>OIYT01001741.1_pt1 | contig 14783 bp, 11 predicted proteins | sample 1588201 | NCBI WGS metagenome assembly OIYT01 (sample SAMN03283260) | human gut metagenome | biome: human-associated habitat; material: feces | host: Homo sapiens | place: USA | collected 2013
TCAGACTTCCCGCAAGCCGTTAGTGACAAGGCAATTTCCAGACACAGCTCCGGGGATTCAGACCCTTAAAAGCCCAAAATCATATTCAATACCCCCAAACATCAGAAACAGTCAGGATATATTATAGTTCCTGGTGTGGGAAGTTTGAGTAAATAAATTGCAGGGGCAGGATAATATCAGAATAGATCAGAGGTGAAAATATGCAGATCATCCGGATGGCAGGATCCGATCCGATCAAAGGAACGGACAATATACAGTCACAGTTTCAGAGAGAAGGCGGTCAAGCAAAGATTTCCGAAAACTCTTATGGTATTGCAGTGGATATAGGAACGACCACCGTGGATATGGCACTGTATGACCTGATGGAAGGCAGGAGAGTTTCCGGCTATCAGGAAAAAAACAGCCAGACGATTCTGGGGGCAGATGTGATGATGCGTTTAATGCACTGCCAGAGAGGTTTTCAGAAGAAACTGGAACAGTTGATCCGGGAGCAGCTTCAGAAAATGGCAGAGGAACTTTGCAGAGGAGTTTGTAAAATAGATCAGATCAGAACACTTATAGCTGTGGGAAATACCACCATGTGTCATATTTTTCTGGGGCAGGATGTATCCGGTCTGGCAGGAAGCCCATTTCGTCCGGCATACCGTGGGATATACCGCTGTAAGGGCAGTGACCTTGGGATGGATCGTATGAAATCTGTGGAAGTCATCGTGCCGGCAGGGATTGACGCTCATGTGGGGGCAGATGCGGTTGCCATGATCTGTGCTCTGGGACTTCATGAAACGAAAGAAATCGTTCTGGCGGTGGATATAGGCACCAATGCTGAGATCGCACTGAGCTGTCAGGGAGAAATAGCGGTCTGTTCTGCACCGGCGGGACCGGCTTTTGAAGGAGCCGAAATCTCGCAGGGAATGCGGGGAGAGCCGGGAGCAATTGCGGGGATGCATATTGCGGGACAAAGTGGTAATATATTATTGGAAGTGATTCCGGACGACAAAAGGAACATCTATCCGGTGAAAGGGATCTGCGGGTCAGGACTGATCGACAGCATTGCTTCCCTGAGACAGAACGATATTCTGCAGCCGGACGGGTATCTTACTTGTGATGTGAAAGAAGCGGACAGGCTGGGGCTTCCGGGATATCTTCGGGAGAGGATCACAGAGAAAGGATTTCTTGTATATTTGGATCCCGGAGGACAGCATGTGTGTCTGACACAGAAGGATATCCGGCAGTTTCAGCTGGCAAAGGCAGCAGTACAGGCAGGGATACGCATGCTTCTGGAGCAAAAAGGACTTAGGCTTGAGCAGGTGGATCGCCTTTATATTGCTGGTGTCTTTGGAGGTCATATATCCAAGAAAAGTGCGGTACTTACTGGTCTGTTTCCGGATATTGCCAGGGAAAAGATCGTGATCGCCGGAAATGCTGCAGGAGACGGGGCTGCAAAGGCGTTGTTGTCAGAAGAGTTTTTGCGGCAGACCGAAAAGGTTGGCACTGAGGCGATACATGTGGAACTGGCACAACAGGAAGCTTTTCAACAGGAGTTTTTAGTATCCATGGAAATTGTTCCATGGAATTAAGGCTGCGGACAGAAGCAGCAGAATGGAGAATGATGATGAAAGTAGGTTTTATTGGAGCAGGAAATATGGCATCCGCTATGATCGGTGGGATGCTTCAGAAGGGATTGTTACAGAAGGAGGATATTATTGCATCCTCCGCAACACAGAAAACAGCAGACCGGGTGGCAAAAGAGTTTGGCATCTCCACGACGTTAGACAATAAAGAGGTGGCAAAGGCAGATATTGTGATCCTTGCCATTAAGCCGATTTATTGCGAAGGAGTTATCCGGGAGATCAGAGATCAGATCGGAGAAAATCAGATCGTGGTAACGATCGTTGCAGGCAGATCCTTACAGTGGCTTTCGGATACCTTTGGCAAGCCGGTGAAGCTGATCCGGACCATGCCAAACACTCCGGCACTGGTAGGAGAGGCCGTCACGGCATTATGTCCGGGAGAGCTTGTCAGTGCAGAAGAAATGGAGGAGGTCTGCCGCCTGTTCCGTGGTTTTGGAAAGGCAGAGGTCATAGGAGAGCATTTGATGGATGCAGTGGTTGCTGTCAGCGGAAGCTCCCCGGCTTATGTATTTATGTTTATTGAGGCTATGGCGGATGCAGCCGTGGCAGAGGGAATGCCACGGGTACAGGCATATCAGTTTGCGGCACAGTCTGTGCTTGGTAGTGCCAAGATGGTGCTGGAGACCGGAAAGCATCCGGGAGAACTCAAGGATATGGTATGTTCTCCGGCAGGTACGACCATTGCAGGAGTATGCAAGCTGGAGGAAAAGGGATTTCGTAGCAGTGTCATGGAGTGCATGAAGGCATGTGCAGACAAATCTCGTAATATGTAGATTATAGAAAGGTAAAACGGGCTGGAACAACTGTGCTGTTTGTGTAAAAGACAGAGAGATGACGATTGCAAACCGGAGGAATAATCGCAGCCCGAACGCCGTATGAATAAAGGAGACCTTTAGGGCAGATGCCCGGTAAGGAGCTTGTCCATGGGGACAAAGAGACGATGGCTGGATGGAAGTAATTTACGGGTCATACTTCGGTCTGGTGTTTTGTTTCTGATGCTGTTTGCAGATATTTGGTGTGCCGGATATATTGTAAACTGGCAGTCGGAGATGGAAAAGGTGTGGCAGGTATGGCAGGGGCTGCAGAAGCAGAACGCAGAAAAGCTGCTTGACCCTCTGCTGGAGGAGGCAGAATGTTTCCCGGTCCGGAGTGCAAAAGGACAAAAGGTGTCCTGGGGCTTTGATGACGGTTATGGAGAAGGTCGAAGCTATGGGGGCAGCAGAAGCCACGAAGGAATTGATATAATGCCGACACGGGAAAGACGGCAAAAAATCCCGATCCAGTCCGTGTCGGACGGCATCGTGGAGCAGATTGGCTGGCTGGAGCTTGGCGGGTACCGGGTGGGGATCCGGACGAAGTCCGGATTATATTTCTATTATGCCCATCTGAAGAAGTATGCTCCGGGGCTGCAAAAAGGAGACAGGGTACAGGCAGGAACTCTGCTTGGTTATATGGGAGATACCGGATATGGGCCGGAGGGAACGCAAGGAAAGTTTCCGGCGCATCTTCACTTTGGCATTTACTATGACAAAGATAGAGAAGAGAGTACGGTAAATCCATATTATCTGTTACGGTATTTAGAACATGATGAGCAAAAATGATAAGGGGATAAAACTATGGAAATTCAATTATGGAGAGAGATATTAGATCCGTATAGGCAGGCAGTGGATGAGCTGACCGTGAAATTTGATCATATGATCCAGGAGCATCATAATGCAGGGATTTACTGTCCGATCGTACAGGTCAGTGGCCGTGTCAAAAAGATATCGAGTATTTTGGAAAAATGCCAGCGCAAAAATGTACCGTTGGAGGAGCTGGAGGAAAAGATTGAAGATATTGCCGGAATACGGATCATCTGCCAGTTTGTAGAGGATATTGAGCGGGTTGTGGAGATTATCCGCAAGCGAAGCGATATGATCATCAAAAAGGAAAAGGATTATATTGTAAACAGCAAGGAAAGTGGTTATCGCAGCTATCATGTGATTGTTTATTATACAGTTCAGACGATCAACGGCCCGAAAAATCTGGAGGTGGAGATTCAGATCCGTACTTTGGCAATGAACTTCTGGGCGATCATTGAGCATTCCCTGCAGTACAAATATAAAGAAAACATGCCGGATGAGATCCGGGGGCGTCTGCTACGTGCGGCAAAGGCGGTGGATGCACTGGATATGGAAATGTCCTCTGTCCGGGATGAGATCATGGATGCCCAGAATTCCAACCGGAGAAAAGCGGGCATTGTCAGCGATATCTTAAATAATATTGAGAATCTGTACCGCACCATGAATAAGCGCGAAGTGGGCAAGATACAGGATGAGTTTTTCCGGGTTTATCAGGCGGACGATATTGCACTTTTGGAGCGGTTTAACCGACAGCTGGATGTGCTTTCTGAGTCGTACCGGGCACAGAGCCTGAACTGACGGCGGGAAAGACGGGCGGAGACATTATGTCAGAACGCATAACGTCAGAAGGAAAGGAATACAGAATCGGAACGGATAAGAGCATGGAAAGGATCGAAGGAAATGAGGACAGAGGAGTTACCGGAGCAGTTTCTGGAGAGTATGAAAACAATGCTGGGGACAGAATATCAGGATTATCTTAACAGCATGAAAGAGGATACCCGCACGGCATTTCGGGTAAATACCAATAAAATAGCACAGGAACAGTTCATGGACATCTGCCCGTTTCAGACGGAACCGGTGCCATGGAATGAAAAGGGATTTTATTATAATGCGGATGAGGATATGCCGTCGAAGCATCCCTATTATTATGCAGGGCTTTATTATATTCAGGAGCCGAGTGCCATGATTCCGGCGAGTCTGCTTCCGGTAGAGGAGGGGGACAGGGTGCTGGATCTGTGTGCGGCTCCGGGAGGCAAGGCAACAGAGCTTGCAGCAAAGCTTCATGGGACAGGTCTTTTGGTTGCAAATGATATCAGCGTATCCAGAGCAATGGCGTTGGCGAAAAATTTACAGATTGCAGGGACAGGAAATGCTGTGGTGACGGCAGAGACGCCGCAAAATCTGGCTGCGGTGCTGTCTGGCTTTTTTCAGAAGGTGCTGATCGACGCTCCATGCTCCGGAGAAGGAATGTTCCGGCGGGATCCGGGAATGGTGAAAAGCTGGCTGGCTCACGGTCCGGAGTATTATGCTTCGATTCAGACGGAGATTTTGGAAAGTGCCTATGAACTGTTGGCACCGGGGGGAGATATGGTATATTCTACCTGTACCTTTTCTCCTCTGGAGGATGAGGGAATGATACAGTCCTTTTTGAAGAAGCATCCGGATATGACCATCTGTGAGGTGCCACGATATCCGGGATATTCCGAAGGAAGACCGGACTGGGTGCCGGATGGGGATCCTGCTCTGAAAAAATGTGTCCGGATCTTTCCGCACCGGGCAGAGGGGGAAGGCCACTTTGCGGTGCTTCTGCACAAGCAGGGAAAAGCTGGAAGGGCGTATGCGGAATCAGAGATGTGGGATAAAAAAGGGACAGATCTGCGGTCAAATAAACAGAAGCAGAAAACTCAGGAAGGAATAGAAGAATTTTTTCAAATGATTCTGCCGGAGGCAGGAATTGAGTTCAAGAAACTGTCCCGAAAAAAGGACATCTATGTTGCGGAGACTTTGGCAGCAGGTCAGATGAAAGGTCTTCGGATCGTGGCAGGAGGGCTGATCATTGGCAGCGATAAAAATGGACGGTTTGAGCCGTCACCGCAGCTTGCACTGGCACTCCGGGGAGAGGATTATCTGCAAAGGATCGATCTGCCGGCGGAGGATGAACGTGTGATCCGTTACCTTAAGGGAGAAACTGTTCTGATGGACAAGCCGTATAAGGGATATGTCCTTTTCTGTGTGGATGGCTATCCGCTGGGCTGGTGCAAAGGCAACGGCTCCGGTACCATGAAGAATAAATATTATCCCGGATGGCGTATGCAGTAAGGTGTGATCTTCGCAATATGTAAGACATAAATAACTATTTAACCACGGTATCATTTCAGTGGAAATATTATGCCTGTGGTATGGAGTCTGCAGGTGTTTAGAAAGGCAAGGATATTGTTATGTTAGAAAAAGGAAGCTTTGCGTATATCAACAAAAAGAAAAAAAGAAAGGTCATTATGGTGATCGCGATCATTGTCATAGCAGCAGCCATTTTTGGGATCGGACTGCTGCTCAATAAAATGTCGAGAGCCAATATATTTACCGTGTTAGCGATCCTCTGTGTTCTTCCATGGGCCAAACAGCTTGTGGCACTGATCGTGTTATTCCCGTATCACAGTGTCAGCAGGGAACGTTATGACAAGGCAAAAAAATGTCTGGAAAACAGTGCAGCTCAGGATGCAAAGCTGTACACAGATCTGGTGATCACTTCGCCGGATAAGGTAATGAATCTGGATTTTGTCGTGGTAGGGGCAGGTCATGTGATCGCACTGACCGGTAAATCCGGTCAGGATGTGTCCTATATCCGGGAGTATCTGACCAATGGAGTGCATCAGTGGGGAGATTTTCAAGTACAGATCGTGACCAGCGAAAAGCTGTTTCTCAAGGAAGTAGAGCGGATGCAGGAACATGAGGTGACGGCAGAGGAAGCAGAAAATGTGGATTCTTATATCCGTTCTCTGATCGTGTAAAGTAAATTGTTGGATTGTGTTATATCAGCAGAGTGATATCGATGAAATTTACTTTGCAGGTATATATCTGCGGTTTAAGAGTTTTGTTTTGGGAAGGGCATGGTTATTATATGCGTGTTTTAAAGGTAAGTGCTCAGGAGGAAGGCCAGAGACTGGACCGGATGCTGGCAAAATATATGCAGCTGGCACCCCGGAGTTTTTTTTATAAAATGCTCCGCAAAAAGAATATCAAATTAAATGGCAAAAAAGCGGATGGCTCCGAAAAGGTGGCAGAGGGAGATGAAATTACTCTTTATCTGGCAGACGAAACCATTGACAGTTTTCGTAAGCAGGTGTCAGAGCAGGATCGGCAAACAAAAAGCACCCGGCCAAAATCCAGAAAGATTCCGGTGGTTTATGAGGATCAGGATATTCTGGTGTTAAATAAACCTGTAGGAGTATTGTCCCAAAAAGCGGACAGAGATGATTACTCTCTGGTGGAATGGCTGGAGGATTATTTGAGCATGGATTTGATGCAGACATTCCGTCCGGGGATCTGTAACCGTCTTGACCGTAATACCAGTGGTCTGGTGGTGGCGGGAAAGAGTATTCACGGTCTTCAGTGGATGAATCGCCTGTTCCGGGAAAGAAATCTCAAAAAATATTATCTTTGTCTGGTGCATGGTGCCGTCAAAGGAGAGAAAAAGCTTCATGGCTACCTGAAAAAGGACCCCAAGAAAAATATTGTGACTGTGGTCAGAAGTCCGGAAAATGGGACAGTGGAGATTGAAACACAGTATCAACCGTTACAGGTGGTTTACTGGGAGGGAGAGCCATATACCCTGCTAAAGATCCATCTGATCACCGGAAAGTCCCATCAGATCAGAGCCCATCTGGCAAGCATTGGTTATCCGGCAGTGGGAGATACCAAATATGGCAGAAAAGGAAAGGCAGAGCAGCAGTTCCATCTGCGAAGCCAGCTTCTCCATGCGTGGCAGTTAGAGATTTCAAAAGAGGAGTATCTGCCATCCCTTTATTGGAATAAAATATTTATTGCGGATCTGCCCCGTAAATTTGTACAGGTATTGGAAGGGATAGGTTTTGATTTGGATATATTAGATGTCTGATCAGTTATACCGGTTTTATTATTGCTAAAAAAGGAGGAGTTTCCCATGGCATCATGGAATTCCAGAGGACTTCGAGGTTCCATGCTGGAGGAGTCTCTTAATATGACAAATGAAAAATACCGCCGGGAAAAGCTGGCACTGGTGCAGAAGATTCCAACCCCTATTACACCCATGGAGTTTGACAAGGAGCATCATCATATTACCCTTGCTTATTTTGAACAGAAAAGTACGGTGGATTATCTGGGAAATGTGCAGGGGATTCCCATCTGTTTTGATGCCAAGGAGTGTGCCACAGACACATTTCCACTGCAGAATATCCATGAGCATCAGGTGGAATTTATGACAGAATTTGAGGAGCAGGAGGGTGTTTCCTTTCTGATCATTTATTTCAGTGGATGTAATCTCTGTTATTATGTACCTTATCGGGATATGATGCGTTTTTGGAACAGAGCCTTCGGGGGAGGACGGAAGAGCTTCCGGCGGGAGGAGTTAGACCAGGAGTATCAGATCCGGGTGCAGGGAGAGGTGTTTATTCATTATCTGGAGGCACTGCAAAAGGATCTGGACAGCCGGGAATAAATACAGAACAATGTGCTTTAGATGAAAAAAGTTACATGCACTATATATTGTGGTTAGACAAGTGTAGAATACAATATATTGTCGAATTTCTATTGACACAAATTTTCATATATGCTAACATTGTAACCGTGGCTCACACATGAGGAGCCACGGTTTATTGTATAAATAATATTTTATATGATATGGGGTGCCAAAGCGGCAAAACGCTTGTTTTGCCCTGAATTATCTTAATGTAAGGCAGGTTGAGGAGAATGAAAATTATAAAAAGAAGCGGTACGGAGACAGTATTTGATATTACAAAGATCACAGCAGCTATTATGAAGGCAAACAGGGAGGTGCCTGCCAGTGAGCGTCTTTCTCTGCAGCAGATTCAGGAGATTTCCGATAATGTGGAGCAGATGTGTCTGGATATGAAGCGGTCTCCTAATGTGGAGGAGATTCAGGATATGGTAGAAAACCAGATCATGAATAACCGTGCCTTTGCATTGGCGAGAAAGTATATCACATATCGTTATACGAGAGCACTTGTGCGTAAATCCAACTCCACAGACGATCAGATCTTAAGTCTTCTGGAGTGCAATAACGAGGAAGTGAAGCAGGAAAATTCCAACAAAAATCCAACGGTAAACAGTGTCCAGCGCGACTACATGGCAGGAGAGGTCAGCAAGGATATCACAAAGCGTTTTCTGCTGCCGGAGGACATTGTTCATGCTCATGAGCAGGGCATTATCCATTTTCACGATTCCGATTATTTTGCACAGCATATGCATAACTGCTGTCTGGTTAATCTGGAGGATATGCTGCAGAACGGCACTGTGATCAGTGAGACCGCTATCGAGACACCCAAAAGCTTTTCAACGGCATGTAATATTGCCACACAGAGTATTGCACAGATCGCCAGTTCCCAGTATGGCGGGCAGAGTATCAGTCTGGCACACCTGGCACCTTTCGTAGATGTCAGCCGTAAAAAATTCCGCCGCATTGTCCGGGGAGAGTTTGAGGAGTCCGGCGTAGATGCCACGGAGGAGCAGATCAATAAGGTGGCAGAGCTTCGTGTATTAGATGAGATCAAAAAGGGTGTCCAGATGATCCAGTATCAGGTGATCACATTGATGACCACCAATGGACAGGCACCGTTTGTTACCGTTTTTATGTATCTGGACGAGGTGCCGGAGGGACAGGTGCGGGATGATCTTGCACTTGTGACCGAGGAAATTCTGCGTCAGAGAATTCTTGGCGTCAAAAATGAAAAGGGTGTTTACATTACCCCGGCATTCCCGAAGCTGATCTATGTTCTGGAGGAGGACAATGTGACCGAGGGAAGCAAGTACTGGTATCTCACAAAGCTGGCAGCAGAATGCACCGCCAAGAGAATGGTGCCGGATTATATTTCTGAAAAGAAAATGCTGGAGCTTAAGATTGATAAAAACGGAGAAGGACACTGCTATCCATGCATGGGCTGCCGTTCGTTCCTGACTCCTTATGTGGATGAAAATAACAAGCCAAAATATTACGGCCGTTTTAATCAGGGTGTCGTTACCGTGAATCTTGTGGATATCGCCTGCTCTTCCGGCGGAGATATGGACAAGTTCTGGGAGATCTTTGATGAGAGAATGGCACTCTGCAAAAAGGCATTGATGTGCCGCCATGACCGTCTGAAGGGGACGCCGTCCGATGTGGCGCCGATCCTATGGCAGTACGGAGCTCTTGCCCGCCTGAAAAAGGGTGAGACTATCGACAAGTTGTTATACGGTGGATATTCTACAATCTCGCTGGGATATGCGGGACTTTGTGAATGTACCAGATATATGACAGGTAAATCCCATACCGATCCAAGTGCCACACCATTTGCACTTGAGGTGATGAGAAGGCTCAATGCAGCATGTGCCAGATGGAAAGAGGAGGAAAATATTGATTTCAGTCTTTATGGCACTCCTCTGGAGTCCACGACTTATAAGTTTGCAAAATGTCTTCAGAAGCGTTTTGGTGTGATCAAGGGTGTTACAGATAAGAATTATATTACCAACAGCTATCATGTTCATGTCACAGAGCCGATCGATGCCTTTGAAAAATTAAAGTTTGAGTCACAATTTCAGGAGCTTTCTCCGGGAGGAGCCATCAGTTATGTGGAAGTGCCAAATATGACAGATAATATTGATGCCGTGTTAAGTGTGATGCAGTATATTTATGAGCATATCATGTACGCAGAGCTCAATACAAAGAGTGATTACTGTCAGGAGTGTGGTTATAACGGGGAGATCCAGATTGTAACCGATGACGACGGCAAGCTGATCTGGAAATGTCCAAACTGCGGCAATACCGACCAGAATAAAATGAATGTGGCGAGACGTACCTGTGGATATATCGGTACGCAGTTCTGGAATCAGGGACGAACCCAGGAGATCAAGGAAAGAGTGCTTCATTTATAAAAAAATTAAAAACAAACAGGTCATAGAAAACGAAAAGCTCCGAAAGGTGAATGCTTCCACCCTTCGGAGCTTGTTTGTTTTATAATCTCAGCAGCTGAAAATGTTTCATTTGCCTTTAGATATTATAAAATTATTATTTCTCAGAATGTTCTTTTTCTGTAATCTGCAGCAGGAAATCCTTCAGCAGGATCTTCACCGGCTTACGTCCCGTTTTTCGTACAGACTCAGGAATAAACTTCAAGGTAGGGAATGCCTGCATAATACGTTTGTTTCCGAAAAAAGGATTCTTTTTCTGGAAAGAGGTATGACGTTCTTTATATTCCCTGAAACGCTGTTCAATCTCTGCAAGTTTGGAATCCTCGCCGGAGCAGGTCTCCTTTAATTCCTCCAGGCGTTTTAAGAAGCCCTCGGCACGTTCGTTCTGTGTATGGATCCTGGAGAATATGATCTGCCGCAGGGAAGAGAAGCGTTCCTCCTCCAGCTGGGCAACCAGCTCGTTACGGATACGGTACAGTGCTTCCAGCTGATTGCGGAAGTTTATCGTCGTGATCAAGGTATAAATAAGATCGGCTGCGACTATTACCGTTATCACGGTCAGCAGGATCAGACCTGTCTGCCAGGGAATGCTGTGAATCATGGAACTTAGCGCCGGCTGCAGAAAGTCAAAGGCAAGCAGTGACAAAAAGCCCCAGAACATGGATGGTACCAGAGCGATACGTCCCTCGTAGTTATATGGATCATTGCTGTAATCCCACCACTGTGCATGGAACAGCTTTTCCATTCCCCAGGAGGTGAAATACTCAATCGCAGTGGCTAAAAGCATGCCTCCCAGATATAGCAGAGAAGGATGGGGAGCCAGCGGCCGCAGAAATACATAGACGATGGTTCCGCCAAAGCCGTAGAGAGGCAGCAGTGGACCGATCAGGAATCCACGGTTTGTCAGTTTATGTGCTTTGATGGAGCAGAAGGAACTTTCGTAGATCCATCCGAAAAAGCTGTATAAATAAAAGTCCATCAGTATGAAATACCAGGATAATCCAAGAAACATATGTGCCACCTCATTATTTGTCCGATATATTAGGAGTTTTTCGAAACTCCGTCATGCACAGAAATCGTATGCAGATATATGATACAGTAATTTTTACAAAAAATCAAATTTGGGGGTTCCCAATAAGAACGGTTTGTGTTATAGTAGTTGGTATCAAAAGCGAGGAAAAGGAATAGTAGCTGTCCAAACTTCATACAGAAAGCTGTTGGTTGATGCGAAACAGTTGAATGTCAGATAGTGAACTCGCCTTGGAGCTGCCGGTTGAACCATAGTAGATCAGGACGGATTCCCACCGTTACAGGGGAAAGGTATTGGATTCGTATTTCTTGTACCTGTGAGAGCATGAATGATTCATGAATAAGAGTGGTACCGCGTGAGAATATTCTCCCGTCTCTAATATAGAGGCGGGTTTTTATTTGCTGTAAACCCTGACCGGACGACAGCAGATAAAACTCCGTGTTAAGAAATGGAACAAAAAGATTTAAAATGGAGGGTTAGAATCATGAAGGGATTTGAAAAGTATCAGAAAACGTATTTTATGCCGTCAGAGGCAACTTATGACTGGGTAAAAAAGGACAGCATCACAGAGCCGCCGGTATGGTGCAGCGTGGATCTTCGAGATGGTAATCAGGCACTGATCGAGCCAATGAGTCTTGAGGAAAAGGTTGAGTTTTTTAAGATGCTGGTAAAGATCGGTTTCAAGGAGATTGAGGTTGGATTTCCGGCTGCATCCGAGACGGAATACAACTTTCTGCGTACTTTGATCGACCGGAAGCTGATTCCGGATGATGTGACGGTGCAGGTACTGACACAGGCAAGAGAGCATATTATCCGCAAGACCTTTGAGGCTGTAGACGGTGCACCAAATGCAGTCGTCCATGTATATAATTCCACATCTGTTGCACAGAGAGAGCAGGTGTTCCGCAAGTCTAAAGAAGAGATCAAAAAGATCGCTGTGGACGGAGCAAAGCTTCTCAAGGAGCTGGCTGCAGAGGTAAAGGGCAATATCCGTTTTGAGTACAGCCCGGAGAGCTTCCATGGCACCGAGGTAGAGTATGCGGTTGAGGTGTGCAATGCCGTTCTGGATGTATGGCAGCCACAGGCAGATGCCAAGGCGATCATCAATATTCCGTCTACCGTGGAAAATGCGATGCCTCATGTATTTGCAACACAGATCGAGTATGTCAGCAAGCACTTAAAATACAGAGACAATGTTGTTCTTTCCCTGCATCCGCACAACGACCGTGGCTGCGGTGTGGCAACGGCGGAGCTGGGTGTTCTTGCAGGAGCTGACCGTATCGAGGGAACACTTTTCGGAAATGGTGAGCGTACCGGTAACATGGATATTGTGACCATGGCAATGAACATGTTCTCTCATGGAGTCGATCCGAAGCTGGACTTCTCCAATATGCAGGAGATTGCCGATACCTATGAGCGTCTGACCAACATGCAGGTATCTATGCGTCAGCCGTATGCAGGAGAGCTTGTATTTACTGCATTCTCCGGTTCTCATCAGGATGCGATCTCCAAGGGGATGGCATATCGTGAGGAAAAGAACTGCGAGTACTGGACCGTGCCTTATCTGCCGATCGATCCGAAGGATGTGGGACGTACCTATGATTCTGACGTTATCCGTATCAACAGCCAGTCCGGCCGTGGTGGTGTCAGCTATGTATTAAAGAACAGCTTTGGTCTGATCCTGCCGGATAAGATGAAAGAAGAGGTTGGATATCTTATGAAGAATGTATCCGATCACCGCCATGCAGAGCTGTCTCCGGAGGATATGAGAGATGTATTCAAGGAAACTTATGTGGATGTTGACAAGAAGTTTGATGTATCCGAGTGTCATTTCAAACAGAAGGATGGTATCGGAGCTGAGGTAACCATCGTCGCAGACGGTAAGGAGGCCGTTGTGGATTCCCACGGAAACGGACGTCTGAATGCAGTAAACCATGCGATCAAGAAATACTTCAATTTGGATTACGCATTGGATGTATATGAGGAGCATTCTCTTTCCAAGCGTTCCGATGCACAGGCAATCTCCTATGTGGGTATCAAGCCGGCCGGTCAGGAGAAGCTGTACTGGGGTGCCGGTACCGATGATGATATCATCAAGTCTTCCATTGACGCACTGGTCAATGCAGTGAACCGTTATATGGAGAATAAATAATTTTAGCTTATTTATGAGACTACATTTATAAATGATCCATAAATGGTAATATAAAAATGGACTGTACTAATTTTGGTACAGTCCATTTTTTGCACATTGAAATTTTTTGTTAAAATTTATCCATACAGATAAAGATTATTTCTCATACTTCCGGCACATGGTCAGTCCGGCGATCATCAGTACCGGAAAGATAATTGCAGACAGAAGACCGAGCTTTAAGTTATCCTGCAGTGCGGAAGAGACAAAACCAACTGTAGTGGGACCGGCAGAGCATCCGATGTCTCCGGCAAGAGCGAGCAGGGCGAAGATGGTTGTACCACCCTGAGGACAAACCTTTGAACTGATACTAAAGGTTCCCGGCCACATAGCAGCAACGGAAAGACCACAGACGCCGCAGGCAGCCAGAGAAATTGCCGGGAGCGGAGAGAACGTCACGACCAGATAGCTGACGATACAAAGGCAGGCACAGGCTCCCAGGTATCCGGTCAGTGAAAAACGTTCCGCAACATGGGCGTGAAGAACTCTGCCGGAGCCCATCAGGATTGCAAAAAAGCATGGACCTGCAAGATCTCCTGCGGTTTTAGAAACGTGCAGGCCGGTTTCTGCCAGGGCAGATGCCCACTGGCTCATGGCAAGCTCTGAGGCACCACTGCACAGCATCAGTAAGGCAAGAACCCAGAATACCTTTTCCTTTAACAGACCGGTGATGGACATGCCCCGCCCTTCGTCAGCCAGAGAATTGATCGGTACAAAACAAAAGTAAATGGCATTACATGCCGGGATCACTGCCCACATGGCAGAAATGATTTTCCAGGAATCCAGTCCCAGCAGGCGGAACAGCAGCGTGGATACCAGAACCACCAGCACAGACCCCCAGCAGTAAAAGGAGTGCAGCAGACTCATGGCAGCTCCCTTTTTGTCGGTAGGGCAGGCTTCCACGATGGGACTGATGATCACTTCGGTCAGGCCACCGCCAATGGCATAAATGACGACGGCGATACTGATACCGAGATAGGGATCGGAGGTCAGCTCCGGTAAAATGCCAAGAAGGATCAGCCCCACGGCGGCAAAAATATGAGCCAGTACGGCATTCAGCCGATAACCGATCCGGTCTGTAAATTTGGCTGAAAACAGATCCACCAGAATCTGGGTGACAAAATTTACCGTGACCAGAAGACCGATCCGCGACA
>OIYT01001745.1_pt1 | contig 14765 bp, 11 predicted proteins | sample 1588201 | NCBI WGS metagenome assembly OIYT01 (sample SAMN03283260) | human gut metagenome | biome: human-associated habitat; material: feces | host: Homo sapiens | place: USA | collected 2013
TCTGGATACGGCGACAGATCCGTGGGGTATCAAGGTAAACCGAGTAGAGCTTAAAAACATCATCCCTCCACAGCCGATCCAGGAGGCAATGGAGAAGCAGATGAAGGCAGAGCGTGAGAAGCGTGAGGCAATCCTGATCGCACAAGGTGAGAAGCAGTCTGCGATCACTGTGGCAGAAGGTCATAAGGAATCTGCAATTCTGGAAGCAGAGGCAGAGAAGCAGGCAGCGATCCTGCATGCAGAGGCACAAAAGGAAGCAACGATCCGTGAGGCCGAGGGTCAGGCACAGGCGATCCTGGCAGTGCAGAAGGCGAATGCCGATGGTATCCGTATGCTGAATGAGGCTTGTGCATCGAAGGAAGTTATCGAGCTTAAGAGCTTGGAGGCATTTGCGAAAGCAGCAGATGGAAAGGCGACCAAGATCATTATTCCATCAGAGATACAGGGACTTGCAGGAATGGTTAGTTCCGTGACAGAAATTGCAAAATCTTCCGGAGATAAATAATCATATTTTATTTGAAGAGATTAATTTCCTGCACAGCTCCTGCTGGCAGGAAATTTTCCATTTATTATGAATTATTCGCAAGGATAAATAACAGAGAAAGGCAGGAAATGATCATGAACTTAGTAGGCAAGAACTTTTTGACATTAAAGGATTTCTCCCCGGAGGAGATTGCATATCTGCTGGAGTTGTCCGCAGAGTTAAAGGACAAAAAGAAAAATGGCATCCCGGTAAATCATTATGTGGGGAAAAATATTGCCTTGATCTTCGAAAAGACAAGTACCAGAACCAGATGTTCCTTTGAGGTGGCTGCCCACGACATGGGGATGGGTGTGACATATCTTGATCCGCAGGGATCACAGATCGGTAAGAAGGAAAGTATTAAGGATACTGCCCGCGTGCTTGGCAGAATGTTTGATGGTATTGAGTATCGTGGCTTTGAGCAGAGTATTGTGGAGGAGCTTGCAAAATATGCCGGAGTACCGGTATGGAATGGTCTGACCAATGAGTATCATCCGACCCAGATGCTGGCGGATCTTCTGACCATTCAGGAGCACCTTGGCAGATTAAAGGGTGTGAAGCTGGTTTATATGGGAGATGCCCGTTACAATATGGGAAATTCCCTGATGATCGCCTGTGCGAAGATGGGCATGCATTTTGTGGCATGTACCACAAAGGATTATTTCCCGAATGAGGAGCTGGTGGCACAGTGCCGTGAATATGCGAAGGAGTCCGGCGGTTCTGTTACATTGACAGAGGATGTCGAGAGCGGCACGAAGGGAGCTGATGTGCTTTATACCGATGTATGGGTTTCCATGGGTGAGCCGGAGGAAGTATGGGCAGAGCGTATCAAAGCACTTTCTCCATATCAGATCAATAAAAAGGTAATGGAAAATGCAGGGCCACAGGCAATCTTTATGCATTGTCTTCCGGCATTCCATGATCTGGAAACCGGCATTGGCAGACAGGTTTATGAGAAATTTGGCATGAGTGAGCTTGAGGTGACAGACGAGGTGTTTGAGTCAGAGGCGTCTGTAGTCTTTGATGAGGCAGAGAACCGTATGCATACCATCAAGGCGGTTATGACGGCAACATTGGAGCCAACGACAAAATAAAATGGAGTGATTTTTTGAAAAAGGAAATACTTCAAATGCTTCGGGGGGCAGGAGAGGATTATATCTCCGGTCAGGTTTTGTGCGAAAAACTGGGCGTTTCGAGGCAGGCGATTTGGAAAAATATAACACAGCTGAAAGAGGCAGGCTATCAGATTGAGTCCCAGCCTAAAAAGGGATATCGTCTGGTGGAGTCAGCAGATAAGCTGGTAGGAGCGGATATTGAGAGCCGTTTGAAAGCTGATTGTCTGTGCCGCAAGGTAGAATGCCTGGAGCAGGTGGACTCGACAAATACCAGAGCAAAGCAGCTTGCGGAGCTTGGGGAGCCGGAGGGAACTCTGGTGGTTGCTGAGGAGCAGACGGCAGGCAAGGGCCGCAGAGGCCGTGGATGGGCTTCAGAGCCTGGCATCGGGATATGGATGAGCTTGATCCTCAGACCAAGGCTGAAGCCGCAGCAGGCAGCAAGTGTGACGCTGGTGGCAGCTATGGCGGTGGCGAAGGGAATTCGGGAGTGCTGTGAGTTGGAGACCGAGATCAAATGGCCCAATGACGTGGTGATCCATGGCAAAAAGGTCTGTGGTATCCTGACAGAGACAAGTTCGGAGCCGGATTATATTCATTATGCGGTACCCGGGATCGGGATCAATGCCAATACGAAAAGCTTTCCGGAGGAGCTTGCTGACCGGGCAACGTCCATTTATCTGGAAACCGGACGCAAGACTGACCGGAATGCGCTGATCGCAGATGTAATGAATGCATTCTCGGATTATTACAGAAAATATCTGGAGACCGGTGATCTGTCTCTGCTTCTGGAGGAATATGACCGGATGCTTGTCAATAAGGATCAGGAGGTTCTGGTACTTTATGGCATGGCAGAGGAAGCGGATCCCCGGAAGGTGCAGAAGGGGATTGCCAGAGGCATTACCTCTACAGGGGCATTGCTTGTTGATACCGATGAGGGAACAAAAGAGATCGTATCCGGAGAGGTGTCGGTACGAGGTGTTTACGGATACGTTTAGAATAATAAAAGAAGGAAGAGACAATGGACGATTTATTTGATGATGATATTCTGCAGCCGGCACCGGAGGTGGACGGGATGGTGATACTCAGTGTGGCAAATGCCTACAAAAAGCAGTATTATCTCAATCCCAAATTTGCAAAGCTGCCGGAAACCATTCAGGAGGAGCTGCAGATCATGTGTGTGCTGTATACGGCAGATGTGGGAGGTATTCTGACCCTTCGATTTGATGAGGAGGGCAATCTGCTGTTTCATGTCACCTCCGAGGAGGATGACTATTTCTTTGATGAGATTGGCAGTGTCTTAAAGATTAAGGAGATCCAGAGAGAGAAGCAGGAGCTTCTGGAAGCATTGGAGCTGTACTATAAGGCGTTTTTCTTAAAAGAAGATATCAGTGAGCTGTTGGATGAATGATCTGAGGAGTGCCGGATAGGGTTTACGATATTGTGGGGAGATAAAAATCGTATGAAAATACAGGAGGAAAGGCAATGTTATTAGCGGTAGATGTAGGAAATACAAATATAACCTTTGGGGTATTTGAGGGAAGTGAGATGGTAACCCGCTTTCATTTTTCGGTGCGGATATCAAGAACATCGGATGAGTATGGCAGTATGATATGTGATATTCTGGAGAGAAAGGGGTTTTCTGCAGATTCCATTGATCAGGTGATCGTGGCTTCGGTTGTGCCAAAGATCATGTATTCCTTTAACAGTGGTATCATCAAGTATCTGGGATGCCATCCGATCATTGTGGGTGCCGGGATCAAGACAGGGATACGGATCGAGACAGCCAATCCTAAAGAGGTGGGACCCGATCGTATCGTAGATGCCGTTGCAGCACATACTTTATATGGAGGACCGATCATTGTGGCAGATTATGGCACCGCTACAACATATGACCTGGTGACCAAAGACGGAGCATTTTTAGGAGGAGTGATCAGTCCGGGTGTGAAAATTTCTGCCAATGCCCTTTGGAACGATACGGCAAATCTGCCGGAAATCGAGATCAAATGTCCGGAGCATGTGGTGGCAAAGGACACCATCACAGCGATGCAGGCTGGTCTTTTCCTTGGAACTGTGGGACAGTCCCAGTATATTATCAATAAGATCAAAGAGGAGTCCGGGCTTAAGGATATCAAGGTTGTTGCAACCGGTGGCCTTGGTAAGATGATCTCAGACTATACCGAGGAGATTGATATTTATGACAGAAATCTGACGCTGAAGGGATTGCAGATCATTTTTGATAAGCAGAAAAGAGCGTAACGGTGACGGAGAATCGTGTGCCTGCAGCAAAAAGCCTGTGGGCAGAGAAAGGAATATAGGATTATCATGGAGGATCAGGGATTTCAGATTGGAAAGGTACAGATCCCCGGAAAGCTTGTATTAGGACCAATGGCAGGGGTAACAGACCTGCCATTTCGTCTGTTATGCAAGGAGCAGGGAGCCGATCTGGTTTATACGGAAATGATCAGTGCCAAAGGCATTTATTACAAGAATAAAAATACAGAGCTCCTCTGGATGACGGAGGAAAAGGAACGTCCGCTTGCATTACAGTTATTCGGTTCGGAACCGGAGCTGATGGCAGAGATGGCAGCGCAGATTGAGCACAGGGATTTTGATATTCTTGACATTAACATGGGATGTCCGGTGCCAAAGGTGGTCAACAATGGGGAAGGCTCTGCCCTGATGAAAGATCCTGTCCTTGCAGGCGAGATTGTGAAGGCCATCAGCAGACGGATCCGGAAGCCGGTCACGGTGAAGTTCCGGAAAGGCTTTGGCGCGGAGGAATGCAATGCGGTAGAGTTTGCAAAGCGTATGGAGGACTGTGGTGCATCAGCGATTGCAGTTCATGGACGCACAAGGGAACAGTATTATGGTGGAAAGGCAGACTGGGACATTATTCGTCAAGTCAAGGAAGCCGTGGATATTCCGGTGATCGCCAGCGGAGATATCTTTACGCCGGAGGATGCGGCGGCTTGTCTGGAGCAGACCGGCTGTGATGGCCTGATGCTTGCCAGGGGTGTTCGTGGCAATCCATGGCTGTTTCATCAGATCCGCCATTATCTGGCAACGGGAGAGGAAGAGGAGAAGCCGTCTCATGAGGAGATGGTGGCAATGATCCTTCGTCATGCCAGGATGCTCATTGAATGTAAGGGGGAGCTTATGGCAATGCGGGAGATGCGGAAACATGTTGCATGGTATACGGCGGGATATCCGGGATCAGCGTCTCTTCGTCGGCGCGTCAATGAGATAGAGAAATACGAGGATCTGGAACGTCTTATGAAGGAAGCATCAAAGCGTTGATTTTACAGGGGTTTGACAAATCTATGTTCGGAAAAAGTGTACGCTGAGAACGATTTCAAAGAAAAATTGAAAAAATATCCATATTCCTATTGACAAAGTAGGAATATGGATGTATGATAGGTACATCTTAATAATCATAGTAAACCGATAGGAAAACAAATATAGCTTATCGAGAGAAAAAGAACATAGAAAGTGAGGACTATCATATGAGCAAAAAGACATATTCAGAGAGAGAATTAAAATTTGAAACAAAGCAGCTTCACGTAGGACAGGAGCAGGCGGATCCGGTGACAGATGCAAGAGCAGTACCGATTTATCTGACATCTTCTTATGTATTCCATAACAGCCAGCATGCAGCAGATCGTTTCGGTCTTAGAGATGCCGGTAATATCTACGGAAGATTAACAAACCCTACCGAGGATACCTTCGAGCAGAGAATTGCCGCTCTTGAGGGTGGTGTGGCAGCTTTGGCAGTCGGTAGTGGTGCCGCAGCACTTACTTATGCATTCCAGGCAGTAGCACATAAGGGAGATCATATCGTAGCAGCTAAGAATATTTACGGTGGAACCTACAATCTTCTGGCACACACTCTTCCGGATTACGGCATTGAGACAACCTTCGTAGATCCATTCGATTATGAGGGGATCGAGGCAGCCATTAAGGAGAATACCACAGCGATCGAGATTGAGACACTTGGTAATCCAAACTCTGAGGTGGTTGATATTGAACGTATTGCAAATATTGCACATTCCCACAATATCCCACTGATCGTAGATAATACATTTGCAACCCCTTATCTGGTACGTCCGATCGAGTATGGTGCAGATATCGTGATCCATTCTGCTACAAAGTTCATCGGTGGCCACGGTACAACCATCGGTGGTGTGATCGTAGACAGCGGTAACTTTGACTGGACATCCAGTGACAAGTACCCATGGCTGGTAGAGCCAAACGTATCTTACCATGGTGTAAGCTTTGCAAAGGACTGCGCACCGGCAGCATTTGTCACATACATTCGTGCGATCCTTCTTCGTGATATGGGTGCAACACTTTCTCCTGTTCACGCATTTATCTTCCTGCAGGGGCTTGAGACATTATCTCTTCGTGTAGAGCGTCACGTAGAGAATGCACTGAAAGTAGTACAGTTCCTCAAGGATCAGCCACTGGTTGAAAAGGTAAATCATCCATCGGTATCAGAGGATCCGGAGCAGCAGAAGCTTTACAAAAAGTATTTCCCAAATGGCGGCGGTTCTATCTTTACCTTTGAGATCAAGGGTGATGCCAAGAAGGCACAGGATTTCATTGATCAGCTGGAGCTGTTCTCTCTGCTTGCCAACGTAGCAGATGTGAAGTCCCTGGCAATCCATCCTGCATCTACCACACATTCAGAGTGCAACGAGGCAGAGCTTCTGGATCAGGGTATTAAGCCAAATACCATCCGTCTTTCTATCGGTACAGAGCACATCGATGATATTATCGAGGATCTTGCCGAGGCATTTAAGGCAGTCTAGTAATTCAAAGCACATATGTAAAATTCTCCTATATAAATAAAAAAATGACTGTTTGACGACATTGTGAAACAGTCATTTTTATTTGTATTTAGGGAAAAGTTCATCATAGGAAACATTTAAAAGTTCTTTTAGTAAACATAATTCATCCGAATAAATATGACGTTGTCCTACTTCAATTTTTGCCAGAGCACTGCGAGTAATATCGCAGTTGTTGAGTTGAAGTCTTGCTGACAACTGTTCTTGAGTTAATCCGCGAGATTCTCGAAGCGTACGGATCTGTCTCCCTAATTTTTTTTCATATTCTGTATTCATATCATCTATAGTCCTTTATATATATATCTTATATATTGTGCCCAAAGTTACAGCAAACCTGTATTGATTCTATAAGATGATTATGATATAATTGCACTTATATAAGTGCAATTATAAGCGAGTCGTAGACGATGATGACGCTCATAAAGAAGGGAGATTTTATATGAAAAATATGAGAAAAAAACTATCGATATTGTTGGTTGCAGGGCTTTTAATTACTTCAATTTCAGATGTCGGAATTAGTAGTGCTGCAACAATCAAAATAAATAAGAAAAAATTGTCATTATATGTGGGACAAACATACAAGTTGAAATTGAAAAAAGGGGAGACACGCATAAATACTAAAATAAAATGGATTAGTACAAATAAAAAAATTGTTACAGTTAATAGCAAAGGAAAAGTAAAGGCAGTAGGAAAAGGCAGAGCAGTTGTGCGTGCGAAGTTCGGAAAGAGAAAATTTAGTTGTATAGTTATAGTAAAGAAAAAAACTATTCCCCAGTTATCGAATGTGCCACAGGTAACGGCGGTAAATATACCACAAAGAACACCGATGATTACATCGCAAACGCAAGTAGGAAGCACTCCATCAAATGGTACGCAGCCGACAGCAGGAAATATGGCACAAGATACTCCACAGGCTACAGCAGGAGATATTCCGGTAAATACTCCTCGGGTGACGGCTGAAAATATGATATTAAATACGCCTCAAGCTACACTGGAATATATTCCGCAAAATACACCGCAAATTACATCTGGATATGTTCCGCAAAATACGCCACAGGGGACAGAGGAAAGTACTGGTGAAACAACTTTTCTGCCAGAACAATCAGATGTTCCTTCTATAGATCAATCTACAGCAATGCCTGATGGGGTAAAACTTAATTTGGAAATTAGCGAAGATGGAAAGACAATAACGGGATCAGATAACAAAAAAGAGGCTACCTATGCAGTGATTCCTAAAGAAATTGTGAGCATTGAAAAAAATGCCTTAGGAGGTTGCAGAAACTTAAAGCAATTAATGGTGGAAAATGGAAATGAAAAATATATTTCACAGGACAATTGTGTAATAGAAAAGGTGTCTAATATTCTGGTACTTGGATGTCAGACCTCAAAAATTCCGTCATATGTTAAAGAAATTGGAGAATGTGCATTTTATGGATGTTCATTTTTAGATGAGATTATTCTGCCTGATAGTATTACAAAAATTAACGATGCCGCATTTTATGAATGTACGGATTTGCAATCAATCAGCATTCCAGATAGTGTGATAGACCTTGGTGGAGAAGGTGGTTATTATATAAATTATTGGGATTCCGATGAGAAGACGTCAGCGGTTTTTGCATATTGCAGCAGTTTACAAAAAGTGAAATTGCCAAAGAACTTAAAATGTATTAATGAAGGGAACTTTTATCATTGTTCTAATTTAAAAGATTTATCCATTCCAGATGATGTACAGGATATTAAAATGGGAGCATTTATGGGGTGTGATAGTTTAACAGAGATTGGTTTGCCATCTGCTTTAAAGAATATTGGAACAGATGCTTTTTATGGGTGTGACAGATTAAAAAAGATAAGTATTCCGGATCAGGTGGAAAATGTAGGATATGATGCATTTTTCAGCTGTGATAGTTTAGAAGAAGTAAAATTTTGCAATCCAGATTCAGATATAAAAGGAGGGGCATTTGGATATTGTAATTCTCTAAAGAGTGTATCATTACCTGCCAATATGAAAAAGATAAAAAGTAATATGTTTCATAGTTGTCCAAACTTAGAACAGGTAGTCTTTCCTATTGGTTTGGAGGAGATTGAAGAAGAGGCTTTTTATAACTGTAAGATATTAAAAAATATTGCGTTTCCGGATACTGTGCGAATAATAGGTGATTCAGCTTTTTATGGATGTGCTGTTGAAACATTGACATTTCCAGGCGAGGTTCAAAGCATTGGGGAGAATGCTTTTCGAAAATGCGAACAGCTAAAGAGTGTAGCATTTACAGAGAATACAAGCAAGGCACTAGAGATTTATATTAAGTGGTATGCTTTTGGGGACTGCGAAGCGTTGGAAAGTGTGAAATTTTCACAGGGACTGAAATCAATCTGGGGAGGGGCGTTTTACAATACAAAATTGCAAAGCATTGAGTTGCCAAAGAATGTTACGGGTGTATCTGGAGCATTTGATAATTGTAAATCGTTGTCAAGCATAACAGTTGTACCAGAAAATGAGACATATAGAGTTGAGGGAAACTGTTTGATCAACCAGAAGACAAACACGGTTGAACTTGGTTTAGCTGGAGCTGTCATACCGGATGGAATCAAGGCGATTGGAGGCGGTGCATTTGAAAATCGTGAATCCATTACAGAAATTGTACTGCCGGAAAGCGTTGAGCAGATTCATGTGTCAGCATTCGAAAATTGCAGTAATTTAAGGAAGATTAATATGCCGGACAGCATTCAGGAGATTTGGGGTTCCGCCTTTAAAAACTGTAGTAGTCTTGAAAGCATTACAATTCCTGAACAGGTGAGTGATATAGGAGAAGAAACTTTTTATGGCTGTAGCAGCCTTCGCTCAATTACAATTCCAAAGGGGGTAACATGGATTAATAACAGGGCATTTTGTATGTGTGGCAATTTGAATGAGATATCTGTTGATCCGGAGAATACAAAATATAGAAGTGAAAAGAGTTGTTTGATAGAACGTGATTCTAATAAGCTGATGAAGGGGAGTTGCAAGGATGGAAATATAGATATTCCTGAGGATATCAATACAATTGGAGATTATGCATATCAGGGAAGTGAATTATTGACGGATGTAGTAATACCGGATACTGTAACAAATATTGGTTACAGTGCATTTGATTCTTGCAGCCAATTAAAAAGTATTGTGATATCAAATAATAAAACAGAAGTTGCTTCAAGTGTATTTAGTGGCTGCAATGCATTGACGGAAGTAAATCTGACTCTGGAGAACATCGGAGAGGATATGTTTTATCGGTGCGAAAATTTAAAGAGCATCACGATGGAGAATACGGTACATACAATATGCGAAAGTGCCTTTAACGGATGCATCAATTTACAGGATATTGTATTTTCTGACAATTTAGAAACCATAGGTGCTTCTGGATTTTACTTGTGTAGATCCTTAAATAAGGTTATATTACCGAATAGTATATTAGAAATAGGGGAAGAATGTTTTTCGGGGTGTGAGAAACTGGAACAAGTTATTTTGCCGAAAAAACTGACGGTAATAAATTACAATATGTTTTCTGGATGTGTTAGTTTGAAAAACATTGACTTGTCAGATGATATTACCTATATAGGTGATGGAACATTTAGTGGCTGTGTCAGTTTGGAGGATATTCAACTACCAAGTAATCTTGGGGTTATTTCTGAGGAGTTATTTGCGAATTGTGAAAATCTGCAGAGGATTACATTACCAAATGGAGTAAGGGAGATAGAGGATGGAGCATTTAGTGGCTGTGAAAATCTTAGTGAAATAGTTTTTTCGTCAAATTTGGAGAGCATTCGTTATATAGCGTTTCGAGATTGTGTGAAGCTTGAAACAATTAAGATACCAAGTAAAGTTGTACAGATCATGAATGAAGCATTTTACGGATGCAGTAATTTAAAAGAAGTTCATATTCCAAGTAATATTGAGAAAATTGCATACGATGCTTTTAAAAATTGTGAAAATCTTAGTGGCATTATATTTGAATAATATTAAAATCTTAGTGCAAAACGTAGGGAGTAGAAGGTTGTTGATCATAAACGGGTGGATGATATGATCTGGCTGGGAAAGAAGAGCTGTAGAGGGCTCTTCTTTTTTTGTCCCGAAAAGTACATAATGCTATTGTCTCCGGTTTCGTATTGTGTTATGCTTGTAAAACGCCTCAAATTATGGGACGTACATCAGCAAATGAAGAAGGATTGCGAAGGAGAGGATAGAATATGAGGGAACGCTCCGTATATAAAAAGGCATTGACACTGGCAGTGCCTATGATGATCCAGAACGGTATTACCAATGCGGTAAGCCTGGTGGACAATCTGATGGTGGGGAGTCTTGGGACGGAAAGCATGACGGCCGTTTCCATTGTGGGACAGCTGATCTTTGTATTTTTTCTGGCTGTTTTTGGAGGACTTTCCGGTCCGGGGATCTATGGAGCACAGTATTTCGGACAGGGCAATAAAAAAGGCTTTCAGAATGTATTTCGTTTGAAATTATGGGTCACAGCGGTGATCGCTCTGGTGGGAATGACAGTTTTTGTTATCGGTGGAGACCGGCTGATCGGTTTGTATCTCCATGGTTCCCATCAGGGGATAGATGCGGCAGGTATGATGGAGCAGGGAATGGACTATCTTCATATTATGTTGTTCGGACTGATCCCGTTCGCTTTTACCCAGATCTATGCAGGAAGTCTGCGGGAGATGGGAGAGAGTGTGAAGCCCATGGTAGCGGGGATTGTATCGGTATTTGTAGATATCATATTTAATTATCTGCTGATCTACGGTAAATTTGGTTTTCCAAGGCTGGAGGTGCGGGGAGCTGCAATTGCAACGGTTATGGCACGTTTTGTAGAGATGCTTGTCGTTGTGGTCTGGACGCATGTCCGTATTCAGCGTTATGAATTTTTACGGGGAATTTATTCGACGATCCTGCTTCCTCTGCATGAGGCAAAGGTTATGATCCTGAAGGGATTTCCTATCTTTCTAAATGAATTTCTGTGGGCGGGAGGCATGGCGGCACTGACACAGTGTTATTCGATGAAGGGACTGCAGGTGATCGCCGGATTAAATATCTCCAATGCGATATGCAACCTTTTAAATGTTGTGTTTGTCGCCATGGGCAATGCAGTTGGGATCATTATCGGACAGCATCTTGGCGCCTCTGAGTTTGAGGAGGCGAAACGTTCGGCAGGGAAGCTTCAATGGTTTACGGCAGGTCTCTGTCTGATCCTTACGGTGATCCTGGCAGCCTGTTCCAGGGGGTTTCCATCATTGTACGATACCACAGAGGAGGTACGTCACTTAGGACAGTGGTTTATCATTATCACGGCCGTGTTCTTTCCGGTACAGGGAGTTTTGAATGTTTTTTATTTTACCCTTCGTTCCGGTGGAAAGACAGTGATCACCTTTTTGTTTGACAGCGTGTTTACCTGGGTGGTATCCGTCAGTCTTGCGTTTGCATTGTGCAGTTATACGGCACTTCCGGTGCTGGCGGTATATGCACTGGTGCAGTCTGCGGATCTGGTCAAGGTGGTGGCTGGACATATTCTGGTGAAAAAAGGTATCTGGATCACCAATCTTGTGATAAACTAATAAATGTAATAACTTAAAAAAGGAGATTAAACAGTGAGGTAGAAATATGATCCATTCGATAAATCAAGAGAATCAAAGAAATCAGGAGACAGATCCGGGACTTCAGGGGAATGAACGGATCGAGGCAGCCATTGCAGGACTGCAGCAGGAAGCTTCCCAGGAGCGTCTGGCACATACCCTGACAGTGATCCGTCAGAGAATGCGGGAGGGCGGTCAGGTGATCATTGCGGTGGAACCGCCAAAAGCAGACGGTCAGCTCAGGATACAGGCAGTCCGAACGGAGGATGGACAAAGCTGGTGGACCGTATTTTCAAGCTTTGAGGAGGAGCTGAAGGGGAGTGACAGCGTAAAGTCAACTTTTCTGACAGATATGGGGCAGTTATTTACTCAGGCAGTACAGACAGAGGAAATACATGGGATTATATTAAATCCGTGGAACAGGACATTGATGTTAGATAAAGCTCTGATTCAGGTGATACTGGGACAGAAGAAATAGTACAGCCGTATTAGAAAACCGGCAATTCAGATGGAATATTACTTATGAATATATAGTTCCATCCGGATTGCCGGTTTTTTTGTGTGGGAGAAAAAACGCTGGTTTTGCTCTTTTTTTACTGCTATATGTGGTGTCATTGAGAACTTTTATTGAGAATCTTTCTAAAACTTATTGACAAAGAGGGCGTTTTGTATTAGATTATTTGGTGGTTAGAGAATTCTAACCAAAGAGAGTGTAGACTGATACACAATAGATACTACTAATTTGAGGTAGGGGAGAATAAGCATAGTTATATATTACAAAGTAAAGAGAGGATTTATTTATGAGTCTTGATGAAGCAGTTTTGGGAACAGAGTACATTGTCAAGGATATTTCAACCAGTGATGAGGAAATGAAATCATTCTTATTTTCACTGGGATGCTACAGTGGTGAGCCGATCACGGTTGTATCGCGTAAGAAAAACAACTGCGTTGTGTCGATTAAGGACGGACGCTACAATATTGATATTGATCTAGCGAAAGCTATTTTAATATAATCATACAATTAAAAACTATAACACATGGTTTGATTAAGGAGGTTTCTTTATGAGAATTGCGTTAACCGGTAATCCCAATAGTGGTAAGACCACTATGTACAACGCATTAACGGGAAGAAATGAAAAAATCGGTAACTGGGCTGGTGTTACCGTAGATAAGAAAGAGTATCCGGTCAAGAAGGATCACTACAATGGTTCAAAAGAACTGATCGCAGTCGATCTTCCAGGTGCATATTCTATGTCACCATTTACCTCTGAGGAGAGTATTACAAGTGGTTATGTAAAAAATGAGCATCCGGATGCGATCGTCAATATTGTAGATGCAACAAACTTAAGCCGTAGCTTATTCTTTACAACACAGCTTCTGGAGCTGGGAGTTCCGGTTGTTGTTGCATTGAATAAGAGCGATATCAATGAGAAAAAGGGCAATAAGATTGATGAGAAGACATTGTCTGAGAAGCTTGGCTGTCCTGTGATCAAGACGACATCTACAACAGACACTGGTCTGAAGGAAGTGATCCAGAAGGCTGCTGATCTGGAAGGAGCCGGACAGAAAGCACCATATGTACAGGGTGATATTAATCTTCATGATAAGAAGGAAGTAGAAGCTGCTGACCGTAAGCGTTTCGAGTTCGTAAATGCGATCGTAAAGCAGGTTGAGAATCGTAAGGTTCTTACAAAAGAGAAGAATGTCGGAGATAAGATCGATGCAGTTTTGACAAATCCGGTATCCGGACTTATCATTTTTGCAGCAATTATGTTTCTGGTATTCTACATATCACAGTCAACACTTGGTACATGGCTGGCAGATATCCTTGTAGGATGGATCGAGACATTCCAGAACTGGGTTGGCGGACTGCTTGAGAATGCAAATCCGTTCTTGTATGCATTGCTTGTAGATGGTATCATTGGTGGTGTAGGTGCCGTAGTTGGTTTCCTTCCACTCGTAATGGTTATGTACTTCCTGATCGCTCTTTTGGAGGATTGTGGATACATGGCTCGTGCAACTGTCGTTCTTGACCCGATCTTTAAGAGAGTAGGTCTTTCCGGTAAATCCGTTATCCCGATGATCATCGGAACCGGTTGTGGTATCCCGGCTATCATGGCTTGCCGTACCATTCGTAACGAGAGAGAGCGTAGAACCACAGCAATGTTAGCAACTTTTATGCCTTGTGGTGCTAAGCTTCCTGTAATCGCACTGTTTACCGGTGCATTCTTCCCGCATTCTAAATGGGTAGGACCTTTAATGTATTTTGTAGGAATTCTTTTGATCCTCTTAGGAGCTCTTCTGGTAAAGGCTGTTACCGGTATGAAGTACAGAAAGTCATTCTTTATTATCGAGCTTCCTGAGTATAAAGTACCTAGTCTTAAAATTGGCTGTTTATCTATGTTAAACCGTGGTAAAGCTTATATTAAGAAAGCCGGTACTGTAATCCTTGTATGTAACACTGTTGTTCAGATCATGCAGTCTTTCAACTGGAAGCTGCAGGTTGTTGCAGAGGGCGCAGAGAGTACTTCTATCCTTGCAAGCATTGCCGGACCGTTCGCAACACTTCTTATCCCTGTTGTCGGTATCGCAGCTTGGCAGCTTGCAGCAGCATCCATCACAGGATTTATCGCTAAGGAGAACGTAGTAGGTACACTTGCAACTGTTTATGCACTGACC
>OIYT01001748.1_pt1 | contig 14745 bp, 12 predicted proteins | sample 1588201 | NCBI WGS metagenome assembly OIYT01 (sample SAMN03283260) | human gut metagenome | biome: human-associated habitat; material: feces | host: Homo sapiens | place: USA | collected 2013
CACACGGCTCGCACCGACACCGACGAACATCTCTACGAAGTCCGAACCGGAGATTGAGAAGAAAGGCACGCCCGCCTCACCAGCAACAGCTTTGGCAAGAAGCGTCTTACCGGTTCCCGGAGGTCCCTCTAACAGTACACCTTTCGGGATTCGTGCACCCAGTGTGTTATATTTCTTCGGATTACGCAGGAAATCTACAATCTCCGCCATATCCTCTTTTTCTTCTTCCAGACCAGCAACATCCTTAAATGTGAACTTCTGGTCATTCTCGTTCGACATATGTGCCCGGCTCTTACCGAAATTCATCATCTTGCCGCCGCCTGCACCGCCGCCACCTGCAGCGCCTGACATATTCGCCATAAGCAACATGACAACTACAAGCAGTACGACTACGAGAATCACAACCGGCAGCCATGTCCAGACAGTACTCTGCCCACTTACATCGTGGAGTTCCATCCGGATGTTGCCCTTGCCCTTATTCATGACAATATCCTGTACTTTGTTGACATCCGATACATAGAATTCCTTCTCTTCGTTCGTCTGTCTATACGTAATATAGACCGTACCTGTCGGTATCTCCTTATTCTGATAGATCTCCACGGATCCGATCAGATCCTCGGTCACCTCTGCCTGAAAATCCGCAACCGTATAGCCGGAATCTGTCTTTGATCCTTTATTCATATACCATATAATACCGCAGAACATTGCAAAGAACAGAATCAGGTAGATTCCGAGTCCTTTCTTTAATCCTTTCATGTTACGCTCCCTTCTGGATAATTATGTATTATTCAGAAATCACACCAATATATGGAAGATTTCTATATTTCTGTGCACAGTCAAGTCCATAACCGACAACAAAGCGGTCCGGAATTACAAATCCGGTAATATCCGGTTCGAGTTCAACCACCCGGCGGTCCGGCTTATCAAGCAATGTTACCACCTTGAAGCTTGCAGGCTTACGCGCCTTTAAAATCTTGATCAGGTAAAAAAGTGTTCTTCCCGAATCCATGATATCCTCGATCAGTACAACGTTCCTGCCTTCGATGCTCTCGTCAAGATCTTTGATGAGCTTCACAACGCCGGAAGATTTTGTATCGTTGCCATAGCTTGAAACGGACATAAAATCCATTGTAACCGGAACTGTTAGCTTCTTCGCAAGCTCACACATAAAAAATACACTCCCCTTGAGTACTCCGATTATATGCAGCGTCTTTCCTTCATACTCTTCACTCAGCTGTTTCGCAATCTCTGCAATTCTTGCTTCCACAGTTTCTTCGTCAATCATAACTTCAATCTTTGGTTCCATAAGTCTCTCCTTTGTCCAGATAATTTATCTTCATAACTGTCTTTGTATCCTGTGTCACATAGTATGCCGGACTGAACCGCAGCCCAGGCACCCAGATAATCTCCTGCCCACAGGCAAGCACCGGCCACCCGGTACGCTTCACCCGGTCAACCTTCGCATCAACGAACACCCGGACCAGTTTCTTCGTATTGCCCTTACGGTCTATCACTATGAAATCGCCTTCCTGCGGAGTTCTTATACGCAAATTACCTTTTATTTTATCATAATCCAGATATTTCGTATAGGTTTTTTTCGAAATCTCTTCACATTCATGCATAGGAATAACCGTCACTACCATTATACCCATCCCCGGGATTTCATAATCGCCCGTCCCCGAAATACATATACTGTAATCCTGCGTTTCCGGCTTTCCGCAGGAGAGGATGATCTTGTCGTAACTTCGTCTGGCACAGATTCCATACGGCAGCTGTACCATACTTCCGGTTTCCGCGTTTCCAAGTGCCAGAACAGACCGGATATGTCTTCTGGAGATATCCTTCCGCTTTGCTGCTGCCCGGGCAACCGCCTCAGTCACAACCGCTTCCTGCAATGCCGGATCAAGTGCATGCAGCGAATCTATAGATAACTCAAGTCCATCTGCAGCAGCATGCAGTTGTACCGCCTGCATTGCCTGTCCGCAAATATACGCATAGCTTTTCCCTGCTTCCAAAGCCGTTTCACAGATATGTTCAACCGCCCGCGGATTCATCTCTCGCATGGCAGGCAATATAGTGTGGCGTATCTGATTTCTTGCATAGATTAATTCTGCGTTCGTCGAATCCTCACGAAACGACTGCTGCAGGCAGACAAGCTGGGCTTCAATCTCCGCACGCGACGTTCCAAGCAGCGGCCGGATGATATCCCCGCGTCTTGGCGCCATTCCGGCAAGTCCACGCAATCCGCTTCCCCGGATCAGATGAAACAGCACCGTCTCCGCCATATCATCCCTGTTATGCGCAACTGCGATCCGGTCATAATGAAGCCTGTTCCGAATCTCCTCCATGCGTTTGTACCGGATCTCGCGGCCTGCCTCCTCTATGGATACGCCTCCCTGCTTCGCAAGAGCCGGGACATCCTCCCGGAAGAGATAACAGGGGATATCAAGCGCGTGGCATATCTGTTCCGTAAATGCCGCATCTCCATCTGCCTCCGCCCCCCGGATTCCATGGTGTACATGCACGACCGCAAGCCCATCGTCCGGAATTCCAAGCGGCTTTTTAAGTCCATGGAGTACACGCAGCAGGCAGACAGAATCCGCCCCGCCGGACACTCCTAAGACGAGCCGCATCCCCGGTTCAACGAGCCGTTGTGCAAGGATATAATTGTATACGTTTTGTTCAAATGCATTCATATCTGCATTTTACCACAACAAAATATCGAAGTATAGCAAATCAGGAATTTTTCATCACACGACATACAACGAGCGTCGCATCATCCTTTAACCGTTTCCCACAGACTTTCCGTATCTCCCCGACGATTGTATCCGCGATCTCATCCGGCTCTTCCTCCCCCATTTTACCAAGCAGGGTGTTCATATAATCGTCTTTATTCTCAAACAAAATACTGTCGAGTACGCCGTCACTCACCATGACGAGCAGATCATCCTTATAATACTTCTTGAGGCTGCATTCACATCCGGCATCTGTCATGACTCCGACAGGAAGGGATGTGGATTTGATACATTCCATCCAGTTTCCGCGCTTCACATATGTGGTCGCCGCTCCGTATTTGAGCAGTTGTCCCACTCCTGTATACCGGTCGAACAACATCATATCCAGTGTCGTAAACCGTTCTCCTTTGTTCTGTTCCGACAAATATGCATTGACTAACCGCACAGCCATCTCCTGGTCGAACCCGGTATCGACCAGTTCCTCCACCGATGCCAGCAGCTGTTCACTGTCTGCCGCTGCCTGAGGTCCGTTTCCCATGCCATCGGCAATCATAACAAGTGTCTTCCCGTTTCTCAGGTTCCCGATGTAGAAATTATCTCCGGATACAACCTCCTCCATACAGGCAAGTCTCCGTGCAGCCGTACGGATCGAGAACGCAGGCTTCTGTTCCAGGATAATAAGATCATAGTTTCTTCCAACCAGCTGCCGGCTCTCCTCCCCAATCTCAAACGGCATACCCATTTGCTTGCTGACAATCTGCCGGACAGTCTCGGCGCCGATCAGTCTGCCGCGCACAACACAGACATCCGCATACAGGCGATAGCTTCCGTTCTTTTCTTTCAGAAGCGTAAGTGACCGGACTTTAATTCCGACCCGTCCAAGCTCTGCCAGGATCATCGTCTCCATATCTCTTCGCAGAGGAACACAGCAATCCAGTTCCCCCGCGAAATCATCGAGCATCGCGCTGATCTCGGAAAAGCCGATTCTCTGTCCATCGGTTCCCGCAAATGTATAATCTATCCTTCTAAGAGCAGCAGAGAATCGACGGACCCGTTCCAATGTCAGCCTGCCCCACTCGGTTCCCTGTGCCACCTCGCCGTTTTGTCCCTTCCCCTCCGGAGCGAATATCCCTGCCGGTGTGAGGACAAGCAGAAATACCGCAGACACAAACGCCTTGCTCCCGGCCTCTGACAGCAATTCCGGGAACCATTGATGTCCAATCCCCCAATATACAGCCGAAAAAGCAAGAAGACTCGCATATCTTCCCGCATGAAAAAACTCTGCCACACTATCCGCAATTACTACCACAAACACCCACGCTGCCAGTATCTTCATCTCGCCAAGCCGCAAGGCATAGACAACACCGGCAATCGCTGTCCATGCAATGCCTGTCGTGAATCCAAACCGGTATGATACATAGAACATAGAAAATATACACGCTGTCTGAAAAACCTCGATCTGTCCAAACATCTGCACAGGCATGCCTGCGAATACCGTAGTTGCAAATATCAGACAGGCAAGCTGTGTCTGCGTATCTGAGGAAATCTGTGTACCCACACCCGGCAGCTGCTTATATGCAAAGCTAAAGGCAAGCATGAACGAAAAGACAAGCACACCTTCTGCGCATCCCTGCCAGATGCCAATCGTATGTGGCAGGAAAAACGCTGCAGCCACCTGCAAAGTGCCTGCCATCACCCCGGAAAGAAACGACAACAGAAATGTCCTTGGATACAGAAACTGCAGCCGCCGTCCCCGTACAGTCAGCATCACTATGATCCAGATACATGGATACAAAAGGCTTCCCGCCTGCAAAAACGCTTTTCTCTCTAAAAGCGTACACATCAGACCGGCAAACATCATCCAGATATTCCTGCCACATATGCTGCCCGCCCCAAGCAACGCAGTTCCAAAAGGTGCAGTTCCAAGCAGACTGCAATGCCCAACAAAATATGCTGTCGCAAAATCTACAATACCGGAAAAAAACTTTGTCTCCTTCATCTTCTCAATCCCTTCTACCGGATGGCACTTCCATTAACCGAATTTGCCATACAAGTTTATACAATTCCACGATTGTTTCATGTCAAACACTGACAGCCGGCAGAAAAAAAATCTGACATTTTATTGCACACAGAAGTTTTATTGCATAAAAAAGAGACAGAACCGCATCCTGTCTCCTGACTTCCATACTTTTTTCGGAATATACGCTTGTCTGCCTTCTACTCCGGTTTGATGACTAACTCGTCCGGATGAACAAGCCCAAGCTTATCCTTCGCAACATCCTCTATATATTCATTCGTCTGCATATACTTTTCCTGCGCATCAAGTTCTGTCTGCTCCTGCTTCGCCTGTTCCACGCGGAGTTCCATACTCTTCTCTGTCTCTGCAAGCTGCTTACTCTTCGCATGAAGACTTGTTGCACGTACAATGGATGTCACGCACACAAACACAACAGCAAGCACGATCAAAAATGTAATTGTTCTCGACTGACGATAACGGACGGAACCTTTGTTTCTGCTCTTTGCCATACACACACTCACTTCTTACTTAATAAAATAATGGGATATCTTCTCCCTCAAAGATACTTACATTTTACCCTTTCTATCGTTTTTTTTCAACAATTTATTACGGTTTTTCGCCCATTTTTTCACATGATACAAGATGTAGTCCGTCCCCTTCACCAAAATACAACCTATAGTGTAATGGTATCCTGCAACACCAAGCAGAATCCCGAATGCCATATACCAGTGCAGGGATCCCTCTCCATATGTGTGCAGAATTTCCAGCACCGCGCACGTACAGACCAGCCAGAAACAGACATCCTCCATCGCAATAAAAATAGAATTATGTGAGACAACACGCCGAAAAATGCGTATGAAATCATAAGACAGGGGCAAGGCGATTCCAATTCCTACACTCAGTAAAAACATGGCGCCCTGTCTTATCAGAAAATCCGTCATCTAACGAAACAGCCGCTTTGTAATTGCTGCGGCACGCTTCTTTCCTTTTTTATCCGAATATAACATTCCTTGTATCGTCCCGGATAGCCGGAGTTCGCCCTTCTCCATATCCAGTTTCTCTGCATGCAGTTCCTGTCCCTTGACTGCCAGATGCTCATCCGCTGTCTCCAGCTCCACAAGCTCCGGTTCCATCGATATGACTTTCTCCACACCCGACAGCACCATGTGTGTCCGGTGGGTGATACTGATTGAATGATTATTTCCTTCTCGTTCCATGCATGCTCCTGCATACTTGCCTTAGCATAATATATGCAGAATTCCCTTCATATATGAATTCATGTGGTTTTCATCCGGAACTACATGCACGGATAGAAATCAGATATATTCAAACATATCCTTCGCGTCTTCCTTCTTCGTAGAATCTGCGATCATTGTCACGCGCACTTTCACAGACTTATTTCCGAACGCGATCTCTATGACATCGCCGACCTTCACATCATAAGATGCCTTCACGACCTTGTCATTGACCATGACGCGTCCTGCGTCGCAGGCATCATTCGCCACGGTTCTCCGTTTGATCAGCCGTGATACCTTCAAGTATTTATCCAGCCTCATGCTTTCATCCTCCATTTATACCTGTATATTTACAGAGAAAAAAAGCTGCCGCTAGAGTGCGACAGCTTTTCTCGTTATCAGATTAGTTCATAGAATCCTTAAGAGCCTTACCAGCCTTGAACTTAGGTGTCTTAGAAGCAGCGATCTTCATTGTCTCGCCTGTTCTTGGGTTACGTCCCTCACGAGCAGGTCTCTCAGCTACTTCAAATGTACCGAATCCAACTAACTGAATCTTCTCACCGTTCTTTAACTCTTCTGCTACTGTCTCTGTGAAAGCCTTAAGTGCCTTCTCAGCTTCTGTCTTCTTAAGTCCAGCCTTCTCAGCCATCTTTGCAACTAATTCATTCTTGTTCATCGAAATTTCCTCCTATAATGAAACGATGTTACTGACCACTACCCCCGCGGTCGAATCTTGTTATTATCAGCTTTACCAACAAAGCCCTACGCATATTTATACCTTGTAAGCCCTTGTTTGTCAAGGAAAAAAGCCAATATTATACAAGAAACTGTCAAAATCATCCTTCCATTTGCTTTCCCAGAAATTTTGCGGCAATCATCGCTGCTTTCACCTCGGATTCGCCTATCTGCCTGCTTCCTTCCCGGCTGAGCAGAATCACCGCTCCGATGGCGTCTCCTTCACAGATGATTGTCTGCACGATTTCGCCGTCGTATTCATTTTCTCCATGTCCGAGTATCCGGATAAACTTCTTCTCGCCTTTTTTTGCAAGGATTGCTTCCCGGTCGTTGATGGCGTCCTCCAGTTCCCGGTGCAGGGATTTGCCAAGCAGTTCCTTCTTCGGAATGCCTGCAACCGCAATAATCTGATCCCGGTCACTCACACATACACCGCATCCAAGGCTTGCGGCAATCGCCTCGACATATTCCTGTGCGAACAGGGAAAGCTCCCCAATCGGCGAATACTTTTTTAACACGATTTCTCCATCTTTATCCGTGAATATCTCGAGCGGGTCGCCTTCCCGTATCCGCAATACACGCCGTATCTCCTTCGGAACGACAATTCTGCCAAGCTCATCGATCCGTCTGACAATTCCTGTTGCCTTCATTTGATTATTTCCTCCTGTTCTCCTGACATACTTTCCATTTTTGTACTGTGTGGGTAGTATGTGGAAAATCGGAAAAAATATACGATTTCAAAGGCATTCCCGCATATTATCTTTTATCTGATAGTTATATGTTTATAATTCCATGTGATAAATTCACTTACAATATGCCCGCAGAATCTCCTGCAGACGTTCTTCCTGCACCGGTCTATCCAGACTATCATTCATGCCTGACTCGAGACATCGCCGCCGTTCGTCCTCTGTATTGTTGGAGGTAACTGCGATAATTGCGATTCTGCCTGCATCCTCCCGCGGCAGCGCCCGGATTGTTCTTGCGGTTTCCACGCCATCCATGACCGGTATGTGCACGTCCATTAATATCAGGTCAAACCCGTCTTCCGGGGAATGCTTAAACTGTTCGAGTGCTTCCTGCCCATTCCACGCAGTTGTTATCTGGATATTCTGACGTTCAAGCATATATTTCATGATTTCCATCGAAAGCTCATTGCTCTGTACCAGCAGCACTTTTTTCCCATCCAGTGGCCGCAGCCGCTTATTTTCATCCGCGATTTCATACCATGCTTTATCTTTTCTTGTCTGAAACGGCATTTGTATAACGAATTCTGTTCCTTCATCGATCCGGCTTACAAAATGCATGGATCCTCCCATATATTCCACCAGATTCTTTGCGAATACAAGTCCGAACCCGGTACCGAGAATATTGGTATCCTCATCCCGATTTTCCACAGAAAACGGCTCATATATATACCGCTGTATGGCTTTTCCGTTTCTTGAAAATGCACAGGTAAATGTAAATTCCACCTCTGTGTTTTCATGCGCTGTCTCACACAGACCAATCTGTATTGTATCGCCTCTCCGGCTATAACGGATTGCATTTCCAACAACAATCTCGAAGATCCTCCGCACATAGCGTGGATCCTCCTTCACGATCCAATGCGTTCCGGCAAGCTTTGTGACATTTAACAGCACACCGGTTTCCATCAGCTTATGTTCCACAGCGCCTGCCAGCTCCTGCAGAATATCCAGCAGATGAAACTCTTCGATCTCTGTGGTCCATTCTCCCTTTTCCAGCTGATTCAGATTCAACAGATCATCTATAAGATTTGTCACATAGTCTGAGATCTCCATGATTTTTCCCATACATTTTTCTGATTTTTCCTGATCATCTGCACAGTTTCCTGCTTCTTCCGCCACTGCACGCAATTCGTTCAGCGGACGACGTATATCATGGCTCATCCGTCGAAGGAGCAGATCTTTTTCTTCATTTTCCTTGTTTGATTTTTCCGCCGCTTCCCTGAGTTCCTCCTGATATCCCATCTCTCGCTTTTTCTCCGCTGTGATATCCATAATCAGAAATAGTGCATTTTCAACGTTTCCATGCTTGTCTGTCTGCTGTGGAACTAAAATACTGTTGCACCATCTTCCATCTGTCATCTGAAAGACACACACCTGCAGTGGCGTATCCTGCAGCCGCTCGGCAAGTGTGGTCGGTTCCAGGAAATTAAGGAACTCCACCCGATATGGAAGCATCACGCAGTTCGATGCAAGGCTTGCCCCCAATTCCCGGATTGTCTTCGCGGAACCGACAGCCGAATGGACAAAATCTGTCTCCTTTACAGCTTCCCATGTATCCGTCTTTATGTGGAGCAGCATACAATGGGAATATACACTGCTGATTGCCTCTATCGTCTGTATATGCTCCTGCATACGTGCAATGTGTTTATGTATGAAAAACAAACGGATCACATACAGTACAGCATCAAGCAGAAGAAATGCAAATGCAGCGGATGCAAGCAGTGTAATCCGGTTTGCAAACACCGATTCGGCAGAATAAAACGCATATACTTCATAATCGTGGTAGATCTGCTTCTTTCCATACCAGGTTCCACTATCGTTTTTTACGACAAGAAGATCATAACTTTCTTTACGTATCCCTTGCAGCATCGGACAGTCTTTCTGCAAAAGTCCCCGGTTTCCCGGTTCATTACTGCTTATAATCTCCGTGCCATCCGTCACAAGAATCAACGCTTCCATCATAAAATTATTTCCGCTAAGCAGTTCCGCGATCATCTCGTTCTGCAAAGTTTCTGCATCTTTTTCCACCCGCTCATAACAAAGGATCAGTCCCGGTGCATCTGTCCGTGCAATTACCGCATATGCATACAGCACTCCCTCGATTGTCGTGTAATTGAGAACCGACTTGTGAGTATACCTCTGCACACTGGATTCCGTTTCGTTATGCAATATTCCCTTCCACATGTTATACGCTTGATTGTCTGACTGCCCGACCGGGCAAAACGATTCATCGATGACAAGAATCCCGGACAATCGCTGGCTGTCTGCATACGCTTTTAACACGGTTGGATCTGACAGTTCCTCTGTCGTGTAAAAATCGCGTGCAGCCTGTGCTTTTTCACGCAGCACAAACAGATTCTCTGCCTCTGTCGATGTACTTTCCTGATCGAACATCGCACAGCTTCCCATCAGATATTCCAATGTTTCATCTGCGACCTTCGCCACATCTTTTTCCGCTTTCCCTGTAGAAGCCACATACAGCAAAAGCAATGCCAGTATGCTGACTCCTACAGAGAACAGCCAGAACCGCCAGCCACTTTGTCCCGGTCTCATCTCATTTATATTCTTATGTTTCCCCATGATTCATTTCTCCTTGTTATCCCGATGTTTGATCATCGTTCCCCTGTTATACGATGTTATAAGATAAACATCAAATCCCCATAAGAAGGCATCGGCCACATCTCTTTGTCGACGATCATCTCCAGCTTGTCAACCGGTGTACGGAGTGCTGTCATAGCCGGCATGATCACATCCAGACAATATCTGGCGCGTTCCGGTCCCTCTTCCTTCTTCTCAATCTCCTCTGTCACTTCTGCCAGATGATTGAGAGCCTCATAGCTTTCTGCAAGCAGGACAGACGTTTTCTCCAAAAGGCGCTCCTGTACACTGACATTGTAGTTTCTGCCGGCTGTACGTACCTGATTGACAGACTCTGCAAGCACAGTTGTGTATTTAACAACAGCTGGAATAATCTGCTTCGTTGCCATATCGATCATCGTTCTTGCCTCGATATTGATTGCCTTTGCATAGATCTCATACTGGATCTCTGCTCTTGCGGAAAGCTCAGCCTTTGTAAATACTTTGAAATGCTCAAACATATCGATAGATGCATCCGTTGTAAGCGCCGGAATTGCATCGACCATCGTCGGAAGGTTCGGAAGCCCTCTGCGCTGTGCCTCTTCCTGCCATTCCTTAGAGTATCCGTTTCCGCTGAAGATAATACGCTTATGCTTCTCTGTATATTCTACAATCAGAGCATTTAATTCCTTGTCGAAGTCTTCTGCCTTCTCCAGTCTGTCACAGGCCTCCTCAAACGCCTCTGCTGCGATTGTGTTCAAAACAACGTTGCAGTTAGACAGGGAATCCTGGGATCCAAGCATACGGAATTCGAACTTATTTCCGGTAAAAGCAAACGGTGATGTACGGTTACGGTCTGTTGCATCCTTTCGGAAATCCGGAAGTGTTGCAACTCCCGTTGCAAATTTTTCACCCTTGATACTGTGAGTTGCCTCGCCATTCTTCAGAATCTGGTCAAGTACATCCTCAAGCTGATCACCAAGGAATACAGAGATTACGGCTGGTGGTGCTTCATTTCCGCCCAGTCTCTGATCGTTTCCGACATCGGCTGCAGACACACGAAGCAGATCGGCATGCTCATCAACCGCCTTTAAAATACATGCAAGCACAAGAAGGAACATCTTGTTTTCATGTGGATTCTTACCCGGTTCCAGCAGATTCACGCCATCATCGGAGGTCAACGACCAGTTGTTATGCTTTCCGGAACCATTTACCCCTGCAAACGGTTTCTCATGAAGCAGACAGCGCATACCATGACGGCTTGCTACCTTCTTCAAGATCCGCATCATGATCTGGTTGTGATCCTGCGCGATATTTACCGGTGCATAGATCGGCGCCAGCTCATGCTGTGCCGGAGCAACCTCATTGTGCTGTGTCTTCGCCGCAACGCCAAGCTTCCAGCACTCCTCATTTACTTCCTTCATATAGGCACTGACACGCTGACGGATCGTACCAAGATAATGGTCATCCATCTCCTGACCCTTCGGCGGCATTGCATCAAACAACGTACGGCCTGTATAGATCAGATCCTTACGCTTTAACCATTTTTCTTTATCAACCAGGAAATATTCCTGCTCGGCACCAACGGATGGTGTCACACGTTTTGCAGTTGTATTTCCAAACAATCTCAAGATACGGAGTGCCTGCTTGTTGACCGCCTCCATCGAACGAAGCAATGGTGTCTTCTGATCGAGTGCCTCGCCAGTGTATGAACAGAATGCGGTTGGTATACAAAGGATCCCGCCTGCGGAATCATGACGTACAAACGCCGGAGATGTACAATCCCATGTCGTGTAGCCTCTCGCCTCAAAGGTTGCACGAAGTCCGCCGGATGGGAACGAAGATGCATCCGGCTCTCCCTGAATCAGCTCTTTCCCTGAAAATGATAACAGTACCTTTCCGTTTTCCTTCGGCGCTGTGATAAATGCATCATGCTTTTCAGCTGTCACACCAGTCATCGGCTGGAACCAGTGACTGTAATGTGTTGCACCCTTCTCGATTGCCCATTCCTTCATCTCATGGGCTACTACGTCTGCAATCTCCAATGACAATTCCTTGCCCTCTTCGATTGTCTCCTTAAGTTCCTTGTAAACCTTCTTCGGAAGTCGTTCTTCCATGACTGCATCGTTAAATACATCGCAGCCAAACAGCTCTGTTACGTTTACATTTTCTTCCATGTTGTCTTCTAAACCTGTCCTTTCACGTTTCCTTAATTAATTTTGAAAGTTCTCCCCTTGTATTATTATTTTTTTTATAGTATATTTTATGAAGTTTGCTTTGTCAAACACTATAATAGGTAATATGCCGCAATCTTTCATTATCTGACGGCATTTTTATTCAGGAGGAAAATATATGCAACGGGAATCTTTTAAATCCCGTCTTGGTTTTCTGCTTGTATCGGCAGGATGCGCCATCGGTATCGGAAATGTCTGGCGTTTCCCTTATGTCGCAGGCGAAAACGGAGGCGGTCTTTTTGTGCTCTTTTACCTGATTTTTCTGGTAATCATGGGACTACCTGTTCTGACAATGGAATTCGCGGTCGGGCGTGCAAGCCGCAAGAGTGCGGTACTCGGTTACAAAGCGCTTGAAAAGCCCGGCAGCAAATGGCATATCCACGGCTGGTTCGCCATGGCCGGATGCTATCTGCTGATGATGTATTACACAACCGTATCCGGCTGGATGCTTTCTTATTTTTATAAGTTTGCAACCGGCGCATTTCATTCCGGTATGGACACAGACGCAACTTCTTCGGTGTTCACCGAGTTGCTCGGTGATCCGCTTCAGATGACGCTCTGGATGGTAATTACTGTAGTCGCGGGATTTCTCATCTGCAGCCGTGGCTTGCAGAACGGATTGGAACGGATCAGTAAGTTCATGATGCTGGCATTGCTTGCACTGATCGTAATCTTAGTTGTACATAGTCTGACATTATCCGGTGCAAAGGAAGGCCTAAAGTTCTACCTTGTACCAAATGCAAAAACCGTCTCTGAAGTTGGTCTTAAAAACGTGATTTCCGCTGCGATGAACCAGGCATTTTTCACCTTAAGTTTAGGTGTTGCGGCGATGGAGATTTTCGGAAGCTATATGAGCAAGGACAATACGCTCGCCGGGGAGGGCGTCCGTATCTGTGCACTTGATACATTTGTCGCAATCATGGCAGGATTGATTATCTTCCCGGCATGCTTCAGCTATGGTGTGGAAGTCGGTGCCGGTCCGAGTCTGATCTTCGTCACTCTCCCGAACGTATTCGTGAATATGGCAGGCGGCAGGATCTGGGGAACATTGTTCTTCCTGTTCATGACATTTGCCAGCTTCTCGACGGTCATCGCCGTATTCGAGAACATCATTTCTTTCTGTATGGATATGTTCCATATCAGCCGGAACAAAGCATCGCTTATCAACTGTGTTATCATTCTAATTGCAAGCATGCCTTGTGTCCTTGGCTACAACGTATGGAGCAATGTGCATCTGATCGGCGGTCGTGACGTACTCGACACGGAGGACTTCTTAGTAAGCAACCTGCTTTTGCCGCTTGGATCACTCATCTATCTGTTGTTCTGTGTTACCAAATGGGGATTTGGATTTGATAACTACATCGAAGAGGCAAACACCGGAAAAGGGCTTAAAATCAGTCGGAAATTAAAGCCGTATTTCCAGTTTATACTGCCGGTTTTGATTCTGATCATTCTGATTCAGGGATTGCTGTAGCCGGATCCGGGGAGATCGTTATACTATATTTTAGATAAAGCGAAAAGGATTTTACTGATATGGAAAAGCTCAAATATATAAAACCGAAACTTTTTAGCACTATGAAAACATATACAAAGGAACAGTTTGTGAAGGATATCGTCGCAGGTATCATCGTGGCGATCATCGCATTGCCTTTGTCGATTGCACTTGCCATCGCCTCCGGTGTCAATCCGGAGCAGGGCTTATACACCGCAATCATCGCAGGATTCTTCATCTCCCTGCTCGGTGGCAGCCGCGTGCAGATCGGCGGTCCGACCGCGGCATTCGTTGTTATCATCTACGGCATCATCGCCCAATATGGCATGACCGGACTTACAATCGCTACTTTTTTGTCCGGCATCATCATGATCATCATGGGACTGTGCCATTTCGGCAATCTGATCAAATTCATCCCGAAGACAATCACGGTCGGCTTTACATTTGGTATCGCCATCGGCATCTTTGCCGGACAGCTCAAGGACTTCTTCGGTCTGTCCATGGGGGCTGTACCATCCGAATTTGTTGATAAATGTGCTGCCTATACGAAAGCATTTCACACGATTGACTGGATGACGTTCGGTATCGGTATGCTCGCGCTGCTGATCCAGATCTTCTGGCCGAAGGTATCTGCGAAGATTCCGGGCAGTCTGATCGCAATCCTTGTAACCACTCTGATCGTCCAGCTTGGCAAGCTTCCGGTTGCTACGATCGGCGATCTGTACACGATTAAGGCAGGCTTCCCGAAATTCGCCGCCCCACAGCTTTCGTTCGCCCTCGTAAAAGAACTGATCTCACCGGCATTTACAATTGCAATTTTAGCTTCGATCGAATCGCTGCTTTCCTGTGTTGTATCCGATGGTATGATCGGTGGACATCATCGTTCGAATGCGGAGTTAGTCGGTCAGGGTGTCGGTAATATTATGTCGTCGCTCTTCGGCGGTATCCCGGCAACCGGAGCGATTGCCAGAACCGCA
>OIYT01001749.1_pt1 | contig 14737 bp, 9 predicted proteins | sample 1588201 | NCBI WGS metagenome assembly OIYT01 (sample SAMN03283260) | human gut metagenome | biome: human-associated habitat; material: feces | host: Homo sapiens | place: USA | collected 2013
ACTTTTGTTATATGGCTATGGTGAATTTGCAGATGAGCTTGGACTTCAGCCAGTCATGAGCTTAAAAACGACTGTCAGCACGATCAAGACCTATCCGGCCGGTACCGCAATCAGCTACGGCGGCATCTATGTAACGGACAAGACGACACGTATGGGTGTCATCCCTTACGGCTATGCCGATGGATTCTTCCGTGCGCTCTCCAACCGTTGCACCCTGATGTCGGAGGAAGGTCCGGTTTACCAGCGCGGAAAGATCTGCATGGATATGTGCATGATTGATCTGACTGACAAGATGCAGGTCGATGTCGGCAGCGAGATTGAAATCTTCGGAAAGAAGAATTCCATCAACGTTATGGCGGCTCTGGCAAACACGATTCCATACGAACTAACCTGTGCCGTCAGCAAGCGAGTTCCAAGATTCTACTACCGGAATGGAAAGATGATTGAGAAAGAATTGCTGTTGCGTGGGTAAATTGTTGCGCAAGTAATTACATAAGCATAAAAAGCTGGGATTTTTGTCCCAGCTTTTTGTTTGCGTTCCAGCTTCCTATATCTCATGACGGATATCCGAACCAATACCCCGCTGCAATTTTATCCGCTCGTTTTCTGCTTCCACATTCATCTTGGAAAGAATAACCAGAATCAATACATCGAAGATCAACGGCAGCCACAAGTACATAAACTGCATCATATCCAATGCAGACTGCGGCTGTGTCGTATTTGTTCCAACATAGCCACTCAGTTCCATCAGCCATCCAACAACCGCAGTTCCGATACCTCCACCAATCTTCACGCCCAGCGAAGTACACGAGTACATCGTTCCATCGACATGCTTTCCATGTGTGAGATAGGTGTATTCCGAACACGATGCGATCACCGCATTCATATCGCCCTGCCACGGTCCCTGACCGAGCGCAGCAACGGCTGTAAATACAAGCATCAATGGCACATTGCCGAAATAACCTGCCACGACAACCAGTGCCCTGCCAATTACAGCAAGCATATAGCCTCGCATATTTAATTTATACATGCCCTTCCATTTTCCTACCAATGTCGGCGTGAAGATCAACGCAATAATCAGAGGAATATTGACCGCCCATGCAAACCATCCGAAGAGATTTTTATTTTTGAGCACCCATGTCATATAAAATAAGCCAGCACCAATCATTGCACTATACAACTGCTGTAAGATATATGTCCCACAAATCATCATATAATATTTGTTCTTCACAAGCAGCTTGAACGCTTGAATCAGTCCATATTTTTCTTCATTATCCTGCGTTTTTCCCTCGTTCAGCTCTTCCTCGGAAAGTTCCTTCACGGAGAGACAAGAGATTGTATTTACCACCAGTCCGATAACCGCATAGATAATAGCAACCAGTCTCCATGCCGCCGCATCACCACCACAGCGATCAACAAATCCAACGGTAATCGACTGGATCAAAAGACTTGTTGAAAATGCGAAGATAAACCGGTAAGAACCCATCTGTACACGTTCCTTACTGTTCTTCGTTATCAGCGATGTTAGTGCCGAATACGCGATGTTATTTGCCGTGTAAAAAATGCCATTTAACAGTGTGTATGCCAGAAAGAACCACGTATACTGTGCTGTCTTGCCAAGGCTTGTCGGTACCGCAAAGCATGCAACCAGCGTGACTGCGCAGCCGATATATCCATACAGCATCCACGGACGTGCTTTCCCAAGTTTGCTGTGTGTCTTGTCGATCAGTGAACCAAAGAAAACATCTGTAAATCCATCCAGCAACTTCGAAAATGCGATCAAAGTTCCAACTATTCCGGACGCAAGCCCAACCGTCTCGGTCAGATAGATCATGACAAACGATGTCAAAAATGCATACACTACATTTCCGGCGATATCGCCGGAACCGTAGCCCACCTTGTTATACCATTTTAAATATTTTTTCTCTTCCATAGCTTTTCTCCTCATATCATCCCTTCACATACGGAACAAGTGTGAACCCAAACTGAAATTCCTTCTCATCGAATCGATATGCCGCAAGCACCTCCGGTCCACAACTGTTGGAGCCGATGCCATTTAACGCATAATCGATACATAATACCGTACTGTCCGATTCTTCCAATTCATAATTGTGTTTTGCCTGTGCCAGCATTTCCTGTGTGTAGTTTGATGCCTGAAATGAAAATGGTGTCTCAGACACTGCCGCGATTCCATACCGGCCGTTGTACAGTTCGACATAATCACAATCGAAATGACTGCCATTTTCCTGTGGCATAATGTAGTCCTCATGCAGATCCTTCACCGCACTGCGATACAATCCATGACTCGCAGCTCTGTGCTTGTCACGGTAGCTCTCCTGCGGTCCCATGCCATAATACGAAGCCTCAGAAAGATTCTTGTTGAAGAATACACGCACACCGAATCTCGGAAGTTCTGGGAACTCTGCATCCTTGCTTACCTCCATGGATGCGGTAATTCTTCCTGAACTTTCCACCTTCCACACGAGCTCGACATCCAGAATCTTCTGTACCGTTGGTGCTACAACGCCGACATGACTCATCACAATCACGCCATACTGGTTCTGAATTGTCTCCACCTTATACGCTCTTGTGTACGCCTCGTGAAAATGTGCGTTCTCCCATTTCGCGCGGATATACATATCATTATCCGTCGGTGCCCGCCAGATGTTCAGTTCCATCGGATGGTTCAGATAGTCCCGTCCTGCATATTGAAGCTTCGTAAAAAGTCCGGTTCGTTTGCTGATTGCATATGTGAAATCGCTCGCCTTTAATGTGATCTCTGTATCGGTTTCGCTGACGCTGATCTCATTTTTCTCTTCCGCTTCTGCCAGCCATTTGACTGCCGTCTGGTTTCTGCCATCGACATTGGCAAGCAGCACCTCATCAAATCCTAATTCATGCTTTGCCGGAAGCAATGGAAGTTCTTTTTTCAACTGATACCGGAGCTTCAGATACACCTTGCCACTCTGCGGAATGTCCAACTTGAGCGTCATCACACCGTCGCTGTGCGGTGCGATCGATACCTCATCCAGCACACCCTTTTGCACGCACAGACCATCCACAGTTATTTCATACAAGATGTCTGCATAGTCGCTTATATCATCAAAATCCATATAGTTATGCAACACAAGTCTGCCGGTCTTCTCATCATAAGATACAACACGCACCGGACGGTACACATTCTTATATTCAAGCAATCCTGTATGTGGTGTACGATCCGGGTACACCAGTCCATCCATACAGAAATTTCCATCATGGATTGTCTCGCCGTGATCGCCGCCATAATAATATTTCGTCTTTCCATTTTCCGCCTGTCCGTGCGCAATCGCATGATCGCACCACTCCCAGACGAATCCGCCACACATCCGTGCATCCTTCTGGATTATCTGGAAATAATCCTCCAGATCGCCGGGCCCGTTCCCCATGCTATGGCAATATTCCACAAGCAGAAACGGTTTGCTGCCATCCTTCTCGAGATACTCTTCGATCTCGGAAAGTGCCGGGTACATCCGGCTGTACAGATCAAGATTTGAGTAATCATACGTCACATCGTAATTCCGATACCGCGCACTCTCATACTGCGTGATACGGGATGGATCGTATTTCTTTGTCCATGCAAGCACCTTTTCAAAATTGCATCCATAGGCGCTCTCATTCCCCATCGACCAGAAAATGATACAGAAGCGGTTTTTATCCCGCGCAACCATACGCTTCACGCGATCGAGAATCGCCTGCTCCCATGCCGGATCATCTGCAATCTTCTCGTTCCATTTTTTGAAGCGGTTGTAGTCTGTATCCTCCTTGCGGTACAGCATAAATGGTCCATGTGCCTCGATATCTGCCTCATCGCATACGAGGAATCCATAGCGGTCGCACATCTGATAAAAATACGGTGCATTCGGATAATGACTCGAACGAATCGCATTGAAATTATGCTCCTTCATCAAAGTGAGATCCTTCTTGATCTTTGCAACATCAACTGTAAATCCTGTGACCGGATCCGAGTCATGCCGGTTCACACCGCGCAGCTTGATTGCCTGTCCATTGAAATATAACACCCGCTCCTGTATCGCTACCGTGCGCAAAGCAATCGCATCCACGATCGTCTCATCCGCGCTTTGCAGGATGAGCGTGTACAGATACGGATGTTCCGTATTCCAAAGCTCTGGGTTTGCAATCTCCAATGTCACAGTTCCCGCCTTGCTGATTTCCGTCTGTGCAACCACATTTCCTGCCGCATCCTCCACGGATACGGTAACCGGAGTCTCCTGATAGTAGCTGATATCCAATGTAATTTTCGCACACGCTTCCGTGATTTCCGTCGTGATCCGATAATCCTGCACCGCCTTTTCCGGCCGCTTCAGAAGATAGACATCCCGGAAGATACCGCTCATCCGGAACTTATCCTGATCTTCGAGATACGAACCATCGCACCATTTCAAGACAAGTACGGCAATCGTATTCTCGCCCTCTTCTATCACGTCTGTCACATCGAACTCGCTCGTTGCATGGGACACCTGACTGTATCCGGTATAGATGCCATTCACCCATACATAAAAGCAGCTATCCACGCCCTCAAAGTTCAGGTACACCTTCGGAGCCTTCTCATCCTTCGCATAAGAAAACGTATGCACATACGCACCACACGGAATATCCTGCGGCACATACGGCGGATCAAACGGAAATGGATAGCGGAAATTCGTGTACTGATGCGTGTCATAGCCTGCCATCTGCCAGACACCAGGCACGGGAATCTCATCAAAATCCGACGTATCATAACCGCTCTCATAAAATGCATCCCTCACATCATAGATGCTCTCAAAATACCGGAATTTCCACATGCCGTTTAACATCTGTACGCGGTCGGATGCCTCCCGATGCTCCACCAGATCCTCCATTCGGCGGGAAGCTGGTATATAATACGCTCTTGGCGGCATCGTATGTTCATGTAAGAAATCCAAATCTTCATAATAACGTGGCACAATCATAAATCGTCCTCCTTGTATATGTATTTTTTTGTTTTTAATGAACCGTTCATTTTTCTGTCTTTTCGTATTGTCTGATATTATAATACTGATTTCCGTATAAAAAGTCTATGAACAGGAATGGACAAAATATGGACGAAATGATACAATGAGCATTGCGATGGGATGTGCTTGCACATACCAGCATAATGCGAATGCAAACATGGAGCCGCAGGCGACATGATACAATGAGCAATAGGAGGTGTCCCTATGTATATCAATACCGGTTACTTAAATCATTCCCATCTGGATTTCAAGGACAAGAGCCGCCCGCTCGTCGTCGGAAGCTGCGGCATCTATCGTCTGAGTGGCGATCCTAGGATGCCGACCTACCGTCCAAAGGGACGCCTGGATTATCAGATCATCTATATCGCATCCGGACTTGGACATTTTCATTTCGATAAACCGGAAAATGAGACGATCGTCCCTGCCGGAAACATGGTGTTGTTTCGTCCAAAAGAATTACAGAAATATGAATATTATGGAGAAGATAAAACCGAAGTGTACTGGATTCACTTCACAGGTTCCGATGTAAAAAACATCCTGCGAAGCTATGGTCTGCAAGATAACCAGAGAGTATTTCCGGTCGGTTCCTCTCTCGAATACGAACAGATTTTCAAACAGATTATTCAGGAATTACAGCGATGTCAGGAACACTACGAGGAAATGCTTGCCCTGCTGCTTCGCCATCTGCTTATTGTATTTCAGCGGGAACTCACACGCGTGCATATTCTGAAAAACGAATATCTGGATCGGGAGATGCACAGTGCTGTTACCTATTTCAATGAGAATTACAATCAGGATATCAGTATAGAAAATTACGCCCAGACAAGGGGCATGAGTGTGAGTTGGTTTATCCGGAACTTCAAGAAATACACCGGCATGACACCGATGCAGTTTATCGTATCGCTGCGCGTCAACAATGCACAGATTCTTCTGGAGCAGACCAATTATTCGATCTATGAGATTGCGAAGATCGTCGGTTACGATGACCAGCTCTATTTCAGCCGGTTATTCCGCAAACAAAAAGGAGTCTCTCCTTCCCAATACAGAAAGAGACAACCCCTTGCCTAATTTCAGATTACAGTTTCTTCAGGAAATGCTCCCGGTTCGGGTATTCCGCCCGGAATGCCCGCTTCGCGGCCTCCTGCAGCAATGCGAATTCCTTCTCCATATGCAGCATGTGCGGCGCCGTAAATGCAATCGCGCTGATCTGTTCTGCGATTTTCTTCGCCACACCCTCATCGGAAAGCTGCCCCATACCGAAAACAATCGACGTAAAACCTCTGCCGTTTCTGCTTACATCAATAAACTTCCGGAATGCATGCGTCATCTCAGACAGCAGGATTTCCTGTTCGGCTTCCGGCCGCTTGTCTGCATCAAACAGGCACAATCCGGAGACGGTCTCAACTGCCTGCTTACGCTTCTGTCCACCGATATCATTTGCCCCGCTCTCCGCAATATATTTGAGTTGCATCAGATACCCGACGAATGCATCCGTCTTCGGTTTGCGCTTTCCGTAACGCGCCACCCAGAGTTTCTTTATAAACGCCGCATCCACTTCCTCCGGATTTCCCGCAGAATGATTTGCCATTTCACTTGCGTTCACAGTTTTATCTGCATTCGTATTCAATATGTCCAGCCGCTTCTCTGCGTCCATTTCGTTATAAAATTGCTCTAACCATGTCTCCTGCATATCTGTTCTCCGTTTCTTTTTATACTACCGATCAGCATCTGCATCTATTTATCCGCGCATCCATTCATCCGTGCGTCCATTCATCCACGCATTTAGTCTTCTGCGCATTCAGTCATACATCCATTCATTCATCCGTGCATTCATTTTCTGCATAATTCCAGTTGCAGCATTCCTTACTTTCCAAGGAATGTATCGACGTTGTCCGCGTCTACCTTACGATATTGTGACATATAATAGATGTCATCCTCCAGACCATACCCTTCGATATCGCTTCCCTGAAACAATGCGACCGTCAAAAGTGCGATCATCCTCGCCTGATCTTCCTTATCGTTATAGACCGTTCCCTGCATCGTACCATGTTCCACTGCCTCCAATGCATCGGTCAGACCATCAATGCCGAAAATAATCGGCCGCTCCGCCTGCCTGTAGCCGGCATTTTTGTACGCCTCAACAGCCCCCAGCGCCATCTCATCATTGTTCGATAAAATCAACTCAATCTCGGAACCATACTGATCGATCAACTGACTCACCCGGTTTTCTGCCTGTGCCCGGTTCCAGTCTGCAAACTGATAACTGAGTTTCTCCAGTTCTATTTCATTCTCAATCATCGTCTTAACCGACAGATCTGTCCGGCTGATCGCATCCTGATGTCCGGCTTCCCCTTCTAAAAGTACATATTGGATCTTCCCATCGCCATTCTTATCGACCTCCGGGTGATTCTTAATATATTCCGCAGCGATCTCGCCCTGCATCTCACCGGACTGTGCTGCATCACAGCCAACATAGAAAAGCTTATCCCACTGAAGAAGATCCTCCTGCACCGGTTCCCGGTTAAAGAAAATAACCGGAATATCATTCTGCCGCGCCATACGGACAATATTCGACGGTACTGTCCGGTCAACCAGATTCACGCATAAAACATCACATCCGGCATCAATCATTTCCTCAACGATCTCGTCCTGTTCCTGCTGGTCATTGTCGCCGCTTCTTACAGATACGATTACCTTCATCGTATTGCTCTCTTTTGCTTTCAGATTACTTTTTATTATATCTGTCATTGCATTGATAAACGGGTCGTCCGGTGTATATGTCACGACACCAACACGCAACGTATGATCGGCTTTTGTGTCCTGCTTTCCGCAGCCTGTCAGTGAAATCAAAAATACCCACACGCACAACCATGCTATCATATTTTTCTTTGCATTTCTTCTACTCATACGAATACAAAAACCTTTCTATCTCATCCGAGAACAAATCTTCCTTATAGATAACCTTCGCTTCTTTCTCATGGCTTTTTACCGAATAAAACGCCCTGGTCAGCTTATGCGAAATCTCCAAAACACTCTCATAGCCAATCCCATATCCGTCGGGAATAACCAGACATTGCACGTGCCCACCATCCAGTAAAGATATGGATTTCATACTTGTTCCGACGCCATAGATTTTTGCGCCGTTATACTCACCGTTTTGGGACATTTCCCCTAAAGTATCCAATGCACCGGTGTCCATGACAACCATATAATCGACCGCTTTTTTTGCATCCACAACCGCACAGATATCGGCATTGTTCTCATCATTGTATTCCCATGCTATCTCGCAGTCATACCCGGAAATTGCATCCTTCAATCCCTGAATACGATTGACACTCGCTTCCGTCTCGGCACGTCCGGCAATAACACCGATTTTTTTTCCGCTCAATTGCTCTCCATCCTTCCGGACCAGTTGTGTTCCGAGTGTATAACCAATCTCATAATTATCCGACTTCACTGTCGCATACCCGCTTGTATCTTCCGGGTTGCTCATATATGCATCCTCCGTGATCAGCACAAAAGGTTTCTGTTCTCCAAGCCAGTCCAGCATCTCCTTTGTATCTGCCCCCGGTGCCGGACACAGGATAAATGCATCCACATCGTTTTCCAGCTGTTCCTCGATCAGCTCCCGCTCGTCCTGCGCGCTTACAATATCATCCGTATTACAGATAATCAGATGAAGATTATTGGTTTTCGCAGACTGCTTTAATCCATTGATTACACCTTCCCACCGGGTGTCACCGGAATTCTGCAGGATAACCGCTACACGCTTTTGAGCGACATCCTCCTGGAAGATTTTATGTATGAAGAAGGCTGCGAGGACAATCAGAATAAGCTCTGCAATGAGAAATGTTAATTTATCTCGTTTCATCTGTAGCCCTCCCATTTCTATAACTCTGTGTCTCGAGCTGCTGCCGGTTCTCCTCCGTAAACGGAATTGCCGGAATGTGTATCACAATCTTCGTTCCTTCATCCGGCTCACTGTAAACAAGAAGACCATATTCGTTACCAAACATCAGCTGAATCCGATTGTGCACATTGATGAGTCCTACCCCGGAACCATGCTTTGGTACTTTATTATTATCCTTGAGGACATTTTCAACCGTTTCCTCACTCATACCCATGCCATTATCCTCGACCGAGAGATAGATATCATCTCCCTTTTTCTCGCCGCGTACCGTAATCATACCGCCGTCATCCTCGTCCATATTTCCAACACCATAATAGATTGCATTTTCCAGAATCGGCTGTACGATGAGCTTGACCGTACAGTAATCATTGACTTCCTCGTCAATATCAAATTCCACGCGGAACCGTTCTTTATAGCGCACAAGCTGGATATTCATATAGCTCCGGCTGTGCTGCAGCTCATCCGCGATCCGGATTACGGTTCTTCCCTTTGACAGACTGATTCGAAGCAGTCTGGCAAGCTCCGAAATCATGAGAACCGCTTCCTTATTCTTCTGTGCCTCAACCATCCATGTAATCGATTCGAGCGTATTATATAGGAAATGCGGATTAATCTGACTTTGCAGTGCATCCATCTCACTCTTTCTGCGTTCAGTCTGTTCCCGGATAATCTCCTGCATCAGATTCTCTATCTGTTCATAGGACTTCTTGACCGAATATCCGAGATGCCGGATCTCTGAAGAACCACCAATATAGATATCCGTATCCCCACCTGTCTCATATGCCTTGACTGACTCATTCAGCCGCAGAATCGGACGTGAAATCTTTCTTGATATAATCCGGTTTACTTCGAGCAGCATCATCATCAAAATCAGAATAGCTGTGATAATATAATACCGGAACCGGTTGATATTTGCTGTCTGTACACGCTCCGGAATCACACCGACCAGCTTCCAGCCGGTATATGCCACACTACTCACAACAACATTTCCCGGTCTACCGTTCAGCGAAAGCTCATACGTTCCGTCTTCTAATTGCGATGTCATCTCACAGTTTTCCGAAAAATATCCTCGGTCAATATCTGCACGTCTCGGATGGTAAATCATCTGTCCATCCCGGCTACATAGATAATAATAAATACCGTTTGAGGACTCATTGATCCGCTTCATCGTATTGGATATCACAGAATATTTCATATCTACCAGCAGTACACCGCTGCGCGGTTTTTCCCCATCGTTAATATCCACGGAACGGCTAAGGGAAATAACCCAGTAATACCGGTATGTGCCGTCCTCAAACAGATTCTGGATATGCGGCAGGGAGAAATGCACATTCTCAATCTCCTCCTCTGCATTTGTATACCAGTCCTGTTCGGATGCCTTTACGCCCTTCTTGCGTTCTGAAACCGGCTCTGCCACAAGCTGTGCACCATCGCTGTCATACAGCGCCATGCTTTGAACCTTATCTGTGTTGATTTCATAAAGCAGGCTGAACTGGCGGTTAAACTCATCACTGGAGATATCATTTTCCTGAATGATATTGTAATTCACTGCATTCATTATCTGACGGACATTCAGCAATTCCGCATCCAGCTTATCCACCGTACTTTCGACCATACTCTCTGCGTTCGACACAGCTGTCTGCTTCATCGCCATTTTAAAACGATTATACAGAAGCAGGCCAATTGTAATTGTCGTAATTAATGTAAGTGCAGTAAGAACCGCCATAATGATTGACTGGATATCCAGTCCGATAAATCTTCTATGATGTGTCCAGCCCTGCTTTTTCATCCACCTTTGAAGCCAGCTTTCCTTCTTTTGCAATTTTCCCATCTCTCTTGTGTTCAATCCATTTCCCCTATTTTTTCTTACTGATTCGTATGCTGTGCCCGGTACTTCGACGGTGACACGCCAAATCGTTTCTTGAATACATAACTGAAATAATTCGCATCCAGATATCCCACTCGCTCAGCGATCTGATAGCTTTTCTCATTTGTTTCCAGTATCAGTGTTGCCGCATGATCCATCCGGTAATCCGTCAGATACGTAATAAACGCTTTTCCTGTCTCCTTCTTGAACACCGAAGAAAAATACGAATTCGATACCCCAAGCACAGAACAGATCGTGTCCAATGACAAATCCGGCTCCATATAACGCTCACGTACAAGATTCTGCGCATCGGTCACAAGCCGTCTCGATGTACTGTTTCGGGCATTTTTCAACTGTTCCCCAAGCTCTACGGAAACTCCCTGCATCCATGCCGTAAGTGTACTCTCATCCATCTGCGGAATCGTCTCGTAAGGATTCTGGATTCCGTGTAGATAATCATTAAAATCAAGGAAATTATTTGCACAAAACCTGTAAAATGCTCCCACCATCTCCATGATTGCAAGATTATACTGACTGACCGTCTGTGCATTGCTGTGCAGCTTTTCTATTTCATTTACAACGACCTTCTCAATCTCTTCCTTTAGCCCCAGATGAATGGCTTTGAACAAATCATGCATCCGTGTATCTTCCGGCTGCAAGGTTGTTTCCTGTTCCTTCGGTGCAAGCTCGGCAATATTGATCGCACGTTTCGTTCCATACAGTACCCTGTATGATACTGCCTCTCTGGCACCATCGTAAGACGTTTTAATATTTGCCATATTGTCACATACACGACCGATGCCTGCCGTAACCACCGCCCCCATCACACGATAAGCCCATTTGCAGAAGCGGTCACACGAATCCGTAAACTGCACAATCGCGTCCTCCGAGGAGAGTTCTATCAGCATCAGTGTATTCCCAAGATAAGAGAATACCTGGCTCTTCCACTCTGTCGCAAGCCGTTCCTTGATCTCGTGTTCAACAGACATCGCAAGCAGCAGCGGATTCATGCCGTCCGGCACATGATGTTCCGAAGTGTGGAAAATTGCACATCCATAATAGGGTCCTTTCATATCAATCTGATACGCGGAAAAAAATTTCCCGCAGTTTTCTTCTGTCACCCGTCCCTCAATGAGAGATACAAAGAAGTTATTCTGCAGTACCGGAAGTGCTGCATTGAAATAATTCTCCAGACGTGTTACATTCAGTTTTTCTTCCCGTTCCCGGTCCAGTGTGTCCTTCAGACGTTTCAGGCAATCAGACAGTTCCGTTGCATTTATCGGTTTCAGCATATATTCCTCAACCTCCAGATGCACTGCTTCCTTTGCATATTCAAACTCATCAAACCCTGTAAAAATAATGATGTGAATATTCTGGAAGTCCCGGTTTAAACGACGGGATAACTCTAATCCATCCATATATGGCATCTTGATATCTGTAATCACGACATCCGGTTGAAGCTTCTCAACCAGTTCAAGTGCTTTCACTCCGTTGGTTGCGTTACCAACAACGGTAAATCCAAGGTCGTCCCATTGTATGCGTTGTTCAATTACTTCGATGACTTCTGCTTCGTCATCCACCAAAAGCACTTTATATTTTTCCATGTAGCACCCCACTTGTTATCGGCTGCCGCGGAGATCGAAAGTATCTGGTCTTTGGTTAGGAGTTGCAGGGAATAACGATTCCACGCAGACGCGCTCCCGCTCACTTTCACACGCAACAGACACTAAACTCACAGCACTACCATTCTTCGAATCGGTAGCGCTGTTCGTTAAGTGCTGGCGTGTTCCAATGGTCTGCGTTAAAATCGTTATTTCCTCGCAACTCCATCCACATATTAGGATGCTTCCGAACTCTCCGGCAATTCTTATTGTTCTTTGTTGTTTTATTGTCCTTATTATACCAAAGTTATCACTATAAAGATACCTAAATATCTAGCTGATTGCTTGCTTCCATTGCCTAATTTGGGGGGTTCCCTCTATTTCGGGAATTTACTCCAACTGACTTGTTTCCTACTCCTGCCTTATTGGGGGATTTTCCCTCATTTTCAAGAATTTGCTCCAATCAATTTGCTTCCTGCTCTTGTTCCATTGGGGGAGTTCCCCTCATTTTCAAGTTTTTGCTCCAAATGACTTATTTCCTACTCCTGCCTTATTGGGGGATTTTCCTTCATTTTCAGGTTTTTGCTCCAACTAGCTTGCTTCTTGCTCCTGCCTTACTGGGGAAGTTTCCCTCATTTTCAAGTTTTTGCTCCAACCAGCTTGCGTCCGGTACCAATTCTATATATCAGAACATTTAGAACTTCTTAGTTACAATACATCCTATATTGTTCCAATTAAACAGTGCCATATATACTGGTTTTATTGCGTTTTGACATTATATACAATATACAGGAAAAGCCGCCTCTCCATCCTCTTCGATAGACAAGGCGACCCTTCCTTCGTTTACAACTTTATTTAATTCCTTTGATTACTTCTTCTGAACATACTTCAGACAGTCAAGTGTTACAGCTGCAAGGATGATAATACCTTCGAAGATAAACTGAAGGTTTGTATCAATACCGAGGATTGTCAGAGAGTATGTAAGGGATGTGAAGATCAGTACACCAGTTACAACACCGGAGATCTTACCGATACCACCTGTGAAGGATACACCACCTACTACGCAGGCTGCAATTGCATCCATATCCCAGCCTTGTCCATATGCGGCACTACCGGATCCAACCATACGGTTACACTCAAGCCATGAACCGAATCCATAAAGGATACCTGCTAAGATGAATGCTCCCATTGTTACCTTGAATACGGAAATACCAGATACAGAAGCTGCTTCCGGATTACCACCAACTGCGTAAAGGTTCTTACCAAATGTTGTCTTGTTCCAAATGAACCATACAACAACGATTGCTACAACTGCCCAGATAATGATGGTTGGGAATCCACCAAGATTTGGAATAAACATGTTCGGAATACTTGACTCAATTGCACCGAAGGATACACCCTTTGTTGCGTATGTAACAAGTCCGAAGATGATCAGCATGTTCGCCATGGTTGAAATGAATGGATGCATCTTATACTTCGCCATGAAGAAACCGGCAATACTTGCAAATACGGTTGTAAGTATAATACATGCAACAAGTGCAATAATGGCTCTGCCCGCTACCGGAATACCTGTAAAATCAAAGATATGTCCGAATACACCACCGGTATTTACGCCACTATGCATAATAATGGTTGCGGTTACCATACCCATACCTACCATACGTCCGATGGAAAGGTCGGTACCCGTTAACAGAATCAGACCGGCAACACCAAGGGCTAAGAACATACGAGGGGAAGCCTGCTGCAAAATATTCAGGATGTTTGTCAGTGTCAAAAGCTGTGTATGCTTTACAATCGGTGTGATGATACACAACGCAATAAAGATGAGTAAAATTACAATGTACAGACCATTCTTATACAAAAACTGTGTTGTATTGAATGTGTACTTGTAGTTTTCTACCTTCTGTGACTGCTTCTGTGCTTTCACGAGTTTGAAATGCCGTCAGAAATTCTTGGTGAATAGAGTCAATATCAATATGTAAAAATGTATCAAAGGGATCGTCATAATAGTTTGCCGAAGAAAAATAGAGCCTATTTGTACGAAGTGCTTCCAAGCAATTAAGATTGACAGGACGATAGCGAAATAAAAGTTTCGGAAACCGTATCGCTGCCATCAGTTGTTTTGCATCCTGTGATAGGTCAAGTCCGGGTAATGCGCATAAAGTTTTCCAGAACGCTTCTCGTTCTTGTGCATTCATTCTTTCAGCCCCCTATCTTCCACCGCATTCACGCCGCCAGCGCATTGGCATTGACCCGTTCAATCGCCTGTCGGATGCCTGCCCACACGGACAGGTCTGTGAAAACTTCCACAATGCTGCCGTGATCGGTG
>OIYT01001750.1_pt1 | contig 14729 bp, 12 predicted proteins | sample 1588201 | NCBI WGS metagenome assembly OIYT01 (sample SAMN03283260) | human gut metagenome | biome: human-associated habitat; material: feces | host: Homo sapiens | place: USA | collected 2013
GTACGCCCACCGCTGGGCCTACGGCCGGAATCCGGCCTTTTACGATTACGAGAACCTGGGCGGAGACTGCACCAACTTCGCGTCCCAGTGCATCTTCGCCGGCAGCGGCGTGATGAATTTCACGCCCACCTACGGCTGGTACTACATCGACGCCAATCAGAAGGCCCCCGCCTGGACGGGGGTGCCGTACCTTTACAACTTTCTGACCCGGCGGACGCCCTCCGTCGGCCCGATGGGGGTGCCCTGCGCCCTGGAGGACTTGCGGCCGGGGGACCTGGTGCAGCTCTCCTTCCAAGGCGAGGAGTTTCAGCACTCGCCCATCGTCGTCTTCACCGGCCGCCCCGCCGCCTTGGACAACGTGCTGATCGCCGCCCACAGCTACGACGCTCTGGACCGTCCACTGTCCACCTACGAGTATCGGGACATCCGGTTTCTCCATATCACGGGCGTTATGCGGCCGTAGGCCGATTTAAAGAATTGTTCACATTTTTTTCCGGGTCTGTGCTATCATGAAAGCACACAAAAGAGGAGGGATGCTTCCATGAAAAAACTGCTGTCCTGCCTGCTGGCCTTGGCTCTGGCGGCGGCTCTGGCCGCGCCCATGGCCTCCGCCGCCGGATATACGGACATTCCCGCCGGAAGTTCTCTGGCAGGGGAGGTCCAAAAGGCGGTGGACTACGGCCTAATGAACGGGTACAGCGCCACGACCTTCGGCTATGCCAACCCCATGACCCGGGTACAGTTTGTGACGGTGCTGCAGCGGATGATGGGCTGGGGTTCTGACACGGATGCCCATGTCGCTATGTGGACGATTCCTTTTAAACCGATGGAGATATCGGAAGATACCCTTTCAGACACCTATTTATATGCCATTGAGCAGGCAGTGGGGCACGATGTGGTGGACAGTGATGTCCCGTTCCGCCCCAACGACTCCATCACCCGGGGGGAGATGGCGGAGATGCTGGTGCGGGCGCTGGGACTGAAATATGCGGCGGAGTGTCTGAATTCCTCTGCGTCCGATGCCTATTCCGTCCTGCACGGAGGGACGCCCTTCACCGACCTGCCCAGCGGCGCGGAGGGCTATATCACCGTCGCCTATACCATCGGCATGGCCAACGGCACCTCCGCCGCCACCTTCTCGCCCAATGCCACCGCCACCCGCGCCCAGGCGGCGGCCATGCTGGTGCGTGTCTATGAGAAACTACGCCGGGAGATGGACTTCGTCCACGGCTTCTACGCCATTTCGTCCTACAGCCAGCTGGGCTTGGCGGAGAACATGGACGCCGTCAGCGCCGGGTGGAGCCGGATGACCTGGGACGGGGAGACCGCCCTGCTGGCCACCACCAGCGTCAATGGCAACGAATACTATATCCCCAGCGGCTACGATGAAGTGACGGAGAGGCTGGAGAGCAGCGGCGTTCCGCTGAACCTAGGTGTGTTCATGGATGCCTCCGGCGGCGCGGCGGACCTCCTGGCCTCCGAGGATGGACAGCGGCAGGCCATTGACCAGATCGTCAATGAGCTGACGGTCTCCTATAAGACCATCGGCAAAAACCCGTACAGCGGAGTCACCATCGACTTTGAGGGGTTGAGGAGCGCCAGCCGGGACGATTTCACGCGATTTGTTGAGCGCCTGTCGGCGGAGCTGAAAGAGCTGACGGACCGGCAGCTGTCCCTGTACGTCTGTGTATCTCCGGTGCTGAGCGGCGGCTGGTACGACGGCTATGACTACGCCGCCATTGCGAAGAACACGGATAAGATCATCCTGATGGCCTATGACTACGATGCCCAGGACATGAGCCGGTTTGTGGGCACGGAGTATTACAGGACCGCCGCCACGGCGCCTATCGACCAGGTATATCTGGGGCTGAAAAATCTGGTGGATGCCGCTGGTGACGCGTCCAAGGTGGTCCTTGGCTTCAGCGCCAAAAATACAGCCTGGCAGATCGATGAAAACGGCAAGCTGTTGTCCGGAACGCCGGTATATCCCTCCGCCGACACCGTATCCAAACGACTGGCCCAGGCGGATACGGAATTCGGCTGGGCCAACACCTACCAGCAATCCTACGCCATCTACACTACGGAGGACGGCAGCCGCTATTTCCTGTGGTATCAGAACGGCCAAAGCGTCCAGACCGCGCTGAACACCGCCAAGTTGCTGGGCGTTACCGGCGTGTCCATCTGGCGGCTGGGGAATATCCCCCTGTACACCATCGGCGGCAGAGACTGGAGTTGGAGCGGACTGCTTCATAACAGCTGAACAGGGCAGGGAAGTGCCAAAAGGGGGTGAACGATACCGTTCGCCCCCCTTTTTCTATTCAGATTCTTTTGATTTTTTCGGCATTTTCACACGTGACAAGGGATTTGCCTTTGCAGCGACCCGCAGGGATTCGTTGTCGATGTGGGTGTAAATTTCCGTCGTATTCAGGTGGTCATGCCCCAGGACCTCCTGCACGGCCCGGACATCCACGCCGTTTTGCAGCATCAGCGTGGCGGCGGTGTGCCGCAGCTTGTGGGAGGAATATTGAGAGCTGTCGATCCCGGCGGCGCCCAGGCGTTTCTTTACCATGGCGTGGACAGTGGAACGGCTGATGCGCTCGTTTTGAGAGGACAAAAACAGCGCGTTGGCATCCCGGCCCGTAATGGGCCGCCGAACCGCCAGATAGCGGCTGATTGCCTCCTGACAGGCGTCGTTCAGATAAATGATGCGGACCTTGTTTCCTTTGCCAAGCACCCGCAGAGCCTCGCCCTGAATGTCGTTGAGATTCAGGCCAACCAGCTCGCTGATCCGCAGCCCACAGTTTAAAAACAGTGTCAGGATGCAGTAGTCGCGCTCCTGATTTTTGCCATCAACAGACTCTAAAAGTTGCAAACTTTCGTCCAAGGTCAGATATTTTGGCAATGTTTTCTTCAATTTTGGAGAATCGATATCTTTGACAGGATTTTCACGAAGTAGATGCATTTTGTTAGTCAGGTAGTTATAAAACGACCGGATGGTGGCGATTTTCCGGGCCCGGGACGCGGCGTTCAGGCCGTAGTCGGAGCTGCGGCTGTTCGGATAGCGGATGCGATCGCGACTGAGATAAGTCATGTAGCCGTAAATATCCGTCAGTGTGACGCTGGCGACGAAATCCAGATCCACATCCATGATGTCGATCTCGTCCAGGGACTTGCCGGCGAGCTGCGGGTTGCGGATCTGCTTTATGTAGCGGAAAAAATTTCGCAGGTCGAGGAAGTATTCGTCGACCGTGCGTTTGGAGTGCGCTTTGATCGTCTCGTGGTAAGCGAGAAAATCCCGCAGAACCTGCGGCGCTTCGGTGCGGTAATCTGCCATAAAATCAATTGCAGATATATATTGGAGAAATCCGCTGGAATCCTTTTATCAAAGGTCCCGTTGGGCCAACAGGCGCCAAAACCACTGAAAACGGCCTTTTGCCCTCCCCTAAATTGAACAAAATTTTTATTTTGTTCAAAAATATATGGACGATAAAAAAGGCCGCCCCCCCTTCGGGGTCCGTCCCGAACTTGTGGTCCATATATTTCTGCAAGGGTCTCGCCCTGGCTGCCGCCAGGCTGCGCGCGGAAAATCGCGCCCGCAGCTCACCGGAAGCATCGGATTTTCCGCGCTTGGGCTTCGCCGCTGCGACCAACAAAATAAGGTCTTTTGTGCAATTTCGCCGTCAATGACCCGGTTTTTCCGGGCCACAGGCGGTCCAATATACCCGCGTCCTCCTTTCGAAGAAAGTCCCGCCGCCAGGGCCGCTCTACCGACCGTGGCGCGGATTTTATGTGTCTCAACCCCCTTCGTCAAAAGTGCAAGGGGTTGACACACAAACAGTATAGAGCGCCACTAGGCCTGTTGTCAACCAAAAGTTCACGCGCCTACCGTCCCCTGCTGGCCCTCCGCCTCCCCCGCTGCTGGGCCTTGGATGCCATCAGCACGTCCGCCATGGCATAGATCATTGTCACCGACGGCGAGTTGTGGGGCAGCGCCCGCTGCACCCTGTTGATGCTGCCGTACTTCTCCATGAGCCGCACGGCGTAGACTCTCAAGCTGCTTTTTCCAGCGCTGTCATAAAATCCGGCGGTCTGCGCAAGCTAGTACCGATATCAAATCAGAACGGATGATCGCTATGAGCCTGATTCCTTGTACCAGCAACTGTGTCTACCAATCAGACGGCGTCTGCACGCTGGACAGCGCGGCGGCCGCCGGCGTGCCGGCGTTGGGCGGCGCCTGCATCCACTTTATTCCGACGGACGCAAAGCGGCTCGGATCGCCTCACCGATATTGTGGGCCGGGATCAGCCGCAGGCCCGGAAACTCTCCCAGGCTCCCCGCCCGGCGGGCCGGGACCACACATTTCTTAAAACCCAGCCGCTGGACCTCAGAGACGCGCTGTGCCAGCTGGTTCACTGTCCGCAGTTCGCCGGTCAGGCCCACCTCCCCAATGGCCACCAGGTCGCTGGGCACGGGTCTGTCCAGATAGCTGGACGCCAGCGCCACCACCGCCGCCAGGTCGGCGGCGGGCTCGTCCAGCCACAGTCCGCCAATGATGTTGATATATGCGTCACAGGCGGACACTTTCAGCCCGCCGCGTTTTTCCAGAACGGCCAGTAGCATGGCAGCCCGGTTGTAGTCGAAGCCGTTGCTGGTGCGCCGGGGATTCCCGCCTGCCGAGGAGACTACCAGCGCCTGGATCTCCGCCAGCACCGGACGCACGCCCTCCATCACGCAGGTGACGCAGGTGCCCGGCGCATCCTCCGGGCGACCGGACAGCAGCATTTCCGAGGGATTCTCCACCTCCTCCAATCCCGCGTCCCGCATTTCAAACACGCCGATCTCGTTGGTGGCGCCAAAGCGGTTCTTTGCCGCCCGCAGGATACGGTAGGACGTGTGCTGGTCACCCTCGAAGTAAAGCACGCAGTCCACCATGTGCTCCAGCACCTTGGGGCCCGCGATGGAGCCCTCCTTGTTGACGTGGCCGATGACGAACACCGTGACGCCCTGCCCCTTCGCCAGTTGCATCAGCGCCATGGTGCAGTCCTTCACCTGGCTGACGCTGCCCGCCGGAGAGTCCAGCGCGTCGTTGTACAGCGTCTGGATGGAGTCCACGATCAACACATCCGGACGCTCCGCCGCCACGGACTCCAGCACATCCCCCAGACTGGTCTCGGAGATGACATAAAGGCTGCTGCTTTCCACGCGTAAACGTTTAGCACGCAACTTTAATTGGTGTTCGGATTCTTCGCCGGATACATATAAAACCTTGGAGAACTCACACAGCTTGCTGCAGATTTGCAGCATCAGCGTGGACTTGCCGATGCCGGGGGCACCGCCCACCAGCACCAGGGAACCCTTCACCGCTCCCCCGCCCAGCACCCGGTCCAGCTCCCCCATGCCGGTGGGGAACCGAATTTCCTCGTCGGTGTGGAGCTCCGTCACCGGGCAGGCCCGGTGGATGGGCTGTCCGGACCGAGCCACCCTGCCGCCGCTCTTCGCGGCCGCCCGGGGCGCCTCCGGCTGCTCCACTATGGTATTCCAGGCACCGCAGGCGGGGCACTTCCCCGCCCACTTCGGCGTCTCGTTACCACACTCCGTGCAGTAAAACATGGTTTTTTGCTTCATGGTACTTCCTCCCCGGAAAGACACCGCAGACAGCCCGCGGCGACGGCGGCGGCCAGCTTTAGTTGATAAGACGGCTCCTGCAGACGCCGAGCCTCCTCTGCGTTGGAGAGGAAGCCGCACTCCACGATGACGCCCGGCGCCGTGATGTTTTTCATCAAATAAATCGTGGGTGGAATTTGCTTGGTGTTCTTTTCGTTTCCGACGTTAACCGCTCCGTTCAGGGAATCCTGTACCAGCAGGGCTAGCGCCTCAGCTCCCTCTTGCCGGTTCCAGAAGACCTGGGCGCCGTGGGTCACAGGCGAAGACGGCAGGCTGTTCTGATGGATGCTGAGCAGCACGGCGCCCGGCGTGGTGTTCACCAGCGCCACCCGGTTTTTCAGGTCGGACGCCTTCCGCTGGCGGATGGTCCCAATGCCTTCGTCGCAGATGCTCACATCCTCGCAGCGGGTCAGTACCGTCCGCTGTCCCATCAGGCGCAGCAAGTCGTTCACCTGTAGTGAGACGGCCAGGTTGATCTGACTCTCCTCCACGCCGTCGCTGGATACGGCCCCGCCGTCCTCCCCGCCATGGCCGGGATCGATGACGACCGTCACCGGTGCGCCGTCAGCGGCGGCAAATACCGGCACCTGTCGTCCGTGCCCCGCCCAGATGACAGCGCCCAGAGCGATGAAAAAGCAGCAGAACAGCGCGGTTCCCAGAAAAAAACGCTTTCGAATCATGATGATCACAGGCCACACCCCCTTGCAGGATATGTCCGCCTGCTTATCCCATATTCTCGATTATAGCCCTTTCGCCAACCGAAATCAAGGGCAGGCTCCACCGCGGCGCTTCCCGCATAGAATGGCCTGAGCGCATGGTGCGCCACACCGTGCGCCATCCTTCCCACAAGGAGGTTTTTATTTCAGATGGAGAAACCTGAACAGAACACGACCTCGTCGCCCTGCGGCGTCGGAAAGGGCTCTCTGCCCGGCGGCTGCGCACCGCTGGCGTTTCCATATATCCCTATGCAGGACGCCAACCCCGTCCGCTACAGCCGGATGGAGGCGCTGGAAACCGGTACCCTCTTTCCCGGATTGAACCTGCCCTTCAAGGCGGCCATCCAGGCCAGGACGAAAATGGCCAACACCGCCCTGGCGGAGCTGATGGCTCTGGACTTCGCCATTGATGAGCTGGGGCTGTACCTGATCACTCACGCCCAGGACCAGGAGGTCCTGCAGCTCTACTGGTCCTACATCAAAATGGCCAGAGAGGGCCGCGAGAAGTACCAGAAGATGTACGGTCCCCTGCTGCAGACCGACCTGACCCCGGAAGACGGCTATGCCTGGATCAAGGACCCGTGGCCCTGGGACAATGGAGGGAACGACTGATGTTCATCTATGAGAAGAAGCTGCAATACCCCATCAACATCAAGAACAGCAACCCCAAGCTGGCGGCGGTCATCATCAGCCAGTATGGCGGCCCCGACGGTGAGCTGGGGGCCTCTCTGCGCTACCTGAGTCAGCGCTACTCCATGCCCTGGCCGGAGCTGAAGGCCCTGCTGACCGACATCGGCACTGAGGAGCTGGGCCACCTGGAGATGGTGGGCACCATCGTCCACCAGCTGACCCGCAACCTGACGGAGGAGCAGATCAGGTCCGCCGGCTTCGCGCCCTACTTTGTGGACCACACCACCGGCGTGTATCCGCAGTTCGCCTCCGGCTATCCCTGGTCCGCCTCCACCATGCAGGTCACCGGCGACGTCATCGCCGACCTGACCGAGGATCTGGCGGCGGAGCAGAAGGCCCGGTTGACCTACGACAACATTCTGCGCCTCTCCGACGACCCGGATGTCAGCGACGCTATCCGCTTCCTGCGGGCCCGGGAGATCGTCCATTTTCAGCGCTTCGGCGAGGGACTGCGGCTGGCTAAGGACCGCATGAACGAAAAGAACGTCTACTATATGAACCCCGCCTTTGACAAGTAACGCGGACGCCTCCCGGAACTCCGTGGGATGAGGGAGGGCGGCCAACGCTGACAGAAAAAGGGCCCCGGCAGTCCTGCTGACTGCCGGGGCCCTTTTCTCCGATACAAAACAGGTCCAGCCCAACATGTCAGGGCGTGGCACCCGTTCGCTTTGATGGTGCAGGTCTGGCCGCCGCCGCTTGAATGGACTGGTAATACTAAACTATAAAGTCCATTCACTCTACAAGTTTCTGCGTTCCGATAGCGGCCCAACATTTTGCCCGGTCCACCGGGTTGCCGTGGCTGTCGGTGATTTTCAGCGTCCGGAGGACCTCTCTGACCGACTTGGACACGGCCTTGTAAATGTAACCAAGAGGCTCTCCTCTTCCTCCGGCAGTCTGTTGACCTTGTCCTTCTGCCATAGACCCGTCCACCTTGATTACAGTGATAGAGCCATTCTCCGTGCCCTTCTAGCGGTTTGCATGTTTGCGTGGGCGGATACCGTTCCCGTCCCCACTGCCAGAGCGGCTGGCGCGGGAAGCAGGGTCAGCACCACGCATACTGCAAGTGCCGTGGAAACCAAGCGCTTTTTTATATCTGTACCTCCTATATCTGCTTTCTCATCAATTCCATCCAGGGGCCGCACGCTCAGTCTCCCGTCCTGACGGTCCGCTCATACACACAGGGCCGCGCTGACGGAAGAAACGCGGCAGTCGGAAAAAACGCCCGCCGCGGGTCACCGCGGCGGGCGCTGTGCCTTTCCAAAAGTTTCATGCGTATTTTGCAATGATGGCGTTCAGCTCTTCCACGTGTCCGGCGGACCACTGCTCCCACCCCAGGGCGGAGGCGGCGCGGCCCAGCTCCGCCAGCAGCGCGGGGATGTCCCGCTCCAGCACGGTGGCGGCGGGCTCGCCGAAGTGGGCGGTGCCCAGAGCGTCGCTGCCGCCCAGGAACAGCTTGAAGGCGGGCTGGGGCTTGCCGTCCACCGGCTTCACGCAGCCCTGGAAGCCCAGAGCTCCGGCCTGATGGGTGCCGCAGCTGGAGGTACAGCCGGAGATATAGATCTTGGGCAGCGCGCCATCGGGCAGTCCGGCCTCCCGCACGGCGGCCACGGCGGCCTGGAGCAGCCCCTGGCTGTCCCGCACACCCTGCTGGCAGATGGTGGCGCCGATGCAGGCCACGCTGCGCTCAAAGGCGGTCGCCGCGCCGTCAGAAGTGGCGTCCAGCACCTGCTGGGCCTCGGCGGCGGTCAGGTTGATGATATAGATGGTCTCGTTGGGGGCGATGCGGCACTCCGCCCAGGGCATGTCCCGCAGCAGGGCGTATAGCTCCGCCGGCTTCTCAGGCGACAGAGCGCCACCGATGGGGTGGTACTCCACCGCGTACAGCCCCGGCTGCTTCTGCGGGATGACCCGGGCGTGGAGCAGCTGGCCCTCCCCTGCCTTATCAACAGGAACGGGGGCGATATCCAGATCCAGCCCGCCGGCGGCCTTGGCGGCCGCAAAGTTGGACAGGAACGCCTCCCTCAGGCCATCCACGCCCAGGGTCTCCTGCATGTAGCGGGTGCGGGCCTTGGCCCGGTTCTGGTAGTTGCCGTGGGCGCAGAAGGTGTCGGTCATGGCTTTGAGACAGTACAAAACGTCGCCGGGGGCCACGGACTCGTCCACCAGCACGCCCATGCGGTGGTTGTTGCCAAGACCGCCGGCGATGCGCAGGGCAAAGGTGCCGTCGCTCTTCGCCAGAAAGCCCATGTCCCGGAAGGCGGTGTGGACGGAGTCGTCCACGCCGTTGCAGAAGGCCACTTTCAGCTTGCGGGGCATATGGATGTCACGGCAGATGGACAGCAGGTAGTCCGTCGCGGCCTCGGCCCAGGGCATAACGTCGAAAGCCTCCCCCGGCTGGACGCCGGACAGAGGGCTGCACATAACGTTGCGGGGGTTGTCCCCGCCGCCGCCACGGGTCAGGATGTCGCTGCCGATAGCCTCCTCCATGATGGACGGCACCTGCTCGCCCCGGAGGTCGTGGAGCTGCACCGTCTCGCAGGTGGTCAGCTTCAGCCGCAGGACGCCGTGGCGCTCCACGGTGTCGGCCAGAAATTTCAGGCGTTCCACCGTCAGGCGACCGCCCGGCATCCGCAGGCGCAGCATGTGTTTAGAGGGGTCCCGCTGGGCGTAGGAACCCATGCCGCCGGAGATGCCCTTGTAGGCCTTCTTGTCAAGATCGCCCTGCTGGAACGCGCCGATCGTCCCCTTGAAGTCTCCGATCTCGGCACGGAAGGCCTTTACCCACTGTTCGTTCATATCGTTTCCTCTCCCATCGTTACGGGCGCCCGCACCAGACGCAGACGCCCTTTTTCACAAATCTCAGTATATCACCGCTGTCCGCGTTTGTGCAATCCAAAGTCCGCGGATTGAAACATCAGAGGCGCGGTTTTTCCGCCCCGGTTTTCGGGAGCTTCAGACTCCGCAGGTGCGCCTTTTGCGCATCGGTGACGCGGTAGCTCTCAAGAGCTTTCTGGATGGTCCTGTTGTGGGTCCAGGGGTCCAGGCGGCGCTGGAGGAGATAGGGCAGCGCCGCGTCATACTGCTTGGCCAGCGCCGTGGCAAAGTACCAGGCGATCATCATATTGACGTAGTATTCCCCGCTGTGGACCTCCGCAACCATGGCCGGATACTCCGGCCGGAACGCCTCGTCCAGATAGAAGGTCATCATCATTCCGATGGCGAACCGGACGGTATAGGTGTCATTGGACGCCAGCCAGGCTTTGATCTGCTCCAGCAGCTCCGGCAGGTGGCGGCGGAACGCCCGGGGACGCATCAGGTCGCAGGTGGCCCAATTGTCCACGTGGGGCAAAAACGCGTCCAGCGAGGCCACTGTCTGGCCGTAGTCCCGCATGTTCTCGATCAGCAGACCGTGAAGGTTGTTCTCCTCGTAATACCGGTGGGGCAGGCATTGGAGGAATTCCGCCGCCTCCGGCGTCTTTCCGAACTCTTTGGCAAATTTCCGCAGCGCCGGCATACGGACGCCGATAACGGTCTCCGGGTCCACCGTGGGGATGAGCTTGCACCGGAACGTCCGGTAGTCCGCGTCCTGTAGCTGGAAGAGTTTTTTCCGCGCAATTTCTTCAGCGCCAGTCATTGTAAAGTACATCTCCTCCCGTATTTTGCCATGTCCACTGGCGCAGCGCCGCCAGCTGCTCCTCTGTGTGGAACCAGTGTTCGCCGTCCTCCATAACGGTCAGCGCGCAGCCAAAGCGGGCGGCGAAAGCGTCCACGGTCTCCCTGCTGGTCAAGGCATCCCCGCCGGCGTAGAGAATGGCGGTAGAGCCGGACCAGCGCTCAATGGGATGGGCTTTGGCGTACTGGTAATAGCGCCAGGACAGCGTCTCGCCAAAGTCCGTGGGGATTTCGCCCCGCTCCTCCAGCGCCGCCTCCGTCACCCCGGCCCAGCCCATCATGGTCCGGATCAGGGCCGTCATGTCCAAAACCGGCGAGACAAACAGACTCCGCTCCGGCGGGTCCTCCGAAAAAGCCAGCAAGCTGAACCAGGCGCCGATGCTGGTGGCCCGCAGGGCGACGCCCTTCCATCTCCGCCGGGCCCAGGCCATGACGGATCGCAGCTCCGGCACCGCGTGCCAAGGGTTGAAGGTCCCCGTCTCCCCCCGCCGTTCGCCGTGTTCCGGCATGTCAACGGAAAGCACTTGCCAGCCATTTGGGCAGATGATCTCCGCAAAGTCCCGGGCCTCCTCCTTGCAGCCGTGCTTGCCGTGGACGAACAGATACGCCCGCTCCGCCTCGCCGCCGCACAGCAGGGCGGGCATCCGACCGATTTTGAAAACAGCTTCTTTCATATGTGGTTCTCCCCGTCGTTTCACAGGATATCACATCCCACCGGTTTCCGCAACGCCAACGGCCCAATTGAACGCGGGGCTCCTGGCTTGCTTTTTCATGAAGACGATCACTTATATATTTTGTACATAAAATGTACATTATTTTTGTGCGTATTGCACAGCGCGACAGCGTTTCGGAAAAAAACCTTATCTACATCATCCATAGACAGAACAGGGTCGTTCGTGATACCTTAAGGGCACAGCCGGAAGGGCTGAAAATCATCAGAAAGGATGTGTTTCCCATGAAATTACGCTCCGAAGCGGACGTCCAGGAGTTTCTGGAGGCCGTCAAAGCCTGCGAGGGCGACGTATATCTGAAAAGCCCCGAGGGAGACATTTTTAATTTGAAATCCTCCCTGTCCCGCTATGTGGCGCTGGGGCACCTGCTGGAGAAGGAGGGCGACAGACTGGAGCTGTTTGCCGACCGCCGGGAGGACCGGGCCCTGCTCATGCGCATGGTGGCCGATCTGTCCGGCGGCGATACGCCCGCAGCTTCCTGATCTCCTCTCAAAAAACGCCCGCCCCACGGATTTTCGTGGCGGCGGGCGTTTTCTGTTGTCATGCCTGGGGGCGGAACAGCGCCTCCACAGCAGCCGCGTCGCCCTCCCGCTCCCCGATCAGGGTCAGGAACTGGGCCTCGTCAATGACCGGCACGCCCAGCTCCTGGGCCTTGCGGAGCTTGGACCCGGCGGCCTCGCCGGCCACCACGCAGGCGGTCTTTTTGGAGACAGAGCCGGAGACCTTGGCCCCCAGAGCCTCCAGTCTGGCGCCGGCCTCCTTCCGGGAATGGGCGGACAGCTCCCCCGTCAGAACGAAGGTCAGTCCGGCGAAGCGCTGGTCCACCGGCGCGGCGGTGCTCTCCATGTTCACCCCCGCCTCCTTCAGGCGGTGGATCAGGTCCTGGGACTGGGGCGAGGCCAGGTAGTCCACAATGCACTGGGCCGTGACGCCGCCCACGTCGTTGATGGCCGTCAGCTCGTCCACCGTGGCAACAATCAGGGCGTCCATGGTCCCAAAGTGGGCGGAGAGCACCTTGGCGGCCTTCTCTCCCACCTGGCGGATACCCAGGCCGTAGATCAGCCTGGAAAGGTCGTTGCCCTTGGACTTCTCAATGGCCCGAATCAGGTTCTCCGCGGACTTTTCGCCCATGCGGTCCAGCTTGGCGACATCCGCGGCGTGGATGCTGTAAAGGTCAGCGGCGTTACAGATCAGGCCGTTCTCCACCAGCTGCTGCACCACGGCGGGACCGCAGCCGTCGATGTCCATGGCGTTGCGGCTGGCGAAATGGGTGATGTTCCGCAGCAGCTGGGCGGGGCACTCCGCCCCGGTACAGCGCAGGGCCGCTCCGTCAACGTCCCGGACCACGGGCGCGCCGCAGACCGGGCAGGTCTCCGGCAGGGTGTAGGGCACCGTGTCCTCCGGGCGCTTGTCCATCACCACCTCCACGATCTCCGGGATGATCTCCCCCGCCTTCTGGACGATGACCGTGTCCCCCACACGGATGTCCTTCTCCGTGATATAGTCCTGGTTGTGAAGGGTGGCATTGGTGACGGTGGTGCCCGCCAGCCGGACGGGTTCCAGCACCGCCTTTGGGGTCAGCACGCCGGTGCGGCCCACCTGCACCACGATGTCCAGCACCTTGGAGGGCTTCTTCTCCGGCGGGTACTTGAAGGCCACCGCCCACTTGGGAAATTTGGCGGTAGAGCCCAAAATTTCACGATCTGTCAAGGAGTTTACCTTCACGACAGCGCCGTCGATGTCGAAGGGGTACTCCAGCCGCTGGTCGTTGATGCGGGCGATCTCCGCCTGGAGTCTGGAGGTCCCCGACAGCGTCTTGTGGGGGATGACCTTGAAGCGCTGGGAGGCCAGGTACTCCAGCGTCTCGGCGTGGGAGGCGAATTCCCGGCCCTCCGCCAGCTGCAGGTTGAAGATCTGGATGTCAAGCTTCCGCGCCGCGCAGACCTTGGGGTCCAGCTGGCGCAATGACCCGGCGGCGGCGTTGCGGGGGTTGGCCATCAGGGGTTTTCCCTGGAGCTCCCGCATACCGTTGATCTCCTCGAACACGGCCCGGGACATGTAGACCTCGCCCCGGACGATGAGCCGGGGCAGCTTCTCCGGAAGCCGCATGGGGATGGCGCGGACGGTCTTCAGATTCTCCGTCACGTCCTCCCCCACCCGGCCGTCGCCCCGGGTGGCGCCCCGGACGAACACGCCGTCCCGGTACTCCAGAGCCACGGACAAGCCGTCCACCTTCGGTTCCACGGAATACTCCACGGGTGTGCCCAGGGCCTCGTCCATGCGGTCGCAGAACTCCGCCACTTCTTCCTGGTTGAACACGTCCTGCAGGCTCTCCAGCGGCACCTCGTGGGTATAAGGCGAAAACCCTTCCAACGTCTGTCCACCGATGCGCTGGGTGGGCGAATCCGGGGTGATCTCCTCCGGGTGGGCCGCCTCCAGTTCCTCCAGGCGGCGGTTGAGCATGTCGTACTCATAGTCGCTCATGGTGGGGGCGTCCAGCACGTAATAGCGGTAGCCGTTTTCGTTCAGCGTCTCCCGCAGCTGCCTGATTTCCTCGCGGTAATCCATGGTTTCCCTCCGATACATTAGGTTCCGTTCAAAATATAGTCCTTCGCGTCCTCCACATAGGCGTCCGGACTGGTGGCAAAGTAGGTATACGTGTCCGGCACGGAGCCGACGATCACCGTCTCCGCCACGGTGAAGGAGTTGGAGACCTTGGTGGCGGTGGTAAAGCCCGGCAGCAGGATGCTGACGTACACGTCGATGTTCAGCACGATGTTGTGCTTGGTCTGGTTAATGCCGGCGGAGATGAACTCGTTTTCAAACCACGCCGTGGAGGAGCCCACGGACTCCATCCGCACGGAGATGCACGGCCCCCGGCCCGCCAGCAGCGCCGAGCCCGTCAGCGTGCCCACGGGGATGGACAGCTCCCGGGCGGACACCTGGTCGATCCGGGCCAGGACTACGTCCAGGATATCGGCCTGCAGGCGGTTGAAGACCGCCATGTTGCTGTAGAGGGCGGTGACCTTGCCCTCGTTGTCCTTCTCCAACGTGGTCAGATCCTCGTAGCGGAGCTCGCCGGACTGGACGGCCTCGTCCACGGCCTCCGTGACGATGCGGGTGACAGTGTTGCTGACTCGGGTAGTGGCCAGACTCTCCAGCAGCGGCTTCATGCGGGCGGTGGCGGTCAGCGCCAGGGCCAGCAGGCCTGCGGTCAGGAAAAACACCAGCGCCCGCAGCACCGCCCGCCGGTCCA
>OIYT01001756.1_pt1 | contig 14696 bp, 12 predicted proteins | sample 1588201 | NCBI WGS metagenome assembly OIYT01 (sample SAMN03283260) | human gut metagenome | biome: human-associated habitat; material: feces | host: Homo sapiens | place: USA | collected 2013
CGGTCAAGTCCCGCATAATCTTTCATTCCCTCTACATCCACATATCCATTCTCTACAAGGAGTCCTCGCACAGCTTCCAGTTGATCCTGTCCGATTTCAAACAGTATATATCCATCTTCATACAGATACTCCCTCGCTTCCCGAATTATCTTATCATAAAAATACAATCCATCCGCTTTTCCGTCAAGTGCCAGATGTGGCTCAAAATCACGTACCTCTGCCATGAGCTTTGGAATCTCATCCGTCCGGATATATGGCGGATTTGATATTATCATATCATATTTTTCTTCAATCTGCGCAAATAAATCGGTCTGTATCACCGTACAATCTGCCTGTAACCGCTCCTGGTTTTTCTTCGTAAGAGTGATTGCCGCATCCGAAATATCCGCAAGGTCAACCGCTACAGCCGGAACAAGCTTTGCTACACTGATTCCGATACAGCCACTCCCACAGCACATATCTAACACACGCAATTCCCTGTCTCCGGTTTGTTTCCGTTTTTTCTCTATAAGCTTTTTTAGTCTCTCACATGCCTGTTCTACAAGAAGCTCCGTCTCCGGTCTTGGGATCAGCACTTCCGGCGCTGTTGCAAACTCCATCCCCATAAATTCCTGTGTTCCAAGAATATACTGACACGGCTTATGCGTCATACGTTCCGTGACATAGGCATGAAGCTTCTGCGCCTGTTCCTCTGTGGCATCCTCTGCCATATGCAGAATCAGTGTCGAATATGTACAGCCTGCCACATCCATCGCAAAAAGCCGGATATCACTGTCCGCCTCCGGAATGTCTGCCTGTCTCAAACGCTCTAATTCTTCCTTCATCAATGCCTGCCACGTCATAGTTTTCCTCATTTCTCACTCTTTGCCTGTTCTTCCAGATATGCCCGCCAGTCCAAAACTGCCTCCACCGAAGCGATTGCAACCTCGACCATATCCTCGGTTGGCTCTTTCGTTGTCAGTCTCTGGATCAGAAGTCCCGGTTTACTCAAAACATTTGCAATCCACGAATCACTGTTTCCTGCAAACCGTATAAATTCATAAGAAATTCCTGCAATCAGCGGAACAAGCAATACACGCAGCAATAACCGCAACCACATCGCATCTACCGAAATGCACATAAATACTAAAATACTCACGATCATAACAATGAACAGAAAGCTCGTTCCGCATCGTTTGTGGAACCGAGACGCCTGCATGACATTCTCCACCGTCAGTGCATGTCCATGCTCCAAGCAGTTGATCGTCTTATGTTCCGCACCATGGTACATATAGGTTCGTTTAATCTCCTCCATGCGGGAGATTACAATGACATAACCAAGGAAAATAATCAGCCGGATCACACCCTCGATGAGCCCAATCAGAACATGATTTTTTACCACATCGTCGAGCAACGATGCAATCCACGCCGGAAGCAACATAAAAAGTCCGATTGCAAGCACAATCGAAAATGCAACTGTTCCAGCCATCTCCGCTTTCTCTGCCCGAGCCTCCTGTTCCTTCGTCTTCTCTTTCTTCTTTTTCTTTTCCTTTATCGGTGTATCTTCTTCCTCATCTTCAAAAAACTGTGCCGAATACATCAGTGTCTTTACGCCAATGACCAGAGACTGCACAAAATTATATACACCACGCACAATCGGAATATTACAGATTGCCGGTCGTTCCGACGTTCCTGCACACGCATTTACTTTTACATCTATTTCTTTATCTGGTTTGCGAACCGCTACCGCATACCGGTTATTGTTACGCATCATCACGCCTTCCATAACCGCCTGTCCGCCAATATTAATTCTGCTCATAATTCTCCTGTCCTATACATAAGAAAATAGGCTTGCTACATATCGTAACAAGCCTATTCCATGTCTTCTCAGTATTATGCCTGAACGCCGTACTTACGGTTGAACTTATCGATTCTACCACGAGCCTGAGCAGCCTTCTGCTGACCTGTGTAGAATGAATGGCACTTTGAACAAATTTCAACATGGATATCTTCCTTAGTTGAACCTGTCACAAACTCATTACCACAGTTGCAAACAACCTTTGCCTGATAATACGCTGGATGGATTCCTTCTCTCATTTCTTTCACCTCTTAAAATATACTTGCTGCCATGTGCTAGACATAGCAGACTATTCATTACACAACATACGAATTCTATCATACCATATCAAGAAATTCAAGCATTTTTTGATATTTCTTGTAAATTCAGGTATTTCATATAAATATTCATATACGTTTATCTTATAAATTTCACTTTTAACGAGGATATTTTTATCTTCTGCCATACGGCAAAATCTTCTTTGCCATCTCGATAAATTCCCGGTTATTCTTCGTTCTTGCGAACAGCTTGAGAATCTCATCTGTAAATTCCTCTGATTTTGCAGAGGTTAATGCCTTGTGAATCATATTGACCGTCTCCTGCTCTGCCGGTGTCAGCAGAAGATCATCCCGTCTCGTACCGGACTTTGCAATATCAATAGCCGGGAAGATACGCTTCTCAGATAATTTCCGGTCAAGCACAAGCTCCATATTGCCGGTTCCCTTGAATTCCTCGAACACAACATCATCCATACGGCTTCCGGTTTCTACCAGTGCCGTTGCAAGAATTGTCAGGCTTCCGCCCTCCCGCATATTACGTGCAGCACCAAAGAAGCGCTTCGGCATATGCAGCGCTGCCGGATCAAGACCACCGGATAATGTTCTACCACTTGGTGGTACTGTCAGATTGTACGCCCTTGCAAGTCTTGTGATACTATCAAGCAGGATTACAACATCCTTGCCATGCTCGACCAGACGCTTTGCACGCTCGATTACCATCTCTGATACACGCTTATGATGATCCGGAAGCTCATCAAATGTCGAATAGATAACCTCAACATTTTCACCTTCGATAGATTCGCGGATATCGGTTACTTCCTCCGGACGCTCATCAATCAGGAGCACAATCAGATGCATATCCCGGTTTCTTGTGCTGATACTTTTTGCAATTGCTTTCAATAAGGTTGTCTTACCTGCCTTTGGAGGCGATACGATCATACCTCTCTGTCCTTTTCCGATTGGTGAGAGAAGATCTACGATTCGGATAGCTACCGGTGCCCCTGTCTCATCGAGTGAGATTCTCTCATTCGGGAAGATTGGTGTCAGTTCCTCGAACGCCTTCCTCTTTGCAGCCATCGATGGCAGATATCCATTTACATGACGGATAAACAACAATGCCGAAAACTTCTCTCCCTGTGTCTTATTCCGCACAGGTCCTCCGATCACATCACCCTTTTTCAATCCGAATTTACGAATCTGTACCGGTGACACATAGATATCACGGTCACCCGGCAGGTAGTTTGCGCTACGGATGAATCCATAGCCTTCACCAAGAACCTCCAGAATACCATTTGCCTCCGATCCGCTATCCAGCTTTGGATTGTATTCCTGTCCATCAAATATCTGGATCTCCGGTTCTGTCTCGCCTTCCTCCGGTTCAATATTCCGAAGCTCCTGATAATTTTCAGCCGGATTGCGCAGCTTATTCGCCTGTCTTGTATCCGGACGGACTTTCGCCATCTCCTGCGTCTTACGCTCTTCTACTTTCTTTTGTTCTGCTTCTTTTTTCTTTGTTGCCATCATCTTCTCCATATTCGTAAGAAGTTCGGCAAGTTCGGCTTTCTTCAGTGTGGAAATATTCCGGATTCCTTTTTCCTTTGCATACTCCCGCAGCTGTGCCAAAGACATTTTCTGAAATTCCATATAGTCTCCTTTTTCTTGTTGGGTTATAATTATAAGTTAATATGTTCTTATTTTTCTAGTTTCTGGTTTTGGGGCATCTCACCGAAAAATGAAGTGATACTTACTACCTATAGAAAATCTTATTTTATCTTAGCACACTTATTTCAAATCGTAAACCTTTTCTTAGTTTTTTTCTTGATTTTTATTAAGCAATAGCGTAAAGTAAGACACACATGGGAGGAATTTATACATATGGAAAACCTATTGCTTTACAAATTGATGATTTTATATATGCTTGACCGCACAGACTATACAATGACGAATTCCCTGATTTCTGATTTTATTGTCGGAAAAGAATATACATCTGTTTTTAATCTGCACGAATCGCTGAGCGAACTGATCAACGATTCATTTATTTCCACCGATACAATCCGCGATACGATTCATTACAAGATCACAAGCGCCGGAGAGGAAGCGCTCTCCTATTTCGAGAACCGGATTCCTTACGCAATCAAGGAGGACATCCTGCAATACTTAAAGACAGAACGAATCAAGGTAAAGAATGAATCCGAGATTTATGCAGACTATTATAACCGCGACGCCAACTGGTATACGGTACAGTGCATCATCAAAGACCGGAAAGATACCCTGATTGATCTGAAATTCGACGTTCCAACAAAAACACAAGCCGAAACTATTTGCAACAACTGGCGTTCCAAAAGTTCCGGCATATATGAATACCTGATTAATCAGCTATGGACATCGAAGTCGAAATAGAATCTTCAATCAGATTCCAGATCTCCTCTTTTCCCTGTTTTGAAACAGCGGAGAAGGGGATTATTTTTGTTTCTTTTCCGCATCCAAGCTTTTCACGAATCACTTTTATGTTTTTGTCTTTCTGACTCCGTTTGATCTTATCTAACTTTGTCGCTATAATAACCGGTTCGTACCCATTCGCAACAATCCAGTTATACATTGTAACATCGTTTTCTCCCGGCGCATGGCGAATATCGATCAAAAGCAAAACCGCTTTCAACTGTGTAGATGCATGCAGATAACGTTCGATCATCTTCCCCCATTTGTTACGGATCTCCTGCGATACCTTCGCATATCCATAACCCGGCAGGTCTACAAAATACAAATTCTTATTAATGTTATAGAAATTAATCGTCTGTGTCTTGCCGGGCGATGCCGAAGTCCTCGCAAGCGATTTCCGGTTGAGTAAACCGTTGATCAGCGAAGACTTTCCAACATTTGATTTGCCCGCAAATGCAATCTCCGGGAATGTATTATCCGGCAATTTACTCGTAATGCCGCATACTGTTTCTAATTCTGCTGATTTGATCACCATTACGCAATTGAATCCTCTTGCTTTATCCGCTTCCTTGAAGCGTTCTTCTTCGTTCTAGGTTCATCTGAGCGTTCGATCACAGGTCCTGAGATACCATCTACCATATCCTTTGTGATACGACAGCTTACAACGGTATCATCAGAAGGAATCTCATACATCTGTTCCATGATCGTCTTCTCGATGATTGCACGCAGTCCTCGCGCACCTGTCTTTCTTGTCATCGCTTCCTTCGCAATCTCACGCAGGGCATCCTCATCGAAGATCAGCTCCACGCCGTCTAACTCGAACAGCTTCTTATACTGCTTGCAGATAGAACTCTTCGGCTCTGACAGAATCCGTACCAGCGCATCCTCATCCAGCAGATCCAGTGTGACACTGACCGGAACACGTCCGATAAACTCCGGAATCAGACCATATTTTACAAAGTCCTCCGGCAGTACCTGCTTCAATATCTCGCCAACCTTTTTATCGGAAGAACGATCTGCAATCTCTGCATTAAATCCAATGGATTTTTTACCGATTCGATTCTCGATAATCTTCTCCATTCCCTCAAATGCACCACCACAGATAAAGAGAATATTCGTTGTGTCAATCTGGATGAACTCCTGCTGTGGATGCTTTCTTCCACCCTGTGGAGGAACCGATGCAACCGTTCCCTCAATAATCTTTAAGAGTGCCTGCTGTACTCCTTCACCCGATACATCTCTTGTGATAGATACGTTCTCAGATTTCTTTGTAATCTTATCGATTTCGTCAATATAGATAATGCCGTGCTGTGCACGATCGATATCATAGTCAGCTGCCTGTATCAGTTTCAGTAAGATATTCTCTACATCCTCGCCGACATATCCTGCCTCTGTCAGCGCCGTCGCATCTGCAATCGCAAACGGAACATTCAAAAGCTTTGCAAGTGTCTGCGCCAGATATGTCTTACCGGATCCCGTTGGTCCAATCATAATGATATTGCTCTTCTGAAGTTCAACATCGAAATCCTTCTCTGCCAGAATACGCTTATAATGGTTATATACAGCAACCGATAACACTTTCTTCGCCTGTTCCTGTCCGATTACATAATCATCAAGGAACTCCTTGATCTCCTTTGGTTTTAAGAGATTGATCTCCGATTCGGAAGGCTCGTTATCAAATTCGTCCTGTATGATTTCCGAACAGATCTCGATACATTCATCACAGATATACACATTTGGTCCGGCAATCAGCTTACGCACCTGTTCCTGTGACTTATTACAGAACGAACATCTTACCTTTTTCTTATCGTCTACACGATTTGCCATTCTAATTATCTCCTAACTAAGGTGACACCCTATCTATTAAACTTCCTTGCAGTTCTCACCCAGGAATTCCAGTGCCTTTCTGGAAGCGATATCCTTCTTGATATTCTCCATCTCAGGTGCACCGATCATATCCTTGAGTTCTTCCGGCTTCATCTGATACTGTGTAGCCATATCCTGGATCTCAGCATCTACATCATCATCGCTTACAACGATGTTTTCTGCTGCTGCAACTGCCTCAAGTACAAGACTTGTCTTGATTCTTGCGATTGCATCCGGCTTCACACGCTCTAAGAACTCTTCCTTTGTTGTTCCCATAAGCTGGAGATACTGCTCCATCTGAAGTCCCTGATACATCATTCTCTGAGACATCTCATTTACGATTCTCTCCTGATTGTACTTGATCATAGCTTCCGGAATCTCAACCTCAGCTGCCTCAGCGATCTTCTCTACAACCTTAGACTGTTTCTCGCGCTTTGCCTGCTCTTCCTTCTTTACTTCCAATGTCTTCTTCTTATCTTCCTTGTACTCAGCAAATGTCTCGAAAGAAGATACATCACTTGCGAACTCATCATCAAGCTCCGGAAGCTCTAATGCAGAAATTGCAAGAAGCTCTACCTTGAATACTGCCGGCTTACCCTTCAGCTCATCTACATGATACTCTTCCGGGAATGTTACATTCACATCAAACTTATCGCCGATGTTCTTACCAACGATCTGATCCTCGAATGTATCGATGAAGGAGTGTGAACCAAGTGTAAGCTTGTAGTTCTCGCCCTTGCCACCTTCAAATGCAACGTCATCTACAAAGCCTTCGAAGTTGATTGTAACTTCATCGTCCATCTGTGCTGCTCTGTCTGTTACGTCGATCTTTCTACCGTTCTCCTTCTGATCCTTGAGGATCTCTGCCATAACGTCCTCGTCTGTTACAGTCGTATCGATCTTCTCAATCTCAACGCCCTTATACTCACCGATCTTGATCTCTGGCTTTACAGCTACAGTAGCTGTGAAGATGAAATCCTTACCCTTCTCGATCTGTGTTACATCGATCTCCGGGTTAGATGTAATCTCTTCTTCGCAATTCTCAAGTTCCTTTGGATAATACTCATTTATAAGCTGATTTGCAGCGTCTTCGTAGAATACAGCAGGACCGTACATCTTCTCGATAAATGCCTGTGGTACTTTGCCCTTACGGAATCCAGGTACAGAGAACTTACCCTTCTGCTTGTTATATGCTGTTGCAACTGCCTTTGTAAACTCCTCTGCCGGTACTGTGATTGTCAACTTCGCCATGCTTCCGTCTAATTTTTCTACTGCTAAACTCATTTGTTTTTTTCCTCCTTAACTTACAACGCCTACGATACCTGTAAGCACTATTCTCTGCATTATATCATAAGATTTTTCGCAAGTCTATATTTTACGCAAAAAAACCGTTCAAAAAAGAGCTTGTTTCTATATCTTATGCGATAACGTTATCCATTATCACTGATATAGAAACAAACTCCCTTACGTGGTCTTACTTTACATCTGTCTTAAGGTAAGATTACTTACCAGACATCTGCTGCTCCTGCTTCTTGATCATCTGTCTGACCATCTCGCCACCGATAGAACCGCTCTCACGGGAAGTAAGATCTCCGTTATAACCCTGCTTCAGGTTTACACCGAGCTCATTTGCTACTTCCATCTTGAACTTGTTCATAGCATCCTTAGCCTCTGGTACGCTTGTTGTGTTTGAGTTCTTCATAATCAGTTACCTCCATAATTTGATTTAAGACATGTTTGTCTTACTCTTATTATGTTCGATATGCGAAGAACTATAACTGTCAATTATTAGAAATTTATTGTTCTTTTTTCTTCTTCATGATGAGAACAATTCCTGCTCCTGCAAATGCAAATGCACAGACAAGCAATACGATCGGCGTTGCATCTCCGGTCTTTGGAGAACCGGATGCGCCCATATAAGTATACTTTACAGGGTTCTTCGAAGTATTCTGTCCGCCGTTGTTTCCGTTATTGCTGTTATTTCCCGGTGTCACCGTTGTGTTCTGCGGTTTATCGTTTCCGTTAACGTCCGTACTGCCGTTATTGTTCCCCGGCTGCTCCGTCGTACCCGGATCTTCGGTTGTATCACCCTTCTTTGTTGAATAGAACCATGCAAGAATTACCATATCCTTTGAGATATTCGAATAATCCTGATCCCATCCTTCAAATGTATATGTATAATCCTTGGTCGGTGTCTTCGTCGGTGTACCTTCCGGAGGTGTTGCAGAAGCACCTTCTTCTACAGTCTCAGTCTTCAGGACTTTTCCATCTCCGTCCTTCCATACAACCGTGTAAGTCTTTGGCTGTGTCACACGGTACAACGCGTAAGTTGAGAAACGGTCTGTGTTGATGATTACATAATCATGTGTCAGTGTCGCCTCACTCGCATCCGTCCATGTCTTGAATGTATAATCAGTACCCTCTGCATGCAGCGATGCCACCTTGATATTCTGTCCGGCCAGGTCTTCCAATGGGAAGGAGATTGTGACCGGATCATACAGTCTTGTCAGATTCTGTGAATACTCTAAGTTTCCAAGTTCATTATATACATTTTTTACAATGTATAACCGAATATAACGTACAATCTCTGTCTGGCTGCCAAGCTTATCTGCAAAAATACCTTTTTCTTCGGATGTCACATCATTCACTTTGATGTAACTTGCATGCAAGGCAATATCAATCCGTCCGCCATTTTGAACGATGCGTAAATCATCATCTGTCACATTTCCCTTATAATAGCTGTTGTTGTAGATCTTATCCAGACCATCTACAGCGATTTCAACATCACTGTCATCCAACACAACATCGGTAGACAAACCCGAAAGCACAAAATTGATTCCACCTGTTGTTGAATAGGTTTCCGGATATGTGATCATACCACCCGATACTGTCACAGATACTTCTTTCGACAAAGTGCCGTTTGTTGCAACAATACGATAAGTTCCATCAGATACACCTGTAAACATATACCGCGTGTTGTCAGCACTTGTTACAATCTCACCACCGACTACCGTATTACCGCGATACAGGTTGATGTAGATTGGCTTATCCTTCACATCATCCGGCAACGAATCATTATAGACTGCCGTACCATAGATCGTAGTTGTTGAGTTTCCAGACAAGGTCTTAAAACTTCCTTCGATTACTCTTGTCTCGGAAGAATTTTCTGTTGCTGCATGTACACGGTAATTATATACCGTATCCGGTGTCAGCTTGCTGAAATTGTAGATCATCTCAATTCCGCTTGCCGTGTCTGTCTTGTTGACAAGTACCGTATCATAGCTTGTCTCCGTTGCTTTCTTGTATTCGATATAACACTGCTTCTTCGACAATGGATTTGTTCCCTGAATCACCTGTGTCTCGATATGTGCTGTCGTATTTGTAATTGCTGTTACCGGTGTTACCTCCAGACCAAGCGGCTCAAAGCTTACCTCTGTAGACTTATTACCTGCATTATCATACGCAACGATCGTATAAGTTGCACTGCCATCTGCCTTGAAGCTTCCCTTTGCCACGCCATCTGTATCCGTTACCGATACAGCGTTGCCATTCACAAGCACCCGGTCAGTATCTACGCCACTGATCAGATCAATCGCCTGGAAGTTGATTGTCACATTACCATCTGTATCAACCACAGAATCTATGATTTTCACATTTGGTCCTTCAATATCTACCTTTGCATCCTCAGAAGCGGTATCACTCTGACAGCCTGCTTCGCTGACCGCCCAGGCTTGCACTGTCACATCGCCCTGTCCTTCCAGTGCAAATGTATGGCTCTCTCCCGTAAAACTATCCTGCGACTCATGCTTTCCACTTGCATCTGTATAAATCACTTTGTAATATGTCTTGACCGGAACCTTATCACTTGTTTCCGTTGTTGACTTGATTGTTACCTTTGGCTTATCCTCGATCAACCAGCCTGCATTTCCAATCGCACCATTATCGCCCTTCGCGATTGATACGCTTGGCTTGTCTGGTCTCTCCGAAGAAATATGACTGTAGGTTACCTGCTCGGTAGACTGATTACCTGCAATATCCGTTACAACTAAGATATAGGTTCCACTCTCTGTTACATCATAGCTTTCTGTCCAGCTCTTCTCGCCAGCGGCAGACCATGTCTGGATCGGCTCACTGCCTGTGCTATCCTTGTACAGTGCGATGCTGTCAATACCACTTTCCAGCTCGCCCTCTGTCGCTTCCATCGTAATCGTGACATCGGACTGGAACTGTGTCTGGCTTTCTCCATCATCAGACAATGTCACTGCCGGTTTGATGCCATCGAAGAGGAATGGACCCTGCTTCTCTACATCTACCATATTGCCTGAATTATCCTTCACAACTGCTGAAATATAATATTTACCCGGCGTATAATCATTTGATGCCTCACCCGTGATGATCTGGTGGAATGTATAGTCTGTAATCTTTGCATCCTTTGTCACATTGACACCATACGCAGATGTCGTAGCTGTCACGGTTGTACTAGGTGTCTCAACCGTCCACGCGACTGCATCCAGACCACTGTCAATATCCGTTGCTGCAATTGCTGCATCCAAGGTATTGTACCACTTATCTGTCAGAGCCGCTTCTCCATTTCCCTGTACATTCAAAGTAGCAGTCGGAGGTGTTTCTTCGACCATCCACTCATAATACTTATCCGTCAGACTTGCATCGGTATTTGTTGTATAGCATACCAGCTTTGTATGTGCAGATTCCTTCTGCTTCGTATCGGTTGCCCATACAACCAGCTGTCCGGCATAGCCGTTTCCTACCAGAAGTGTTGCTTCGTATAGACCATTTCCTTTCGATACCATCTTCGTCTGCGTCATTGTCGTCGGAACAGTGGCCGCATCCTCACCCGCAAAATAATAATACAGATAATCACAAGGACTTTCGTCTGAACGGTATGTAACCGTTAGTGTCATACCTGTGACATTGTTCTGTGAATGATAATATGAACCAAATCCAAGCTGATTTACAAAGCCTGCCGGTTCTACCGTATGGCTTACATAAACCGGAATCTTTGTATCTACTACGATTGTCTCTTTCACTGTATAGATGGTAGAGATTGCATTGGTTGTCGAATTATACAGCTGGAACCGGATATTCGTATATGTACCATCCGCCGTAATACCTGCGGACTGACTCTTGAACAGTGCTTTCGCCTGTGCACGTGTCATCGTATCAGAGATATCCACTTCGCCATCATTCAGGATTCGAACCATATCATATCCGTTCGTTGCCATGATCGTATAGCTCGGATAATATCCGCCGACTGCTGTCTCCTTGACAGCAAAATGTCCGTCAGAATTTTCTCTTGTCACCGAGAATTTCGGTGGATTTGCAACAACCACCTCATAGTTTCCGTTGCTTGCGAAGGTTGGGCGGATATAATAATATGCATTTGCCGGACTACTGTAAATCTTACGGTTTGTCTCCCATGCATCCTTATTATTCAGTCCAAGATATCTTGTCATAAATGCATTCGGATCTGCCTTATATGCATTCTGCTCTTCGTTATTATTTCCCTGTGCAATATTATCTGGATTCGTAATCGTCAGTGTACAGTCCGGACTATCCTGTCCAAATAATACAGAATCCACATCGTATGCAACCTCTACGTTCAGGGTACGCTTCGTTACGCTGGCTGCATTTGCCACATCAAGGTGCCCTTCTTCTACATTCCGTAACTCATAGCAGTTTGCATTTTTTCCGGATAGCTTTGGTGATGTGAGACGGATTGTCTTTCCGGTACCAACATCCTTACCCTTCACGCTTCCTGTATCCAGCATCTTCGCGGTTGCATCAAAGGTTACCTGAATCGTATCGTTCGTGATACAATCCGGTACACTGCCGTCCTGTGCTGTAACAGACGCTGTCGTCTGCACCTGGATGGCATCTGAGTTATCATATACCTTTGTCAAAGTTCCTCCCGTGGAAGCATCCTTGACCTCACCAATGATAACCGGAAGCTTTTCAACAGCAAACACAAGATTGAAGGTTGCTGTCTTGCTTGTGTCGTTTGTATCTGTGACCGTAAATGTATAGCTCTGTGCATCCGTTGTCACATTTTTCGGTGTACCTGTTATCGTATAAGAGTTTGCCGATTCATTCACAGAAAGTCCATAGGTACCCAGTCCAGTTGTAACTGCCTGCATACCATTTGTAAACTGGATAGACTCGCTCACTGCACCATCCTTTTTGTACTTTGCCGTAATGACATGGTTCATGGCTGTACCGTACATGCCTGTCACAGCCGCATCACTGCCATCCACCTTATTGCCATCGACATACAACTCGATTTCCTTATATTTCCACTGGCCAATCAGCTTAACTGGTGCAACATTTGTTTCATCTTTTAGCTCACCATTTTCTTTTACCAGTCCACTCTCGATCGTCGCTGCAATCGTTGCTGTCTGGGATGGATCAATAATCGTATCAGTGCCCTCGATCTTCCAGCCTGCAAAATAATATCCCTTGTTATTGATATAAGCTGCTTCGTCCAAAGACAAAATAGATACCACATCACCATATGCAAACGGTGCACTATCTTCTACTGCTCCAGCAGCCTTTACCGGATCAAGCACACCGACAACTGACGAATCATACAACTGATATGTCAGCTTCATATCCTTGATTGGCTCCCAACCTGCCTTCACCGTGATCGTGTTCGTGTGGACATCCGAAGACTTCACCTCGATGTTCTGACCGATTGTCTTGTCTCCAAGGCTGATATACTTATATCCTCTCTTATAAAAATGATAGGTTTCGTCTGATCCCGGTACTGCAAATGACATTACCTGTTCCACATTACCGGTATCTGTCTCATTTGTCGGTATCTTGACACTTGCTACATCTCCCTGATCACCACAATCAGAAAATGCGAGTGTATATGCAGTTCTTGTAATCTTTACGAATACCTGATACGTTCCATTTTCTGTCGTTGTCATCTGATTGCCAGCAATTGGTGTTGTACACTGTGCATCACTGTACAGTTTTCCGTCTGTTGTAAAATAATTTGCATCCAGTCCAAATCCCTGCAGAATTTCTGCATTATCGTTCATCAAAGTAATGGTAGAGTCTGCAACTGCACAAGCCTTTGAAAATCCGGCAATTGTCTGAGATGAGGTTGTATATGCATAGTATGTAACATTTGCTGTTTCTGCATCGGCTGCTCCATCGTCAACGGCATCGGCATTCCCATCTGCATCAAGCAGCTGAATTGGATCATTTACGAGTTCCTCGTCACTCATAATGCTCGTTGCATCCGTCGCCGTATTTGTCAGTGCCGCGTTCGCATCATCGCCGTTATTCACAGCGGATGACGTCAGGAAGAGCGACTGCGTAATAAGCAGTGCCACTACCATAATGGATGCGACCATCTTCTTGCCGTTTCCACGTCCCCAGCATATTGCATGGGATATTGCCGTCACAATAGCAACCAAAGCAAGCATCGGATAGACTAATATCCGGTGTTTCTTTCCAATCTCCAATAATTTACTTACCAGCTTGTCTTTCAAGTTCATACTTACACCTCTCTGTAACCATACATTCTTCTATATATATCGTCATTTATGCCATAACTAGTTATACTTGTCCGTAATTATAGTTTATTGTAACATACTGGTATATAAATTCAAATAGTTTTTATAAAATTTTCTACAAAATATAGGGGTTGCGAATGAAAAAATAACTTATTTTGTATTTAGGTGCTGGCCAAAGCTCCTTTTACTAATGAAACCACGCCTGTTTCCAGAGTGGGACATAAGAACCGTCTAAGAAAGACGCCTGATTCTGGTTGAGATACGCAAGTTCCTTCTGATACTCACTGATCGTCATACCTTTGTGATAGAAAGGCTGTTCCTCTACCATCGCCGGATTCATCAGCTCCGCATACACGATCGGCTTCCGTTCTCCACCCTCGCTATTGAATTGTTGTTCTCCCATGAAGTTCCTCCTTCCATACCCTATTTTCCGAAGGCCGCCAAACAACCTTCTAATAAAATAATATAGACTCCTTCCGGATATTTCAAGAGAAAAAACAAAATGCTACAAATTGTAGCATTTTTATGTAAACTAAAAGGGCACCAGCTGTAAACGGCACCCTTTTTTGTTCTTATTTCTGATTGTCTGGCATCTTCCGGAGATATCTGACAACATCCGTCTGTCATTACTCCGGATACACAAGCCGCTCCTCGGAAATGTTCTCAAGCACCTCCGTCAGATACTTCTTACTCAGATATTTCGCCATCGGCAGGTTCATGTCGAGATAGTTTCCGCAATCCCGCGCACACGCACCC
>OIYT01001763.1_pt1 | contig 14637 bp, 13 predicted proteins | sample 1588201 | NCBI WGS metagenome assembly OIYT01 (sample SAMN03283260) | human gut metagenome | biome: human-associated habitat; material: feces | host: Homo sapiens | place: USA | collected 2013
CCAGGAAGACAGATATGGATCAAAACCATATGCCATCATCGTTACTGTATCACTGCTGCCCTTTGCAACCGGAAGTTTGGCAACCATACTCTGTGTCTCAGTAAGCTGATATTTTCCACCATAAGGCATATATACGCTTCCTGCTCCGATCGAACCGTCAAACATCTCAACCAGTCCCTTCTGGGAGCATACATTTAAATCGGCTAACATCGTCATCCATGCTTTTTTCACATTGCCTGCTGCAAGTGCATCGGCTACGCCGCTCAACTCTTTTTTGCCAAAGAATTTTTCCTTTTCATCCGGCATCTCAACCGTAACAGCAGTTTCCTGATGTGCACCATTGGTATCTAAGAAAGCTCTGGAAATATTGACGATCTCTTTTCCTCTCCACTCTAATACAAGTCTTGGATCTTCTGTCACAACTGCAACTTCCACAGCCTCTAAGTTCTCTTCTTTTGCATACTGTAAGAATTTTTCCACGTCCCCCGGAGAAACTACAACTGCCATACGTTCCTGTGACTCGGAAATCGCAAGCTCTGTTCCGTCAAGTCCTGCGTATTTCTTCGGAACCTTGTCAAGCTGTACGCGCAGTCCGTCTGCAAGCTCTCCGATTGCAACAGACACACCGCCTGCGCCAAAATCGTTACATTTCTTGATGATATGGGCAACTTCCTCTCTGCGGAACAGACGCTGAATTTTGCGCTCTGTCGGAGGATTTCCCTTCTGTACCTCTGCACCGCAGACTGCTGTAGACTGCGTATTGTGTGCCTTGGAAGAACCGGTTGCACCGCCGATTCCGTCACGTCCGGTACGTCCGCCAAGCAGGATAATGATATCGCCCGGGTCGGAATTTAAACGCTGTACTGCACGTCTCGGTGCTGCACCAAGCACTGCTCCGATCTCCATACGCTTTGCGACATAATTCGGATGGTAGATCTCTTTTACCAGTCCGGTTGCAAGACCGATCTGGTTTCCGTAAGAACTGTATCCATGTGCAGCCTCACGCACCAGCTTTTTCTGTGGAAGCTTTCCTTTCAGTGTCTCGTTCGCTGAAACCGTCGGGTCAGCCGCTCCCGTCACACGCATCGCCTGATATACATAAGTACGTCCTGACAGCGGATCACGGATTGCACCGCCAAGGCAGGTAGCTGCTCCACCAAACGGCTCGATCTCTGTCGGATGGTTGTGCGTCTCATTTTTAAAATTGATCAGCCATTCTTCCTCGACACCGTCTACCTTGATCGGTACAACGATACTGCACGCATTGATCTCATCGGACTCTTCCTGATCTGCAAGCTTTCCTTCTTTTTTTAGACGACGCATTGCCATCAGTGCCAGATCCATCAGGCATACAAACTTATCTTCTCTTCCTTTAAAGATCTCACTGTGATCTTTCAGATACTCTTTATATGTATCCTCGATGGCATCTCTGTAATCTCCGTCATCAAATTTTACATCTTTTAATTCTGTAGAAAATGTCGTATGACGGCAGTGATCTGACCAGTATGTATCCAATACACGAATCTCCGTCATAGTAGGATCTCTGTGTTCCTCATCATGAAAATAATTCTGTATATGAAGGAAATCCTTGAATGTCATTGCAAGTCCGAGTGAATCATAAAGCTTCTTAAGCTCACCCTCAGGCATATCCTTGAATCCGTCAAACACCTTGACATCTGCCGGTACTGCAAACTTAGTGATAAGAGTCTCAGGGACTGCCTCATCTGCCTTACGTGAATCTACAGGGTTGATACAGAGTCCCATAATCTGTTCTTTCTGCTCATCTGTAAGCTTACCACTGATTACATATGTTGTAGCAGACTTGATTACAGGCTTTTCTTCTGCATTAAAGAACTTAACACACTGTTCTGCCGAATCCGCTCTCTGGTCAAACTGTCCCGGAAGGAACTCTACGGAATAGATAAAATCATCTGCGCCCGACTCAAATGTCATCTCATATACATTATCTACAGGCGGCTCTGAAAATACAGTTGTAAGTGCCTTATTGTAAGTATCATCTGACAGATTCTCAATATCATAACGAATCAGTACTCTTACGTCTGTTACAGTTTCAACTCCAAGATAACCCCTTATCTCATCAGCGAGTTCCTTGGCTTTGACGGCATATGGTGCCTTCTTTTCAACATAAACTCTTCTTACGCTACTCATCGGTAGACCTCCATAGTTCTTTAATAAGCTTTAATTTTATCATTATTGCGGCTATTTCTCAAGCCGCAAATAATTTTTATATTATGAAAATGCTTAATTCTTTTAACAATTATTCGTGCATCCTTCTGATAATTTTGTATATGACTGCATTCTCCATTACCATCGGTGCCGTATGTGCAAAGAATATAATTCCGTCCGTAGGCGACGTTATCTCTCTAATTACCTCTCCCTCGTACGGATCCGTTACCTGTGCAATCACATCTCCGTGATACACCGGATCCCCCGGTTCCTTGAGCCTTTTATAAAAACCTGCCGTATCAGACTTGACAGGCATAAGCTCATGCTCCTCTATCACACTTGCTATATAACCGCTGTGATTGTTATATTTGACAATTCCCATTCTTGTAAGGAATCGAAGCACAGCTGACACAGCCTGTCTTGCTGACTTCTCATCAACTGTGTCCGTTGCATTGGTATATATCGAAAATGCATTCGTGCCATTCATCTGCCAGCTGTAATTGAGTGTGACCGTATCCATCGGCTTCGGCTTACGCGTTACAACATACTGTAATCCAAACAGATTGGCAAGACTTGGACTCTGAAAGCCTGTCTCCATCATTCTTACATGGGGGATAAAATCCCCCGGCATATAAAATGATGCAAACTGTATGCCGTAGCTGTAACCCTGTACACTGTCAAATAATGCCTTTGCTATCCTCTTTGGAGAATCCGCGTTCATGTCACCCGGAAAGCATCTGTTGATATCAACATTATCAATCGGCCAGAAACGCTTTTCAACATTAATTCCGTACATATTAACTGTAGGAACAACAAGTATCTCCTTATTATGTGATATGGCACCATGCTCCTCAAGCGTCTTAAGTGTCCTGATAAGCTGCGAGCATATATAAAGCTGCTGAAGCTCATTGCCTCTCATTGCCCCTATTATACATGCAGCCTTCTCTCCATGCCCGAATCTGTATCCTGTTATCTCATTATCTTCACGGTAAAGTCCCTCTACCGAAAACAAAACTTCTTTATGCATAATAATCCCAAACGCCTCTGCTCTTCATCTTAACTTTCTCCCATACAGATATGCATATGCCTAACGCACTGCATATACACGTGCAAGAAGTGTTCCTTTGTAAATGACCGGATTCTCTCTTAACGAAAATACAATTCCGTCAGCCGGCGATATTATCTCCTGAAGAATCTCTCCATCAACAGGACTTATTATATCACCTATCCGTTCTCCCTTTTTAATGTGTCCCATCTGCTCACCGAGAGCTGATACAAAGAGTCCGGCATGCTCAGCATGTATAAAATCCACCTGTCCTTCTGTTGACATTATAGGCTCCTTAACCGCCGGTCTTTCTCCCTGCCATATTCCGAGCTCTATCATTATATTAAATATTCCGTCTATGAGTTGTCTGCAATATGCATTATTTATTCTTAATCCGACTCCCATCTCTGTTACAAGTGTCGGAACACCAAGCTTGTTAAGGCTGTATGCAAGTGTTGCCTCACGTACCGTAATTGATGAATATACCCATACAAAATCCGCATTCATAATCTTGGCATACGGAAGAAGCTTGTCCGCACAGTCTTCATTAAGTCGTACCTGCGGTGCCTCTTTTATGTATACGTTACTTGAATGTACATCAATGCACAAATCACTTCCTATTATGTCATTGACAACCTCTGCCGCAACATATTCAGCCATTGCACCATTATTATCTCCCGGAAATACCCTGTTCATATCAAGGTCAAACATCGGAATTCCTCTCGCTCCCATGTCCATTCCGAGAGGGTTAATGCACGGATACACGTCAACCGTTCCCGTAAGCAGTTCAGGATGTGCCTTAATCTGTCTTATTACTTCATAACACACATACTGTCCGTCAAGTTCATCACCATGAATGCCTGTAACAAGTGAAAGCCTCGCTTCTCTCCCGGTAGCATTCTCCGGTTCAAAATGATTCTTAAGTATTCTGATTTTTTCTTTTACCGGCATCTTAACCGAAACAACTTCATTAATCATATCTACCTCATTAATACACAGATAATTATATCTTATCATTGTATATGACTTAATGCAATGGGCTATTGTGGAGAAACTCATCATCCGGAAGTGACGTTGTATGAAGGCGGCAGGTCAACGCAGGCACGCTTGCGCTGGTTAGAACTGGCAACGGTACATAAGGCAGCAAAGTACGCTGCCTAAGTACCGGCCGTTCTAAAACGCCTGCTTATGACTCTGCCGCCTTCATACAACTGTGTCTTCCAATTTGGAGCCAACCACATGTCCTAGGTAATAGTTCTATGTAATATATCGCTCAGACTTTCTACACTCTCTACGCCATCTGGATTATTTTTACCAAATCTATTTAACCAGATAGCTTTAATTCCACATGATGAAGCCCCTCTTACATCACTACTCAAAGAATCACCAACATGAATCACTTCATCTCTATTTAAACCTGAATTTTTTAAAGCAAACTCAAATAACTCTTTTCTTGGCTTATATGCTCTGGCATCTTCTGATGTAAATACGCCTGTTGGTGTTAATTTGTGAAAATCTATCGCATTTGAGATATCATCAGTGTCAATATTTGAAACAATGTAGATTGGCAATGGACTTAACTCAAAAAATTTCTTTGAATCCTCAAAAATCGGTGGTTTTATCCAATGTTCAAACATGTACTCACTCAACTCATCAACATCTGCAACCGAGTTATATTTTCTCAATGTATGATTAATTGATTTTTTCTCTAATTCTCGTTGCCTTTCAAAGCTATCTCCATATGAATTGGTAAATAATTTTTGAAAATCTTTCCACCAAAATGCATCTATTTCAGATACGCTGTCTGCTTTTCCCGTATTATATATTATCTGTGAAATTTTCTTTACTATTTCACCATCCTCATGAACAACAGTCCCATAAAAATCCAAGAACAATGCTTTTATCATCTTATATTCTCCCTCATACGCTATCCCAGAATTCACGAAGTGTCTGCGCTGCCTGCTCTTTGCGGACAGCAATGTAATTGTTCCATTCTCTTGGGAATATGTCACGGTATTCTCTGTACAGGAATCGTTCGTCAAGCAGGGCTATAACTCCTCTGTCTTCTTCTGTGCGGATGACGCGTCCCGCTGCCTGCATGACCTTATTCATGCCGGGATATACATATGCATAGTCGAAACCGTTTTTGCCGGAATCGTCAAAATACTCCTGCAAGAGCTTCTGCTCAGTACATACCATCGGAAGTCCCGCGCCGACTATTACTGCGCCTATAAGCTGCTCGTTCTTCAGGTCTATTCCCTCCGAGAATATGCCGCCCATAACACAGAAGCCTGTCACGGCATCACCGGCTCCGTTGTCAAATGCCTTCAGGAAGTTCTCGCGCCCCTCCTCGTTCATTGATGAATCCTGACACATTATGCTTTGTTCAAATTCATCAGGGAAGCAGCCCTCGTCAGTCATATCATATATAACCTTAAGTACCGACTGCATAAAGCCGTATGATGGAAAGAACACCATATAATTACCGCGTTTCGCGTCTGTAACTGCAAATATATATTCCGCAATTTTTCTGTACTCAGCATCACCGCGTCTTGAATATCTGCTGCTCACATCACGTCCCACAATTATACGGCGCATATCGGTATCAAATGAAGATTTTGCGTATACCGCCATATCGTCAGCCTTGCCGGTAAGCATTTCCTTAAAATATCTGACCGGAAGAAGCGTTGCCGAGAACAGCACGGCGCATATTCCCTGCTCTATACATGAATTAAGATTATCCGAAGGGTCAACGCAGAACAGCCTGACAAAGAACTGCCCCTGTGAATCATGCTCCGTATATATCACATATTTATCTGTCAGAAGATCATGCATATTAAGAAAATGCCTGATTGAAAGAAATATCTCCATCAGGCGTTCCCTGTAATCAATATGCGGATTCTGCCTGTTTTTATCGAGGAACTTCTGCAGCATCGAATATGCCCGTTCAAGATGCATTGCAAATGCCGACACGCTGCTGATTACATTGTAATCCCCACATTCCCTTTTAAATTCAAGCATGTCTTTGTTGCATTTATCGAGGGCCGAGGCAAGCCCTTTATCGATTCCTTTTACATATTTGCGTGCCTCAAGGAAATCCTCTTTCACAACCGCAGCACTGTACATGCTTCTTCCCCTGTCAACAAGGTTGTGTGCCTCATCTACAAGAAATATATATCCGCCGCTCATTCCGTCCGCAAAGAAACGCTTCAGTCTTACATTAGGATCAAATACATAGTTGTAATCACATATAATTCCGTCACACCACAGCGATATATCAAGAGACAGCTCAAACGGGCATACATTGTGCAATGCAGCGTATTTTACGATAATGTCACGCGTTATGGCCGTCTCATGCGTAATGACATCATAAACAGCATCATTTACACGGTCAAAATGTCCCTTTGCATACGGACACGCATCAGGATTGCAGTTGCGCTCCTCAAGTATGCACACCTTATCCCTTGCAGTGAGCGTGACAGTCCTGTAATGAAGCCCGCCCTCACGCAGTATTCCGTATGTCTGTTCAGCAACGGTTCTTGTTATCGTCTTAGCCGTAAGATAAAATATCTTGTCCCCATGCCCTTCACCGACCGCCATAACTGCCGGATATATCGTGGATATCGTCTTGCCTGTTCCGGTCGGTGCCTCTATATAAAGATTGCTGCCTGACGCACATGCCCTGTACACGCTTGCCGCAAGTTCCTTCTGTCCCGGTCTGTATGGAAACGGAAACTTAAGCCCCTTTATCGAAGCATTGCGCTTATCCCTCTCCTCAAATACAAAATCCGTCCATTTTGAGAATTCTTCTATAAGCCCGTTGAACCATTTTTCAATCTCATCAAACGAAAAATCCTCATAAAAATACTTAACCGCTTCATCCTCAATACTGCAGTATGTCATTCTTATGCGGATACGTTCAAGCTCCATCTCGCATGCACAGATATACGCGTAGCACATGGCCTGCGCCTTATGCACATATACCGGCTCCTTAACCCTGCCGACATCGCCGGTCACCGTCTTAATCTCATCGATGCACACATCGGGATTCTCTTCATCGCCTGATGATATAACGCCGTCAGCCCTGCCTTCAAGAGCTATTATATACGAATCATGCACCGGTATATTTATCTTAAAAGGAACCTCGGCAGCATAATCCGCACCGGACTTCTTCTGTATCGCCCGGTGTATTCTGGCGCCCTCCTGCATTCTTGCAACATCCTGCGAGGAGCCTGTCCTGTTATCAATATCTCCGCTGTTATACACGAATTCAACAAGATTTCTTACCGATATCCTGATTGCACCATCTTTAATGACATACATACTTAATGTTCCTTCGGCTCCCAACTGCCTTTTTCATATTCTTCATTAAGCCACTCTATCGCAGCAAGCCTGCCTTCTTCCGAAGCCTCAAACTCAGCCGTTTTCTTATCCTCATCCGGAATATATGCATACGCCATAGGCCCCGCCCATGCACATGCCACAAGTATGAAATCCGGCTTTTCTCCCGTACGCCATATCCTGTAGCGCATATTGCCAAGCGCCCCCGTGTATATTCCTTTGTAAGCAAAAAAATTATATGGAAGGATATCCTTATCCTCTATTCTTTTCACCAGTCCGACACTCCTTCATAAATATACGAATTGCCTTTTTTACCTGTCCTTCTTACCGCTCCGACATAATAGAGTATATTGAGCACCTGCCTTGCCGTCTTCACATCTATATGTGCCGCCTTTGCAAATGCTGCCGAATCAAAGCCTCCTTCAAACGAATCCAGCTCATAAGGCACAAACTGCAGATAATCCTCAGGCTGTTCAATGACAGTCTCCTCCCTTATTCCGAGCGGGATTCTGTCATATCTTGTTGAGCCGCGCTTTCTCGTCTCGTTCCATCCGTTAAGGAGCCTGTACTCCTCAATATCCATCAGCACGATACGAAGTTTAAGATTGGGATTCTTAAGAAAATCCTTTATCTTGTACAGCTCATAAAATGCGTAATATGCATTCCATTTCTTAGGTGCCTTGCGCCGTTTACCTGTCTCTCCAGTCTGCGGGTCTATCCACGAAAGCCATTTGGTATAAGGAATCGGATATACCACTGTAACCGGATATAGATTAAGAAAGACCGCAAGCTTCTGCCGCAGCTTATTAAAATTGGCTGTCTGTATCTCTATTATTCCGTCATTATTGCAGATGTCTGCAACGTAGCCTTCTATGGCAACCTCCTGATAATTATCATCAGGCTCGTACATATTCTTGAGTATCGCATGCACCGTCTTCTCGCCAAGAGTCCCTATTCCGCTTTTTTCACGGATGACACCCACCACTTTATTCTTTGCGGCTGTGAATTCTTCATTTTTAATGTAGCTGACCGTCTCATCACTCTTTGAAGCCATCAGCCTTTGCCCTCAGTGTTGCAAGATTATCAAGTGCCGCATTAAGCGTCTCGTCCTTCTTTGCAAAATGGAATCTTATAAGGTTATGTACATCCTCCCTGAAGAAGCTTGAGCCGGGAACTGCTGCCACTCCCACATGCTCAGTCATCCATTCGCAGAACTTAACATCATCCTTTACGCCGAATTCCGACACATCCATAAGCACATAATATGCTCCCTGCGGCTCCGTGAATGTAAATCCGAGATTCTTAAGGCCGCCGCAGAACAGTTCCTTCATATGTGTATAATGCGCAGCAAGCCCTTCATAATAATCATCACCGAACTTAAGTCCCGTAACCGCAGCCTCCATAAGCGGTGCTGCCGCTCCGACAGTAAGGAAATCATGAACCTTTTTGACACGGTCAATAACCTGTGGATTGGCAATAACATAACCAAGTCTCCAGCCTGTAATTGAGTATGTCTTTGAAAGGGAATTACATACTATCGTCCTCTCCCTCATGCCCGGAAGCGATGCCATGTAAATGTGCTTATTGGGTGCATATACTATATGCTCATACACCTCATCCGTGATAACATATGCATCATACTTTATCGCAAGATCTGCAATTATCTTAAGCTCGTCATATGTAAATACCTTGCCGCAAGGATTGGAAGGATTACACAGTATAAGTGCCTTTGCACCCTGTCTGAATGCCTCCTCAAGAAGCTCCGCATCAAAATCAAATGCCGGCGGAACAAGCGGTACATATATCGGCTGTGCTCCTGACAGAATCGTATCAGCCCCGTAATTCTCATAAAACGGTGAAAAAATTACTACCTTATCTCCGGGATTAACCACCGACATCATAGATGCCATCATAGCTTCCGTACTTCCGCATGTGACAACAATCTCGCTGTCCGGGTCGACCTTTATCCCTGAAAAATGCTCATATTTATCAGCAAGTGCTTCCCTGAAATTCTGTGCGCCCCATGTAAGCGCATACTGATGAGGACCTTCTGCCGCAACCTGCGCAAGCCTGTCCGTCATAGCCTTCGGCGGGTCAAAGTCAGGAAATCCCTGTGACAGATTCACCGCACCGTACCTGTTGGCAATCCTTGTCATTCTTCTTATTACTGAGTCAGTAAATTCAGATGTTCTTTCACTTAATTCTCTCATATCTTCTCCAGCTTTCTGTCTCTTATTTATCTGGCTATATCTTAAACTTCTATTTTCAGCTATACTATCCGGCTATAAAAAGCACACCAAGCGTTCCCGGTCCGCAATGGCTTGATATAACTCCGCCTGCTCTTGTCTCTAATATCTCATCAAATATCCCCAATGATTCAAGGTATTCGCGTACATTATCCACAATCTGCCTGTCACAGCCCGAATGTGTTATGAATACTCTGTCAGGACGTGCATTTTTAAGCTGTTCTTCCATATCCTTTGTATAAGACATTATCACAGATGACAGCTTTCCTCTGTATTTTTTGGCCGCATCCATAGCACCATTCTCCACAACTATCCTTGGGTGAAGCTTAAGCACACTTCCTGCCATTGCCGCAACCGCACTGCACCTGCCGCCTCTGTACAGATATGTAAGAGTATCCACTACAAAGCTTGCACGCACATATGGCTTAAGTTCCTCCATCCTTGCCTTTATTTCTGATGCATTACAGCCCTTATCAGCCATAATTGCAGCCTCTATCACAAGAAGCCCTATTCCGGTTGAAAGATTAGCCGAATCAATAACCGTCACAAGCTCATCCGCATCAAGTTCACCTGCCGCAAGCCTCATAACATTGCCTGATGTAGACATGCTCTCAGATATGGAAAAGCTTACAATCTCTCTTCCTTCTTCAACATACGGCCTCATCAGCTCCACTGCTTCAGTTATCGCAGGCGCTGATGTCTTAGGTGTTGTCTTATTGTCATCTGACCATGCAAATATCTCATCCGGCGTAATAACACCGTCCTCATATTCCTTATCTCCAAGAAGAATATGAAGCGGCAGGATGTCTATATCGTATCTCTGAACAAGCTCCTTGGAAAGATCACAAGTGCTGTCTGAGATAATCTTTACCTTTTTATTCATAATAATCCTCCATTCCGGCAGGCACACATTCACTACCACCAGTCACTGTCCCACAGTACCGTAAACGGGCCGTCATTTTCAAGCTCAACCTTCATATCAGCTCCGAATACTCCGCATTGGACGCTTCCAAATGTATCCGCACAGCCCTTTTTAAAATATTCATACATTTCATTGGCAAAATCAGGTGCTCCCGCCTTTACAAAGCTTGGCCTGTTGCCCTTGCGGCAGTCTGCATACAGTGTAAACTGTGACACAACCATAACCTCACCGCCAACATCCGTGAGTGAAAGGTTAGTCTTGCCATTCTCATCTTCAAATATTCTTAATCCCGACAGCTTCTTTATGTATCTGTCTGCCATTTCTTTTGTATCTCCATCAGCAATACCAAGCAGTATCAGGAGTCCTTTACCGATACTTCCCACAACACTGCCATCCACCTTAACCGATGCATGGTTAACACGCTGTATAACAAGTCTCATAATCAATCACCATTATTCCTATATCCACTCGTAATCTCCGCCTGTAATCGCAAGACTTAGGAGTGAATCCATCTTTGCAACCTCTTCCTCTCCCTCAATCTTTTCAATAAGCTGCGCCGTATCAGTTATATCTTCAAGTGACTCATCCGGTCCTATCTCGTAATCCACTTCCGCCTCACAGTCAGGGCATGGAATCTTACTAATTGTCTGAAGTGAAAGAAACCTCTTGCCACATTGCTTACACTCATAATATCCACATTCTTTTGTTCCGTCAGGTACATAATACATATTGATTCCCGAGCCTCCATACATTATTAATACATTATTAATGCGTTATTAATCAGCATTAACATCTGCCGATTTCATTATATTATACATTTGTATTTTTGTCTTGTGTATAGAACAATATCATTACATAATTGTCTTATGTGTAGGTGCATTATAGCCTAAGCCATCCTTGACTGCGATGGCATCAATGTAGAAGTTGTACCTGCGTGGAAATGGCTGCTGGATAATCCGCATTAGAAATGTATATATTATCTGAACCCCTTCAGATACTCCTTCTGCTCCGGTGTAATGCGATAGCTCTCTACCACCTTCTGTATCGTCTTTTTATGTACCCATTCAGGAAGCCTCCGTTCCTGTATATAAGGAATTGCCGCATTCCACTGCTTTGCAAGTGCTGTCGCCATGTACCACGCAATCATCATATTAACATAGTACTCCTCAGACTTTACATCTGCGACAATCTGCAAGTACTCTTCCTTAAAATCTTCATCAAGAAACAGACGCATCATGACGCCAATCCCGTATCTCTTAACGTACGCTGCATCTGAAGCAATCCACTTCTTTGCCCTCAAAAGAACATCTTTCTTATTTTTAATAAAGCATTTTGGAACCGGAAAATCACAGGTAGCCCAATTATCAATATACGGAAGAAACTTCTCAAGTTCAAGGATACATTTATCATAGTCCTTAATCTCTCCAATCAGCATCATCTGAAGATTATTCTCTTCATAATACTTATGCGGCAGTTCATCCATAAAGCGGGCTGCTTCCTCCGTCTTAGCGAATTTCTTTGCAAATGTCCTTAAAACCGGCGTTCTAATTCCTATAATATCCGATTTATCAATTCCCGGCATAAGGCTGCTGTGAAAATCCCTGTATGTCGTGTCCTGTAGCTCAAACAATTCTTCCTGTAAGTGTGTCATAATAATCTCCATTCCGCAGGCACAAATAGCCGTGTAAAACCAGATATCAAACTGATTTTTACACTATCTCCTCATCGCCCCATCCAGACTTTCCCCAATTGTAGTTCTTTGTATAATACATGTCAATTTGAAATATACTTTTTATTCGTTCCAATGCTTCCATTTATATAACTGCCCTTTGTATTCCAGATTTAATTCCTTATTTTTTTGTGTGCGTATCATTCCATCATATCCAAATACGTCCATTTCTTCTATTAAGTATATAATATTTTCTTTATCGGATCTTTTATCCAACTTCACATCATCAATCAACTTACCAGTGACATCTCTTATCCATCTATCTCCTACTAATTTTCTTTTATTATCAAGATAATGAATTATAACCTTAAAATATTCATTATCTATTATCAGCATGTATATCTCATCGTAATCTTCAGATGAATCTCTTATCAAAATTGGCAATGGAAAAAAAGCATTCATATATACTATACGTTCATCTTCTGAATGAATAAAAAAGTTGTCATCAACAATGTAATACTCCCCCTTACATGAAAAATATTCCATTGGATAATAAGGATTTTTTATTTTCATAGCATTTATTTCCTGACATCGTTTTTCACTTATCTTACCAGCTTTTAGTTTTAGATTTTTCAACACATCCTTGGTTATAATCATGAATTCACCTTCCCTCTATATTGAAATATACCTTTTATTCGTTCCAATGCTTCCATATTCATTACCATTATAAAGATATAATCGTAATCTTCAGATGACTTTCTCCTCAAGACCGGCAATAAATGTCATCATAAAATAAAAAGGGAGACCTAACATTGTAACAACAACTATTAGTTCTCCCTTACAATCATCACCTCCATTAAGTCTATTGCGCGTTACTTCATATTTATCAACCTAGTTTTCTCAATTGGTCCAAAGCTGAACATTTGATTCTTTAGCACCGGTACTTGCAAGCAATGATGAATCTGATACATTTCCTGATACATCTGTACTCATATCCTGAATTATCAGTTCGGTCATCTTTGTAATACTATCACTTGAAGCTGATAATGTTTGGCTCGTATCTGCTATGGAAGTATATTCGTTCTCAACTTTAACAACCTCAATATTAGAAATAATATTGTCAACTGTCTTTACTTCCTTTTCCAAAGATGTGTTACCAGCTTCCTTTTTGTTATCGCTTGTTTTTGTTATAGACACGTCCGGCTCTGCATCATTAAAACTACTTTTTTTGTCTAATACAGCATGATTATTGTTTACAGACGCTTCTTTTTCTTTTGTTGATGTTATCTCTGATTCATTGCTGACCGATACAGTGTATTCATTTTTTACCACATCCGTCTTGCTCTGACTTTCTGTATCTTTTATCTCTTTTACTATTTTTTTATCCTTATCCGTTTCATTTGCCACCTTTAATGAATTATTATCAGATGTGCTTCCGGATGTCGTAACATGAATGCCAGTTAAACAATTACTGCTTTCTTCCTTAGATGTTACTGTCGCTGTATTTTTGCATAAAGTATCACCTTTCTTTTTGTTCTGTTCTGATGTACTTTTTTCTGTAATTGCTGTCTGCTTATCTGCACTCTTTTCTTTTACACATTCTTCGTCTTCATACTCTATATTTTCAAGATAGTATCTATTGTCACCGTAACTGTTATTGTAAGCCTCCTTTATTGTTACAGTTTCTTTACCCACAATATCACGGATTACCATATCATTACCGCTGCGACTTATTTCAACTTCGGACTCTTCTATTCCTTTCAATATGAGTTTATCAGAAGTCCTGCCGTCTGATGTATCGTAGTTATTAATGACATCGTTGCCATCTCCTCTTGCGTGGATGTATGTATCCGCACCGGCTCCTCCACACATGAAGTCTTCTCCCTTGCCTCCTATAATGACATCATCGCCGTTATCGCCATACAGTGTATCATTGCCATCTCCACCATAAATAGTATCGTTGCCATTATAGCCATGCACTGTATCATCGCCTGCTCCTGCGTAGATTGTCTCATCCTCGGAATAATTGTATGCTGCTCCATAGCCTTCTATGGTTTCGCCCACATCACTCCCATGTCGGACTGATGTTATCTGCTCCAGCTCTTCCTTTCCACATGAGCCGTCATCAAACTCCACGTTCTCAAGATAGTACCTGCCGTCTCCATAGCTTGCGTTGTACGCATTCTTTACCATTACAGTCTCTTTGCTGACAGTATCACGGATTATC
>OIYT01001764.1_pt1 | contig 14635 bp, 18 predicted proteins | sample 1588201 | NCBI WGS metagenome assembly OIYT01 (sample SAMN03283260) | human gut metagenome | biome: human-associated habitat; material: feces | host: Homo sapiens | place: USA | collected 2013
ACAAATACTATTGACAAATAATATAATTTGTATTAAAATAAATTTATCGAAAGGAGATGAAAGAAAATGAAAAAAGTATTTTTATTTATTACAATGTCAATTGCTTTTTTAATATTGATAGGAGAGCCTGTAGAAATAACATTCGGAATTATAATATCAAAAGCAATAAGTTTATTTTATATATGGTTAGTTGCAAAAGCAAACAATTATTTTTATCAAGGAGAGGAATAAAACAATGTTAAATGAAGAAAAGAAAGCAATTAAAATGATTGAGCATATACAAGAGTGCAACACATTAATTGGATATGGAGTTGAAGATAGAATAATTTTAGCAAAAGCATTATTAAATCTAATCGAAAAACAATCTAAAGAAATAGAAGAATTAAAAGAAAAAAATAAGACATTAAAAAGTTTACAGAATGATACAAACGGATTATATATCGAAATGACTGAAAGAAAAAATTATTTTGAAAGAGAATTACAAAAAGTTGAAGACAAAATAAAAGCAAAAATAGAAGAATATGAAAAAGAATTGAATAAATTATTACAAAAAGAAGAATGGCTTGAACCACACGATACAATAAAAAGAAATAAATATATGCATTATATAGAATTTGGGCAATCACTTTTAGAAAAGGAGTAGATATATGAAAAAGTCCTTTGAAAAATGTGATAAAACATATAAAAAGTGATTAGAAAAATGTGAAAGGAAGTATTAAAAATGGATTTAGAAATAGAAGAAAAATTGCAAGAAAAATTCAAAAATTTGAAAATTGAAGTTGATTATGTTAAAATAAAAATGTATAGTATAAAAATAGGAACAAAAACAATTTTTTACGAATGGAAAGACAATTTGACATTTTCTGCAAACATTGAAAATATAACATACTATATAAAAATAATAACAGGAGGTACACAATGAAATATTTAATTTGCGGGTACATCGGAAAAGCGAAAGACTTAAAAATTGACAATTTTGTTGTCAAAGGAAAAGTAAGTTCAAAAGGAGGAAATGAAAATGACAAAAAATGAATTTTTAGAAACTGTTGCAAAATTAGTTGTTGAAGAAAACAACAGGAGAGGCAAACCCTTATTTCCTAGTGTTGTAATTGCACAGGCAATTTGCGAAAGTGGTTGGGGGCAATCTCAAATAATGATGAAAGCAAATGCGATTTTTGGAATCAAAGCAACATCAAATTGGAAAGGAAAAGTCTATAATGCAAACACAAAAGAATGTTACGACGGCGTAAGTTATACAAATATAAATGCTTGTTTCAGAGCTTATAATAGTTTAGAAGAAAGTATATCAGACTATTTCGATTTAATAACAAAATCAGAAAGATACAGAAAAGCTTGCGTTGCAAATAGTCCGCTTGAATGTATAACAGCGATAAAAAACGGCGGATATGCAACAAGTCCAACATATATCAACACAATTATGTCAATTATAAATTCAAACAATTTGGCAAAATATGACAATGTAGAAGATGTGGAAAACTCTGTTGATAACTCCTCAAATGTAGATATAGAACAACTTGCAAGGGAAGTTATAAACGGAAAATATGGAAACGGCGAGGAAAGAAAACAAAAACTTGGGGAGTTGTATAGTAAAGTACAAGCAAGAGTCAATGAAATATTATTGAGAAATAATCAAAACAAAGAAGAATCAATCAAAGTTGGCGACAAAGTGCAAGTATTAAAAGCGATACAATACAACGGACAACCTTTCAAAACATATTACAACATATATGACGTAATAGAAGTCAAAGGCGATAGAATTGTAATTGGAATCGGACAAACTGTCACTTGTGCAATAAATAAAAATAATATAAGAAAGGTATAAAATAAAATGGCTTGGATAAGTAGAGCAGGGTCGTTGACGCAAGCTGAAATGCAAAACAACGCCGATATTATTATAAATTATTATAGAGCACTCGGAATCAATGACAGAACAATCGCTGGAATTTTAGGAAATATGCAAGCCGAAAGCTCAATAAATCCCGAACGAAATGAAGTTGACGGGGCGGGTTATGGTCTAGTACAATGGACGCCCGTTTCTGTATTACAAAATCATTGTTCTACTTTGGGACTTTCTCCATATAATGACGGGGACGTACAAATTCGAGTTTTAATTGCTGAAATACAGAATCAAGCAAATGTTGCTGAGTGGTATTCGTCAAGTGCTTTTATATCTAATTATTACAATTCGGGTGCGACGTCGGATATGGTAGGAATAACAGGCAGTCAATTTTTAAGTAATGAAATGAATTGGAATCCTGACAAATTGGCGGTTTTGTTTATGTCTGCATATGAACGACCAAGTTATGACCCGTCAGTTAACCACTATCAAAGAAGAATGGAATTTGCATTGGAATGGTTCAATTATATGGGCGGAATAATTCCGCCAACGCCACCAAGCGGACGAGCAAAAAAGCAGAAATTTCCTTGGGCGATTTATACAAATATAATAAGAAGAAAACGACTAATTTAATTTAGTCGTTTTTTCTTGACAAAAAATTAAAAATGTGCATATAATAATTATATAACAAAAGAATGGGGGTTGAAATTATGGAAACTTGGATTCAACTTGTCAGTTCACTTGGTTTTCCGATTTTTGCTTGCATTTATATGGCTGTATATGTAAAAGAACAAACAAAAGCAAACAGGGAAGATGTAAAAGAACTTAATGCACAACACAGTAAAGAGATGAATTCTTTTAAAGATGAAATCAAAGATGCATTAAATAACAATACAATTGCATTGACAAAATTGTGTGAACGTTTAGACAGAGAGGAGGGGAAAGCGAATGAAATTAAGTAAAGAAGAATTAAAAAAGAAAATTACAGAAGTTGTCGCAGATGAAGACACACAAATTGCATTATTAGAAGACATAGAAGACAGTTTTGTCGAATCAGAAGACGGCGACAAAGTAAAAAAGTCAGCATATGACGAATTAGAAATCAAATACAATGATTTAAAATCAAAGTACAAAGAAAGATTCTTAAAAGGCGACGACGTAGAAGACGAAGACGCAAAAGAAGATGACGAAGAATTGAAAGAAGAAGAAGTCATCGACGTAAAAGAAATTTAATTTTAATAGGAGGGAAAGAAAATGGCAACAAAAAAAGTGCTATCAGCAAAGACAAGTGCTGAATTATTAAGTTATATTATAAATGTTACGCCAGAATTAAAAGGCGAAATCGACTTGCCTGTTCAAGGTCAGTCAATAGCACCAATAGGAAAAATCATAATAAATAATCAAAGATATAGAAATGCTTTTATAAATACTGTAAACTTAATTGGTCTTACAGTAATTAAGAGAAACGGTTGGGATAACCCTTGGAATTTTACAAAGAGGGGAACACTACGTTTTGGTCAACAAATAAGGGAATTAATAAACGACTTATGCAATGTGTATGACTACAACGAAAACTTTTCAAATAAAGAAAGATTTTTGAAAACAGTTGTTCCAAATGTATTCAATTACATTCACGAAATAAATTTCCAAAAATTCTATCAACAAACAACAAGTGATTCTCAACTTGCAATGGCGTTCGATAGTGAAGATAGTTTATTTGACTTCATAGATGACGCAATCTCAATGTTATATGAATCATTAAAATATGACACATACATTGTTGACAAATATATGTTATGTAGAAGAATTTTAGACGGAACAATGACATCTGTAAAAATAGACGATTATGCAAACTTAACACCAAGACAAAGAGTAAGTGCATTAAAATCTATATCAAACAAGATGACATTTAGAAGTCCAAATTATAACCCTGCAGGCGTTAGACGTGCAACATCATTTGACGACCAAATAATGATAATAAACACAGATTTTGAGGCAGACTTTTCAACAGAAGTTCTTGCAACTTCATATTTTAGAGATGAAGCCGATATGAAATCAAGACTTGTTTTAATTGACGGATTCAATTCACACGATACAAACAGACTAACAGAATTATTGGGAAGTGCATTTGTTAAATTTACAAATGACGAACTAACACAACTTGCAACAATTCCTGCTGTTTTAATATCACGTGAATGGTTTATGGACTATGACTACGCATTAGACGCAGAAAGCGGAGAAAAACAAACAGAATTCTACAATCCAACAACACTTGAAAACAATCACTTTTTACACGCTTGGAAAGTTTTCTCAACATCTCCATTTGAGAATGGGGCAGTATTTACAAGCGATACTCCTGCCGTATCAAGTGTCAGCGTAAGTCCTGCAACAGCAACAGTAAGCAAGGGACAAACTTTAAAACTAACAGCAACAGTTGCAACAACAGGTTTTGCAAATAAGGCAGTTGGCTGGGCAGTTGATAGCGAGGCAAAAGCAGACGGCGTAACAATATCAAATGACGGAACATTGAACGTTCCTGCAAATGCAACAGTTCAAGAAATAACAGTCACAGCACAATCAATTTTTGATTCAACAAAAACAGGAACAGCAACAATCACAGTTGCGTAAACCTAGAAAAAAGGTGCAACAAAACACGTTGCACCTTATTTTAATAGAAAGGAGAAAAAGACAATGCAAAAAAAGCTTATCAATAGTCAACTTTCAAATTTCAAAACTTATGAAATGTATAAAAGACAATTGTTGACACTTGCGGAAAATGTTTTCGAGTTCAAAAATATGCCAAAATTTATTGACACAGCGTATTTGAATAAACAACTTTTGCAAAAAGGTGCAATCGCATTTTTTAAAGATGAAGTTATGGGACTTTTGGCACTTCCATATACAAATGTTGGAAAATTAGACGTTTACGGCAGACCAACAGCAATTCAAGTTATTGCACGCAATGGATATACAAGAACATTAAAAAACGACGAATTTATAATAATGTATGATAACAACGGACGTTATCCATTATGGCTTGACATTTTACAATATGCGGAAAGATTGGCACAGGCAACAAGAACAATTGACATAAACATTGCACAACAGAAAACACCTAGATTTTGGAAAACAAAAACAGAAAAAGAAAAATCAATAAAAGATATTGTAAACAATGTTGACGGATACGAAAACGTTGTTTTGACATATGATGATGTTGACTTAGACGACACAACGCTTGTTTTAGAACCCGCACCATATGTCGCAGATAAAATCGGACTTGACAAAGATAAAATATACAACGAATTTTTACGTCTTATCGGTATTGCAAATTTATCTTATCAGAAAAAAGAAAGAAATATAAAAGATGAAATTTCGGCAATGCAAGGGGGAACGGTGGCAAGTAGATATAGTCGTTTTGAACCTAGACAAAAAGCAATTGACCTTATAAATGAAAAATTCGGAACAGAAATTGAAGTTCAATATTATGACGGAATTCCAACAACAGCAAAAGAACTTGAAGAATTCACAGACGATGAAGATTTTGAAGACGAGGGAGGCGACGAAATATGATTTTTCCTTATGTAGATAATAATTATTTTTTACCTTTTCCATTTATTCCCGCAAATTGTGAAAAGCCTCCAACAGTTTATACAATTTTAGAATCAATTGTAAATTATGGAAAAGATGACAAAACAAAAATAAAAAATTTAGCAAAAGAGGGTAGAACAACAATTTTTGATTTTGATTATCCGTTATCTTCTAATATAAATAAAGAAGATTTTGAAAGTATGATTTTAAATCACTTTTTAATGCGTCGAATTGGTTTTGAAACTGTAACGGCTTTTAGAATACAATTAAATGTAAAACTTAACGAAATAATGCCGTTATATAATAAAATGTTTGACGCATTAGACAATTGGGACATTTTCAACGATGGAGAAAAAATAATAAAAAATGGAACAGATAACAGAACAATTGACAATACAACTAAAACAGAAAATAAAACAACATCAGAAACAAATACAACTAATACACTTGAAAATAGTTCAACAACAGAAAGTTCTGATACAAGCGACAAACGTAACAGTGAATTACCACAAGACCAATTGGAATTGTTAAGAAGTGGAAGTTATGTGTCAAATTATAATTATGACCAAAATAGTGCAAATTCAAGCGATAATTCACAATCAAGTGGAACATCAAATTCACAAAATGAAACAAATAATAATATAGATGTTACAGGAAATACAGAAGACAAAAACACTTATAATGAAACAATTGAAAGAAGTCCAGCAGATAAAATTGCAATATATAAAGAATTTCAAGAAAATTTAAAAAGTATTTATGGAATGATATTCAAAGAGCTTGAATGTTTATTCTATCAATTAATATAAGGAGGTTAGAAAATGAATAATTTTAGTTATAAAAATTTATGCCCTTTTAAGTGGTTTGTATTACAAAATTTTCCTTTTATAGAAGCAGATTTTGACGCAATCACAAATTGGCAACTATTTTGTAAACTAGGCGAAGAAATGAATAAAATAATTGAAAAAGTAAATCAAGCAGGAGAACAAACAGAGAATTTGACAAATGCTTTTATTGAGTTACAAAATTATGTAAATGATTATTTTGAAAATTTAGACGTACAAGAAGAAATAGACAATAAATTAGATGAAATGGCAGAAAGCGGAGAATTACAAAATATTATAGGTGAATTTTTAAGAATAAATAGCCAATTAATTTTTAATTCTGTTTCAGATATGAAATCATCAAATAATTTAATAGTTGGAAGTACAGCAAAAACCTTAGGTTTTTATAATATAAATGATGGTGGAAACGCAATATATAAAATAGTAGATGATTCTAGTTTAAATGTTGATAATATGTTTGTTCATTTACTAGATAATGGTTTAAAAGCACAATTATTAATAGAAAATAATACAATTAATATATTACAAATAGGTGCTAGAAAACAAGATAAACAAAACAATAAATATGATATTAAACCTTATATAGAAAGATATTTATTATATTTAGATAATTTTGATTTTATAATTAAATTATATATTCCAGCAGGCTTATATAATACATCTCCAATAGAAATAGTTAGACCAAAAGGATTTTATATATATGGTGATAAAGGTTTATTTAATGCGTATCCAACTAAAACAACTATTACAGCAATATCAAATCAAACTCATGTAATAAAAATAGGAAATTATGAAAAGTCGACTACTTCTGGTTATATTTCTGGAATAACTATATCATCTGGTAATTTTATATATGATGAAAGTATTAAAAATTTTGTTTGTAATTCAGCTCATGAAATAGAAAATAAAGCATTAATTATTAAAAATTGTTCTTTTATTAATAGTGATTTATTAAATTTTGAATATATTGACGGTTATGCAATGAGTGTTGACACTTCATGGGAATTATTTTTTGATGTATTAAATTTTGAAAATATTGAATGTTTTAATAAATCATGTTTATTATTTGACACAACTAATCAAGAAATACCTAATTCAAATATTTCTGATAGTGTATTCAATCATTTAAGATTCGAAAAATTAACTGGTGATTGCATTAAATTTAATAGTAATAATTTAGCTTCTGGATTAAAAATTGGAACTATAAATGTAGAACCTAGCAGATGTGATATTTCTAATTATGATTATCAATTCATTAACGGCGATAATGATATTGAAAGATATTTTGCTGTTATTAATTGCACTGGAAGTTGTGATTTTATAGTAGATGATATTCAATTATCTAATGTATTATATAGATATTTTATAGTTAATAATAAAAAATATAGTTTAGGAAGTGTAATAAATTCTAGTGCAGATAATTGTTTAATTTCATGTGGAATAGGTTGCATAACAATAGGAAATTCTAATTTAGATGTAAATATTATAAATAATATTGGTTTTTATAATCATTTAAGAACTAATGTAATTATAGATAAAGTCATCAATAGAACTATTTATAATGCAATTTGTAATGTTAATGAATTTGGAAACATTAAAATAAATTCATCTATTAACAAATTCTCTGTATCTGAAAGTGTATTATCTAATTTTAAATCATTTATAAATAATTTAAAAAGAGATAATCGACAAGAAAGAGGAATAATAAATTATGACAATGATTCTATAAGCAAACTAGTTATTAAAAATAATAATGAATTTACTTCTACAGGTAAAAATTTTATTGAATATATATTAAGTAATGAAAAATTACAAATAATAGCTAAAATTCCAAATGGAGAAACATTGAAAGTTCGAGTACAATCTACAGACGGAACCTTTACAGAGATTGCAAGTCAATCATTGGTAGGAACTGGAAATTATGAATTGTATGAATTACCTTACGTTAATACGAATTTTGTAGGAAAAGTTGTAACTTTTGGAATCGTAACAAATAATGATTCTGTAATAGGTGCTTTTGATGTTTTTAATGGTTAATAAAAAAGAGTGGTATACCACTCTTTTTTATTTATACGATTGTATTATTTAAACTGTAATTACCTATGTTTGCGTGATTATGCCAAATAGTTACACCACGTCTACAAGCATTATTTATAGTATCCATATATTTACTTGGTACTTCGCCTGTTCCTATTTCTTCACTTCCACCAATTTCAATATAGTTCCAATATCTTCGACCACTTATATTCGGATTTTCTAATTTACATATTTTATATCCAAATCGTGTGAAATAATCGTCAATAATTTGCAAATATTCTTTTTTTGGTCGCATATGCAAAATTTTAAAACGGTTGATATTATATAAGAAAGAAACATCGCCCGAATTTGCATTTCCCTGTGCTGTATTCGGCAACATTGACGCTTGCACCATTGAACCAATCATTGACGCAATTCCCGTCGCAACTGTTGCTGTGCCTCCGACAATATTTCCTGTTGCAAATTGTGTTGCACCTGCAACCGATGTTCCTAATGCACTAATTCCCAAATTGATTGCGTTTTGTGTTATCCAATTTGTGAACGCGTCAGATGACCACGAAAGTGTTGGATATTTTCCAAGTGGCAATGATTCGTCCTCATTATTTCCAATTCCTTGATAAAATTTAGGACGTATTTTTCCCGAATATCCAAGACAAGGAATTCCAATGAATTCAAATGACATATTGTCCGTTGGATTGTCTTCCAAATCTAATTCGTTGAAGTCTTCTATTTTATAATCATTAAATCCGCCCATATTATTTGTAACACGACAGAACGAATATGGGTAAACAAGCAATTTATTATTTTTTGGCGTATAATCTGTAAATTGTCTGAAACTTGATTTTGAATACGTTTGCGTATCTTCTAATTTTTGACCACCGCCCGAACGTACAAGATGTGTTGTTTCGTCAATATCTTCTGTCAAATTAAATGCTTGATATGGAAGTGCAAACATTGTTTGAATATCGCCTGGGTGTCCTTGTTGTGTTACATTATAAATCCAATCTGAAATGCTGTTCACTTCTGCTACATAATTGGTTCTATTAATTAACCAAGCAAACCACATTGACCCTTGCGGATAATCCGCATAAATTCCAACGCCTGCATATCTTGTTTGATTCGACGGGTCATAATTACAAGCTATTACAAAATAAAAATATGATTCCGAACCGATATTGTTTAAAGTATTGACTTTGTCAGCTATAATCTGCCCAATGTCAAGATTTTCTGCGACTGTATGAAGACCGACTGTGTCGTCTGTTACGTGTTGTCTATTGATAAAACATTTTTTTGGTGTCCATTTTCCAAACCAAGTTGACCACGCGTCAATTGTGAATTTTAGTTCGCAATTCTTATCACTTTTGTAAATGACATCATCAATCCAAGCAAAAAACCATTTGTTTGAATAGTCGGGATTTTGGAAAGCAATGTAATTCGCTTGAATACATTGTGAATAAGTAAACCCGACAAAAATTGTTCCCGTAGGTCTTAAAAATGAACAATTATCAGCACTTGCAATTGCATTTGCACGACACAACGCAAGCATTTGACTTTCGGAATAATTCAACACGTTTGTGTATTGTTTGTCAACATTTATATTTCGACATAATATAATTTGACTATTCATATTTTACCTCCTAATCTGAAAATCAATAACTTGTTTAAAATCTGTTCCGCACAAATCATTTGCATAAAATATTTTGTTTTCTTTGAATGTCATAAACAAGTTACGCAATTTGTCATTTTTTATTGAAATATTATAAATGTCACGTTGCCACAATTTAGATATTTTTATTGTGTCCGAAAACACAATCAATTTTTCTGAAAATTTTTTATAATATGGACGAATAAACCAACACGCGTCCTTTTTCAAATCTTTGTCCATTAAGTATTCGCACAAAAATTTGAAACTTTGATATTGAAATCCAAAACGATATAGACAATCGTAATTATTATATGATTTTGGCAAATGGGGTTGTGGTGCTGTTTCCCACGCCCCTGTATTAATCATATTTGCGTTTGTTCCTATTGTTCCAGAACTTACGCCCGTTGACTTGCAATATTCAATTGCAATTTTTATTACTTCATCGTCTGCCCCTTTTATTTCAATTGTTTTGATTGTTCCTTGCTTTTGTGAACTTATTATATTATGCAAGCCCCAATCATTTATATATGGGCATACTCTTGAAATTGTATTTCCAACAAGCCAAAGTCGTGTTGTTAGACGTTTTCTGTCAACTGTTGCATAAAAATTCATAAGTTTATTACTTTCATTTGCAATATACACACTACGCGACATAAATTCTTCAAAAATTATGTCTTCAACGTCCAAATATGACGCACCCGCGTAGTTTTGTTCAGTTGATAATGCGACAACATATCCAATCTTATCGAAACGTTTTGTTTTTCCTGTTTCGCTGTCATATTGTGACAAATATAATAACTTTCTATATAATGTTATACAATTATATTTTCCATTTGTCAACTTTGAAACGTCAACGTCTTGAAAATATTGTTCTATTTTTTCGCTTGAAATTTCCTCTTTCCAACGCCTCATCAATATGAAACGTTTTCCCGTTTTCAAATATTTTTCAACCGCTTTTTTGTGTTTTACTTGATAGCTTTTACCGTTGGAACGTTCCCCATATATCAAATTGAATCTTGCACCGCACGCGTCTATATTATCCAAATTATAATGAATCATTTTTTTGTTGCTCATTTTCTCCATTCTCCTTGATATATAGTTTTGCAATTTCCGATTCTATTTCCTCGCGAACTATTTTTGCATTTTTCTGTGTGCTTTTATTATTTAATAGATTCGCCCTGTTTATTTTATTTTTTTCACAAATTCCCGAAATTGATATTTTCGAAAATTTCTTGATATATTCCAAATCTTTCAATTTCTTTTCACTCCTTAAATCTTGCACGTTTGCTTGAATTATCCGAAATCAAATTCGAATATTCCAATGCTTTTCCTAAAACATACGTTGTCGGAATAACACAACAACCGCACGTGTCTTTTATATTATAGCTGTTTCCTTGATAATCTGTCAAATTAAATTCCAATTGATTTTCACAATAAATTATTAAATTTTTGTTTGTGTCTTCATAATTAAAAACAAAATTATCCCTAAAATCATCTAAACTTGACAACGCTTTTGAACCCTGTTTCGGCACGCCTGCGACAGTTATTTCAATTTTGCCGTCAACTTCAACTGCATATTTTTTCGCCCCTTGCGTGATAAATTTGTCATATGTGTGCAAATGTCCTTTTTCTGTTTCACATTCAAAAAGTCCAAGCATATGTTTTTCGCCGAATACGTCTGCTGGTGCAAATTTTTCAATTGGAATGTCAAGTTTTTCTGCAACGTGTTTTATTTTATTTTCAACAAATTTATTGTAATTATCAATAACTTTTTTGTCATAGCCTTGTTTTAATTTTGCCGAATCTGTATCACAATACACAACAAATTCGTCCAATTGTATGACATTTTTTAATAAATTATTTCTTGCAAATGCTGTAACCCAAACACCATATGCAAACGACAAGAACGATTTTTTCTTTTCGTTTTCTAACGCCTCAACAATTTCATCATTTGAAAGCGGTCTTTCACTCCAACCGTTTTTATTATCGTAAACAACTTCATCACGAATCATATTTGTGACGCTCATTCCATACAAAGCGTTGAACTTGTTTTTCTCTTTTGCGTATTCAACCTCTTTTCCTTGAACATTTTTGAATTGTGTCTTATTTACATATTTTTCAAGTACAAATTCAATAAATTGTTTCGGCAAATAATTGTATTTTGAATAATAATTTTCGATAATTTCATATTGACAATCATATGTCGAAAGTATAAAATAAAAATCAACATCAGTCAAAGTCATTTCAAAGGATTCTGCTTGTATTATTCGTCCGTTATCATAACGCCCGCCAACAATATTTCTGCATTTACTTTGTGAAATAAAATTGTTGTAATATTTACATTTTATATTTGTAAATTTTACAACAAGCAAATATGCAAATCTTTTTGACATTTGTTCGACTTTTGTTATATTACATTTTTTAAATTCTGTTGACGGAAATTGATGTGTAACTAAAATATACGGATAACTTGATGTAAAATCATAGCTGTCAATGTCTTCCAAAATTTCGTCAACATATATCCAATTTGCGTGTGTATATCCGCCTACAAATGCGTCTTGTAATAAATTATAGATATGCGGGTCAGTATTTATCGCCTTTTTGACTTTGTTTCGATAATTCCAATCATTCAAAACCTTGTTTTTTAGTTCTCGCCTTACGTGTCCTGTTGACGTCAAAGGAATTTTGTCAACTCTTTCGTATGTTTCTAATTCTCTTTGGATATAATAATATATAACCAAACAATCATTTTCGCAATATTTCATCTCCTGCGATGTGAGTTTCGTTGTTGGCGTCCTTATTAATGAATAGTCAAGGTCGCCGACTTGTTTTTCTACTGGCAAATTAAATATTTTCGGCAAATATTTCAATGCACAATTTGACATCATATAAGTGCAACGCAATTCGATGTTGTAATCTTCAAAAAAACATCGCATAACTTTGTGAGATTTTCTTGCAAGCACATCTGTAAAATTGAAAACACCTTTCAAGAATTGAAATTCAAATGCAAGATTGTGTATAAATACAATCTTTTTTTCTCTGTCGTATAGTTCCAATCTGTCAAGAAATTTTTTGAACTGTTCCCAAGTTCTACCGTAATACACTTTGTCATTAATTGAAAACATCCAAATATACATACAACAGCGGAATTCCGCTCGTTCTTGTTCTTCTTTTGTCAATTTCTGATAATCAATCCCCGCGACTTGTTTTCCGTCCAATATCAAATATGATGTCGTTTCAATATCAAATGAATATATTGTGTTATCTATCTTTTTTCTATCTCCTACAATATCAGCAAAATGCCCGTTGTATTCTTCATAAAATATCATTGTTTTTGTTCCTATTTTACATATTTTTCGTATATCATTATTAATTTGTTACGCATATCAACATCGTTTCCAAATTCGATATAGTCTGAAATTCTTGAAATAAAACTTTCTTGACTGTCGCCCGCCTCTTTGGCGTCTTCTATTAATGCCCAAAAATTAGACGCGGGAATATATTTCAATATGTCTGTTACGTAATCGTCGGATAACATATCATATAATGCCTCCGCCTCCTCGTTTGTCAAATCCTCGTCGTCTGTTCCTAGTGATTTTGCAAGCTGTTTTATTGTAGTCTTCTTAACTTGTTTTATTCCTCTTTTTGTTGATGTTTTCGAATTCAAAAATTGTTGCGTTGCTTTTATTGTAGCTTTCATTTGTGTTGTTGTCATTGATTTATTGACTTTTACACGCCCTGTTTTAGTCCAAGCCTGCAACGGTTCTGTTGCAAGCTTGTCCCTCAACTTTTTTGTTGCCCAAGTGTCCTTGCCGAACTCTCTTTCAAGTCTTACGATTCTTTGATTCGCACGTTTTGAAAGTTTTTTCAATTCATTAAATAATTGTTGTTGCTCTGAATTTAATTCAATTTTTTTGGGCATTTCAATTCCTCTTTTCTACAAATATTTAGAATGGTAGGTCGTCGCTTGTTTCCTCATTCTTGCTTGTAATTTCTTCCTTTTTGTTTGTTTTTTCATTTCCTAAAACTGGCACTGCCTTATATGTTTTACCTTTCTTTGTTTTTACTTCTGTCAACCTTACGTTTTCAACTTCGCCGTAATAATCTGTTACGCTTTCGGCAAATATTTCGCTACCGCTTGAAATTAGTCCGTGTTCTTCTGTGTCAAAATAATATATGTCAAAATTCTTTTCATCTGTTACAATGTTACATTTTGCATATCCTATTATTTTGACAACCATTCCCAAAACTTCTGCTAATTTTTTTGATGTGATGTCGCCTTTCTTTGCCATTTTCTCAAATAATGCGTTGTCGCAAGTTCCTTTCTTTTCTAATACTGATACTTCATATTTTTTTGTTTTCATTTTCTTTCCTCTTTCTTGCTATCGGTTGCAACCCATAATTTAATTGAAACATACTAGACTTGCACTAGCATTTTATTTTGTTTCTCCCTTAATATGACGCGTCCCCAAATATTAAAGGCAAAATATGTAATACTTATTATACTAATGTTTCATATAATCGAAAAGATAAAATGACTTTAACATTAACCTTATGGCTTTGATATCTTCAAGCTTAACCATACGTTCTAACGCAATATTGAACTATTATCCTTTCGACAATTTTATTCTAATACAAATTATATTATTTGTCAATAGTATTTGC
>OIYT01001766.1_pt1 | contig 14612 bp, 11 predicted proteins | sample 1588201 | NCBI WGS metagenome assembly OIYT01 (sample SAMN03283260) | human gut metagenome | biome: human-associated habitat; material: feces | host: Homo sapiens | place: USA | collected 2013
CGGCGCCATAGCCCGTGACATTTATGGCTATCGGATATCGGTTGTTGACCTCCGGGAGCCTACCCGGTCGGACGGAAATAACCTTTTGACCCTGATAAACCGCTACATGGATGACCACCGGGAAAATCCCACAGAGATAACGGCCAAAGCGAAGGCAGAGAAGTATGCCAAAATCCTGGCAAAAACAATCATCAGCCCGGAGGGGGAAGGGAGTGACCACGGACAGAACGCCTATTTCTATGACGCGGCGGAAGGGCTGCTTGCTTCGGTGGTTTTGCTCCTGTCGGAGTTTCTTCCCCCGGAGGAAACGGATGGCTATGAAACCCGGCACATCGCCTCCGTATTCAAGCTGGTGCAGGAACTTCTGATGCAGGGGCGGCGAGGCGGGAATCAGTTTCAGGAGCTGATGCAGCTCCTTCCCACGGAACACAAGGCAAAATGGCTGGCGGGTTCTGCACTGACGGCGTCGGATCAGGCGATGAATTCCATCATGTCCACCGTGCTGTCCAGATTAAATGCTTTTCTGGATACGGAGCTGGAACAGGTGCTGTGCTTTGACGGAGGCATTGATGCGGAACAGTTTGTGCGGGAAAAGTGCGCCATTTTTCTGATTCTCCCGGAAGAGGACGCTACCAAGAATTTTGTGGCCAGCCTGATGATCCAGAACCTTGCCCGGGAACTGTTTTCCGTAGCCAATGAGCATGGCGGTAAGCTTCCCAACCGGGCGGTGTTCTTCTGCGATGAGTTGGGAACCATGCCGCCTTTTGACATCCTGCCCCTGTTCTCCGCAGGCCGCTCCCGAAGATTGACCCTTGTGCCAATTATTCAGAGTCTTGCCCAGTTAGAGAAAAACTATGGAAAAGAGGGGGCGGAAATCCTCGCCGATAACTGTCAGGACACCATCTTCGGCGGCTTTGCGCCCAACAGCCAGACGGCAGAGGTGCTGTCCAGAAATCTGGGCAGCCGCACGGTTCTGTCCGGCTCTGTGACTCAGGGCAAGGACAGCAACTCCCAGTCCCTGCAAATGATGGAGCGCCCCCTCATGTCCCCGGATGAGCTGAAATCCATGCCCAAGGGCAGCTTCGTGATAATGAAAACCGGCACGCATCCCATGAAGACAAAACTGAAGTTATTTCTGGACTGGGGAATCCGATTTGAAAAGCCTTTGGAAATCCCTGACCGGGGCAGCCGCCCGGTGCATTATGCGGGAAAAGCGGAACTGGAACAGGCAATTCTTTCCGAATGCCCGCTGGTATACTCCGGGGAACCTTTACCACCTCAGGCAACGTTGAAACCAGTAGCAATGCCTGAGAAAACAGCGCTCAAAACATAACAAAAACGGGCGGGGCATCTCAGCCCCACCCGTACAGGAGGAAACAATATGCATGATTTTACGAAACTGTACCGTATGGATCTGCCTCACAGAGCGATTTCTGTGTACATCTACCTATCTGATCGCGCCAATAAAGACGGCATTTGCTGGCCGTCGATTCCAACTATTGCCAAAGATTTGAAGCTCTCCGAATCCACTGCCCGCCGGGCCATTCGGGACTTGCGGAAAGCAGGGGTGATTCAGACAGAGCAACGGTACCGGGGGGACGGCAGCAACAGCAGCCTGCTATATAAACTGAACTAGAGCCTGTCCGAAAACTGTCAAAACGCCTAGGCGGCGGCTATTCATTCCCTGTGTGACATCATTTTCCATAGGAATACTGGATGTATTCCTATGGAAAATGGATTTCGCAGAACAAAAATACTGCGCTGTTGGTCGTTCTGCCAGTTTTTAGATACGGCCTAAATGGAAAAACAATATGAGCTGTTACAATGATGTAACGGAATCTCTCACAACCAGCTTCACATCCAGTACCATGGACTGAGCGGGAAGAGACGGATCGGCCAGACGTTGAAACAGGGTCGATACAGCGAAGTGCGCCTTCTGATTAAGGTCCTGCGCAATCGTAGTGAGCTGCGGAGATATTTGACGGCATATCTCTAGGTTATCAAAGCCGATAACGGACATCTCCTCCGGCACGGACACCCCTCCCGAGACGAGCCCCTGCACAACATAGGATGCAATCTGATCGCTTGTGATGAAGATTGCGGAAAACTCTTTTCCCATGGATGCAATGTGTTTACCCAGAGCGACAATTGCGTCCTGACGCACATCCGACTCAATCTCAAAAATATGCTCAGGGCTGACCTCCATACCATTCACACGCAGAACGGAGTTGAAGCCGTCGAAACGGTGTCGGATAACACCATTATATTTCATGGTAGGACCGATAAATGCAACGCTGCGATGGCCTTGAGAGATAAAATAGTTTGCAGCAAGCTGCCCACCCTTAAAATCGTCAATTCCGATATTTGAAAGCTGACGCACGTTGCTGTAGCTGTCGACAAAGACCATCGGTACATCGCATACAGAATACATGGCTTCTATCTCGTCATCAAAGAGGCCTAGGAATATCGCGCCGTCCACATTCCAGGTCCGCAGACTCTGTAGAATATCCTGATGGGACTTCATAATGTTCACCATCGCATAGTAGCCGTGCTGTTGAATTTTCCGGATCATTGCCCCCACCATGGCAGAATAATATGGGTTCAGCATTGGATTTTCGTTTTCCTCGCCACGCATAATAATTGCGATGATGTTGGTTTTGCTTTTTGCAAGGCTTCTTGCAGAGGCGTTAGGAACATACCCCATTTGGCTAATGATCTTTTGCACGTGCTCTGTCGTTTCTTTGGAGACCTTAGTGTAATTGCCGTTTACAATATTTGAGACGGTCATAACGCTGACTCCGGCTTCCTTCGCAATGTCCTTCAGTGTAACCATATATTCAAACTCCACTTGGTTTAAAGATAAACTAATAATAAACCAACAATTAAAAAAATGCAAGGTGCTGAGAAAAAAATAACAGTATTGACGTAGATAGAAATTTCAATAACTAGTTTAGCGATAAACTAATTATTACCTTCGATCAAGGGGAATATGCACAAAAATGCGCTTTAATTTTGTTGCCTTACAACAAAATTAAAGCGGTCATATAGTTTTCTATTGACAAACACGCTGAAGAAATATATTATACAGTTAGTTTAGCGATACACCTAACGACGCTAACAACAAAATGAAATGGAGGAACAAAAATGTCAAAGAAAATCATCGCACTTTGCCTCGCTCTTGTTATGGTTCTCAGCATGACGGCCTGTAGCGCACCTGCTCAGACCGCTGAGCCTGAGCAGACGGCTGAACCTGCAACCAAAGCTTCCACAGCCGAAACACCTACAGCAGATGCGCGCCCCGTTATTGGCTCAGCTATCCAGTATGACCCCAATGTTCCCATTAACGACGGCAAGGACATCGAAGTAGAACTCTGGTTCTGGTCCGGTGCAGCAAATCTGTTCCAGTCTCTGGCGGATCAGTACACTGCAATTCACCCCAACGTGACCATCACTCTCGTCGAGAATCCTTGGGATGATTACTTCACCAAGCTGCCTCTCGCTCTTCAGGGCAACGATGGTCCCGCAATCTTTAATGTGCATAACAGCAAGCACGACCTGCTCATCGACTACATGGCTCCCTACGATATTCCTGTCGAAGATATGGAAGCGGACTTTGTCGGCGTTTCCGGCCACCTTGTAGACGGGAAGGTCTACTATACTGACTACGGCCTTATGACCGCAACCATGTACTACAACACCGACATGTGGGCAGCTGCAGGCCTCACCGAGGCTGACATCCCCACCACCTGGGACGAGTTCCGTGAAGTTGCCAAGAAGCTCACCATTCGCGACGAAAATGGCGACCTTGTTCAGGCTGGCTTCAGCTACAATGGCGGCATTCAGGGCGACGTTCTCGGTATGCAGTACCAGTACGGTCAGAACCTCTTCAATGAGGATGGCACCGCTTCCATCAATAACGAGGCCATGAAAAAAGTTATCACCCGCCTGCACGACATGTACGTCGTTGATGGTGTCTGCGACTACAGCTTCGGAAATAACTCTGGCGACAACTTTGGTCAGGGGCTGGTTGCTATGTACCTTGGCTGGGGCTTCATGACCGGCGTGTTCAACAACAACTTCCCCGATACCCACTATGATTGCTTTGAGATTCCCACAGTTGATCCTTCCAACACTTACGCGTACCACAGATACAACGGCGAGTCCACCTTCGGTATCAACAAGAACGCTCCTGCCGACCAGCAGGCCGTTGCTCAGGACATCGTTCGCTTCTTCCTTGCAAACGACAGCATCCAGAAGGAATTCTGTACTCAGAACGCAGTATTCCCGATGAAGATTTCTCTGCAGAGCGATGCAGACCTGCTTGCTGTTCCCAGTATCAAGGTTCTTGCAAAGCACATTGACCGCTACATTTGGCCCGGCCCCATGCCCAGCACGCTTGAGGACAATATGAAGATTGCTCTTGAAGAGATTTTCTACAACGGCAAGGACATCGATACGGCTCTTGCTGATTGTGAAGCAGCTATCAACGAAGACCTTGCAACTCTCGATTTTGAGTCTCGCGAACCCCTTTACAAGTACGCAAAGTAAGCTATACTAATATAGAGGGCACCGGCAGTGTCATGTCGGTGCCCTATTTCCCTTGAAAGGATATGAAATATGAGAGGAAATATAAGACTGAATAATCCTGCTCAGAGCAAGAGCGAGATCGTAATGCGCAACATTGTTGTTGCAGCACTCGTCGTTTTCTTTCTCGTCTTCTTTATTCTCCCTATTATTGCTGTGCTGTTTGGCAGCTTTTACAGATGGAATCCGCTGAAAAACCAGATGATCTATCTGGGACTCGGCAATTGGAAAAAGGTCTTTACGAGCGATCTGTTCTGGCTATCCATGAAAAACACCTTCGGTTTCGCAGCTGTCGCAACTGCTTTCCGCGTGATTATCGGTCTTGCGCTTTCATGTGCCATATTCTCCAAACTAATTAAGCACAAGTCCCTTTATCGCATACTTTTCTACCTCCCCACAATTACCCCTCTTGTGGCGGTAACGTTTGTATGGAAGTTCATATTTGATCCTCAGATTGGCTTTCTGGATCGGATACTAAATTCGAATATCAACTGGCTTTATGATGGCCGTTATGCCATGATAGCCATTCTTATATTGACAATATGGAAGGATTTCGGCTATGCGGTTATTCTTCTGCTGGGTGCAATGTACTCGCTGCCCGTGGAGTGCTACGAGGCTGCAGAGACCGATGGCGCGACTGCATGGCAGAGATTCAGATTTGTAACACTGCCGCTGCTTAAGCCCACGATCGTTTTTATAGTAATCACTTCGCTTATTTCCTATTTCCAGACCTATATCCCGGTAATGGTTCTCACAGGAGGCGGGCCTGGAACTCAGACATATCTGGCATCTTATCTCATCTATCAGGAGGCTTTCTCCAAGTATAATTTTGGATATGCCTCGGCACTATCCTTTGTGCTGTTTCTCTTTATTGCGATACTGACTGCGATATCTTTTAGGATTTCGGGTCAGAACGAAGGGCAGGTGTAAGAAAATGAAGAAGTTAAGTTCTGTGTTCTTAAACGCCATTTTGCTGTTCTTCTGTCTCCTGGCAGTGTTTCCTTTTATCTGGATGCTCTGCTCATCCTTCAAGACCAATGCCGAGATCAGCTCCCTGGCACAAACGTTGTTCCCGCAGCATTTTTCTTTCCAGAATTATTCTGATGTGCTCAATAAGTTTGACTTCTTCCGGTATTTTGGAAACAGCCTAATTTACGCGCTGCTAATTACGGTCATAACCGTGTACACAAGCACCATTGCGGGCTATGTGCTCTGCAAATACAGATTCAAAGGACGTGATGCGCTGTTCACGATGATCCTGATGACGATGATGATTCCTGGTGTCGTTACCCTCATTCCCAGATACAGTATTATGCAGTCACTGAAATGGATCGACACTTATCAGGCGCTTATTGTTCCGAGCATCTTCACTGCCTTCGGCATCTTTTTGATGCGTCAGTCCTGCGCAGTTATCCCCAACGAGCTCATAGAAGCGGCACGAATGGACGGAGCAAATGAGTTCTATATTTTCCATCGCATCATCATTCCCCAGTTGAATAACGCCATCGTTTCCATGTCTGTTTTCCAGTTTCTCTGGGCGTGGGACGACTACCTCTGGCCGTTCCTTATGATCCGCGATACGAAGAAACAGCTCCTGCCTGTAGCGTTAAACCTCTTCAGCGGGCAATATTCCACGGATTATGCCGGCCTATTCGCCGCAACAAGCATCGCAATCATCCCCGTCGTAATATTCTATATCATTTTCCAAAAGAAGTTTATTGCAGGTATTTCCTCGTCTGCAATCAAGGGCTAAGGAGGTTTTTCTATGGCTGTCAATACTTCCAAATTCTACAGAAATCAGGTCATGTATTCTATTTTCGTGCGCAATTACAGTGAAGAAGGAAACTTCAGTGGCGTTAGAAAAGACCTTGACCGCATAAAGGCACTTGGTACCGATATCGTGTGGCTTTTGCCAATCCATCCCATTGGCAAGAAGGAACGCAAGGGTGAGCTCGGCAGCCCTTATGCTATCTCTGATTACCGCAAGATCAATCCCGAGTATGGAACGATTGATGACCTGAAGCAACTTGTCACCGACATTCACGCGCGCGGCATGAAGTGCATCATCGACGTTGTATATAACCACACGTCTCCCGACTCCTGGCTGGCCAAGAATCATCCAGAATGGTTCTATCACAAGCCGGACGGATGTTTCGGCAACAAGGTGGGGGAATGGCTTGATGTAATTGATCTTGATTACAACAATAGGGATCTCTGGGATTACCAGATAGAGACGCTCAAAATGTGGGCTGGTATTGTAGACGGCTTCCGCTGCGATGTTGCCCCGTTGATCCCTCTCGAGTTCTGGCTGAAGGCAAGGGAAGAGGTTGCGAAGGTCAACCCCGATTGCTTCTGGCTGAGCGAGTCCGTTGAACCCGTATTTACCGTTGCCAACCGCGCACGCGGAATGGTGAGCCTGTCCGACTCGGAAGTTTACCAGGCATTCGATGTCAGTTACGAGTACGACATATATTATCGCTTCAAGGATTATCTCAAGGGCAAAATTAGCCTTGCTCAGTACGCAGAAGACATCAATCGACAGGAAGCTATCTATCCTGACAACTATGTCAAGCTCCGCTACCTTGAAAACCATGACAATGCAAGAGGTGCTTTTCTAATTCCGGATGAGAAGAAACTCCTCGTCTGGACCGCGTTTATATACTTCCAGAAGGGTATGACGCTTCTCTACGCGGGGCAGGAAAACGGCGTAAAACACCTTCCTAACTTGTTCGATGCAGATAAAGTGCAGTGGAACACCGGCAAGGACTACTCCGCACTTATGTCCCGCCTATATGAGATCAAAAAAAGCCCCGTCTTCGCAGACAGCACCTATGAAGTTAAGGCACTTCCCGGTGACGTGCTCGTAGCGACTCACTCCAAAGGCGGTGATAGATACATCGGTATCTTCCCCGTGACCGGTGAAGCCTCTCTTGTCGATATAGATCTTCCAAACGGACTGTACACTAACCTTATCAGCGGCGAGAACGTTGAAGTACACGCAGGAATGCTTGCTGTTGATGGCCGCGCGATTATTCTTAAACTTCCCGGTGCAAAGGAGTAAACTCGTATGTCTTATGACATCATAAACGGCAAAAGCAACGATATGCAGTGTGTGACCGGTGAGCATTATAGAATTACTGTGCTCGCATCACGAATGTTACGCCTCGAATACTGCGAAAGCAATATATTTGAGGATAGGCCTTCTGTATTTGCATGCTGCAGAAATTTTGATGCGCCGAAATTTGAAGTCTGCCGTCATAATGGCAAGCTGGAAATACACACGGAATATCTAAGCCTGTTTTACGATGAAAAGCCTTTCTCCGCTGGCGGACTTTCTATAAAAGTTAGAAGTGAGACTCGCGGCATCTATAGCACTTGGCACTATGGCGATAAACTGCGCGAGAATCTCGGCGGCACTGCACGCACACTTGACATGGCTGATGGCGAGATACCGCTCAGAAAAGGCATCCAGTCGCGTCTTCAGGGATACAGCGTTATTGATGACAGTGATTCACCGCTTATTGAGAGCGACGGAGCCATAATGTCTCGCGCAGAAAAAGCAATCGACCTATATTTCTTCGGTTACGGCCTTGAATATCAGGCGGCTCTTAATGACTTTTTCGAACTCAGCGGAGGGCCGCCTATGTTGCCACGTTATGCTCTCGGCAATTGGTGGAGCCGTTTCCACGCCTATTCCGATGACGAATACCTGAACCTCATGGACAGATTCCGCGCCGAGCGGGTACCGTTCAGTGTAGCTGTCATGGACATGGACTGGCATATTACAGATATAACAGCCAAGCAGGGCAAGGGCTGGACGGGATACACATGGAATAAAGAGCTGTTTCGTGATCCAAAGAATTTCCTGAGCCAGCTCCATTCCCGCGGCTTAAAATGCGCTCTCAATCTCCATCCCGCAGAGGGCATACAGCCCCATGAAGAGCAGTACGTCGAGGCCGCCGTGCGCATGGGGCTCGACCCTGCGTCCGGTCGGGATATCCCCTTTGATATGTGCAGCAAGGATTTTGTCGATACATATTTTAAATGCCTCTTAAAGCCCCGTGAGGACGAGGGCGTGGATTTCTGGTGGATCGACTGGCAACAGGGTGACGCATCCTGCATTGACGGCGCAGACCCTTTGTGGCTCCTGAATCATTTTCATACTCTCCACAGTGCCGAGATAAACCAACGCCCGTTGATTTTATCCCGCTACGCCGGCCCCGGTAGCCACCGTTACCCCATCGGCTTCTCCGGTGACACGATCATCAGCTGGGACTCTCTCCGCTTCCAGCCTTATTTCACAGCTACAGCTGCGAATATCGGATACGGCTGGTGGAGCCATGATATTGGCGGACATTGCGCCGGAACATACGACGAGGAACTGACTGTCCGCTGGGTACAGTTCGGTGCTTTCTCACCCATCATGCGCCTGCACAGCACATCTAACATCTTCAGCGGCAGAGAACCGTGGAACTATTCTGGCGAAGTATGCAGCATACTGAAAGCCTTTCTGCGTCTGCGTCATCGCCTTGTTCCCTATCTTTACACGATGAATTTCGAGTCAGCAAGACACGGTATTATGCCTCTGCGCCCTATGTATTACCTCTATCCCCGTGCAGAGGAAGCCTATCAGGTTCCCAACCAGTATTATTTTGGCTCACAGCTCATCGTTTGTCCTATTACCTCGCCCGTAAGTGCAGAGACCGGCATGGGGAGCGTTGCTGCATGGCTGCCAGAGGGTACTTATTACGACTTTTTCACCGCACAGAGATATTCCGGGGGCGGGATGAAAATCCTGCACAGGCCCCTTTCACAGATACCCGTCTTTGCCAAAGCCGGTGCGATTGTGCCTCTTACAGGTGAACAGGAAGCTGAACGTTTTGGTGTAGAGCTGCCTGAGGCCATTGACGTGAATGTGTTCTGCGGTGATAGCGGCGAATACACCATGTATGAGGACGACGGCAGTGATGAGCATGCTGCCTTGACGCGGTTTGAAGTCAAGTGGAGCGAGGATGCAATGTGGTTTTCCATTAAGCCAGATGAAGACAGTTTCCGTGTAAGACCCGCGATGCGCCGATACAGAGTGTGTTTCTATGGCATAAAAAACAGCACAGTCAAATCCGACGTTGCCTATGAAAAGACTTACGATACAGAAAAAAAGGTGCTGACCGTTACATTTGGAAAGAACAGTGGCAAAATTGAGCTGCAAGTGCTCAATGCTGAGCTTGCCGATATTGACCGCAGCAGGAGGATTTTCAAGCTTTTACAGCACTGCAGGATCGGTTACGAACTTAAAGAAAAGATATATAACTGCATTTGTGCTAAAAAGAACCCGGCAGCAGTAATTCATGAGCTGCAATCTATGGCATTGTCTCACGATTTGATAGGAGCGCTGGCAGAGCTCGGTTTTGAGTGATTACGAATGTAAACGCACGGAGAAAACCGTGCGTTTATTATAGAAGAAGTATATGTATAAAAGAGTATTTGACATTCATGGGTGGAAGCTTTCCACCCATGCTTTCAATGAAGGGGATATCCGCCTTTATGAGAGCCTAACATCCATCGGTAACGGCTACATGGGCATGCGCGGCAACTTCGAAGAGGGCTTTTCCGGCGACAGCCATACAGGGACATACATTGCGGGCATCTGGTTTCCAGACAAGACTCGTGTGGGCTGGTGGAAGAACGGATATCCGAAGTATTTTGGCAAAGTTATCAATGCAGTGAATTTTGCCGCAATAGGCGTTGAGATCAATGGAAAAACGGTTGACCTTCATACCTCCAACTTCTCGGATTACTATGAAGAGTTAGATATGCGCTCCGGCCTGCTTACAAGAAGCTATAATCGCTCTCGCGGGGTGGAGAAGACAAGCATTCACCTGTTTCGTCATACATTTGCCCGTAAATATCTGGTTGACTGTGGCGGGGATGCGTTTATGCTTCAAAAGCTGCTGGGGCATTCTACCCTTGCCATGACCAAACACTATTGTGCCATTTATGATGCGGACATTTCAAAGGACTTTGACCGCTTTTCTCCCTTGGCGCAATTACAGCAAACCAAAAGCAAGCTCAGGAGAGCGCGATAGAGCATCTTTTATCATCTTTGAACATCTATAAACAAATGGAGAGGTGTTTTCACATCTCTCCATCTTTTTCGACATCTTCATCCCAATCTGCGTCATCTGGCAGCATTTGCTTAAGAATCTCCTCGCCCAATTCAGGCTCCTCGGCATAAGAAAAGGACAGAATTAAGTCAGACTATTAACACTAAATAAATCTCTCTAACTGATATTGTGTTAATGGCCTGACTTAATTTAATGGACAATCTCATTTTCAATGCTCTGCTCAATGTAATACTATTTCCTGATTAAAATTAAGATTTTAATCAGGAAATAGTATCAGATGCGGCTTCTTCTTTTCAATAAATGCCTGTGGCTGTACAAGCAGAAAATCAAATCCCATCATTCTTCCGCCAGATCGGCAATCAACTTGACGTCACTGACTGCCAGGGCAAGCTGAAGCTTGTTTTCCAGCCCGGTTTTTTGCAGCATGTTTGCCACATGGAATTTGACCGTCGACATCTCGCAGCCCATCTCTGCCGCGATGCGCGTGTAAGACAGGCCTCGCAGCAGATGCCGCAGAACTTTCAATTCCGTCTTTGTAAATTCCGTGCTTTTTGCCATGCCGATCTCAACCGTCGGAGGCGCGTCCGGGAAGATATGTTCACCCGCCATCGTTTGCCGGACAACATCCATCAAACGTTTCTGCGTAGAGTCCTTATACCACAGGCTGTCGGCCCCGGCCCTCTTTGCCTCGTCCAGAACGGCGCAGTCGATCAGCGAGGTCACAACAATGATTTTGCTCTTCGGCTGTATGGCTTTGATCTGACGAACGGCAGTCAAACCGTTCTCGCGGTTCTCCGTTTGCACATCCATCAAAATCAGATCGACGGAGCTTGTCCGGCACACCTCAACCGCCTGCTTTGCACCGGGGATGGACGCCGTGATCCGGTATCCGTCCTCGGCACGGAAATAGCTTTCCAGCAGACTGCGGATCATGGTCTGGTCTTCAACGATCATCACTCTCATGTACTGCTTCCTCCTGTTCCGGCAGATTGAGCATCAACTTAAAGTGAGGGATGCTCCAAACCTCCATTTTACCGCCTGCCTCTTCTATGCGTTGACGCAGCATGGAAAGACCTCCGCCCTCTGTGATCTTTTCCTTTGGCGCCGCACCGTTGTTGGTCAGGGCGACCTCCATGCAGTCCTGCTTCCGGCAGAAGCGCACATACAGTTCTGTTCCGTCTGCGTGACGGACGCAGTTCGCCGCACATTCGCAGATCGCCAGCGCGCTCAGTGCGCGCATCCGCTGCGTTTGCGGCGCATTCCCTGTCAGCAGAACGCTGACGCCCAGTTCTTCCGCTCGTTTTTTCGCCGCCTCCAGCGGTTCGGATTGCGCCGTTATCTGACTGGAGCGGTGAAGCACTGAAATCGACTGTTCCCACAGCGCCGCGCTTGCATGAATTTCCTTCTGATCCGTGTGCCGGAGCAACAACCGGCGTGCCGCGAGAATGCAGTGCCCAATGTCATCGTGCACGCGCAGCTTCATCGCCAGCGTCTCTTCCTGACGGATGATCTCCGGCATCTGCGCCAGCAGCCGCCGCATCCGCGCATTTGCCTCTGCCAGCTTCGCATTTTCCGCTTTCAGCTGATCCTGCTTCCGGATCAGCTCCGTAACGTCTGCGGCGGTAATCTGCGTATATTGTACGCCCGCTTTTGTTGTGATCCGCTCCTGTGAAAAGCGCAGCGCCTTCCCGTCCGGAAAGCGGTAGATCCGAAGGCATTGGTCTATGCAGTGCACGCCCGCAGGCGGCGCGTACAGTGCGCTCTCCATCTCCGCAAGCGACTGTATGCCCCCCTTTCGCAGCCAGTTCGCAATGGCAAGCATCCGGCGGTTGACAAGTCGCACCACGCCGCTTTTATCGAAGAAACAGGTCGCGATGGGCAGACTGTCAAAACTCTCCTTGATTCTGTCCATGCGCTGCTATCCTCCTTGCTCTTTCCAGCTTCTGCACAAGATATTGCAGTCCGTCTTCATCCCGCTCCCATTTCAGGCCGGGAAACTGTAGGCGCAGCCCGCAGAGCGGCTCCGCTGCGGAAACGCAAAGAGCCACCTCCACCTGCGCGCCGATCTCTATGGAGATCAGCAGCGCACGCAGCGATTCCAGCTCCGTCTCCACGACCGCCTCAAACAGGTCGTAGACCTGCGTCGCCTGTTCGACGGTAAGCTGCCCTTCCCCCTTGACGATCGCCTTGCAGTCGGCGCCGTAGACGCTGATATTCTCGGAGGACTCATTGAGGCACAGCCGAAGCTCCTGCACACTGACCGTGCCGCGCTGCACGCCGACAAAAATCAGATTGCTTCTGCGCTTGATGTAGGTTCCGATAATGATGATCTGCCCGAGCAGGCGTTTGGATCTGGCCGAGTCCTCCGTCTTCTGTAGCTCGGCCAGCAGCTCCCGCAGCATTGCGATCTGCCGAGCGGTCTGTGCCTCAATCATGTCGTACAGGCGGTTTTCCTCCGTCAGCTTCAGACGTCTTGCGCGCTGTGCATTCTCCGCCGCCAGAACGTCGCCGGTATCACGCAGCTCATCCCGTGTCAGCTCCAGTTCCTTTTGAACCTGATTCAGCGCCGAGATGTCCTCCTTCCAGAACACCCAGCCGCGGCGCAGCTTATGCCGCTTCAAAAGGACATCTTCGCCCAGATGGGTGGTGTCCTGCCTTATGTGCCGCAGCTCGCTTTGCGGCAAAGCCCTCTGCATGGCAGCAGACACATATTTGGGGCAAAACGCATGATTCGTGATCTGGACGGGCAGGCTCGTCGCCTCAAAAAGCTCGTCGTATCCGAGGTTGGACTGAATCAGTCCGCATTGGATGCAGCATTCAAAGATGCTCGCAAAGATCAGACACTGCGAAACCGTCATATCGCCCGCAAGCGCCCAGACCCAATAGACCTTTTTGACATATGCATACGCATAGACCAATGAAAGCGCAAGCGGAAGAAGCGGCAGCCAACGAATCCTCCTGCTGTGCGGGATGCGGCAGTTTTTTACCATTAAAAGAAGCGAGAGCACCGCGCACAGAGCCTCCCAACCAAGCACAAAGAAATAGCCGCTCTCATATCGGTAGTCCCGATCCGTTAAAATGCCGGACGGGAAGGAAAACACCCACTGATGCAGATCATTGGTCAGAACAAGCAAAAGCAGCAGTATCGTCGGAAGATACAGAAGCTTTGTCCATCGCGGCAGCTGAAAGCGCTCTCCCTTGCGCAGCGACAGGGAAACAAAGACCGACAGCATGGGGATGAACAGCATCGGAGAATAGTAAAAATACCACAGCCAGCGTTCTGTATCCGTGTTGTCAGCGGAAAATTTGACCGAGCGCAGAAGAATCCACAGCACCATCAGCGCCGAGATCGCCAGCAGATAGCGCCGCACCTGCACCTGCACGATGCGGAGCCAAATGGAGTAGCACCACGCGCTGAACAGCAACACATAGATCCCGCTTCGCAGGTGGTTGACAGCCGGAGAATGGAAAAAATGCCGACTGGCATATCGGATCCACATGGCAACCGCAATAAGCCCCAGCGCGGCCAGCGCATATAAAAGGCTCTTTTTTGTCGTTTTTCTCATGCAGCTCTCCTCCCTCCCCCGTTCTGCAAATTCACATGGATAGTATATCATGCGGGCAGAAAAATGCAACACGGTTTTGGCCTCCTTGCTGAGAGAAACGGAGATGAAATATGGCCTTTGTAAAAAAATACGTGCAAGCCCTATCCAATCGGCGGGGGCAAAAGGGAGAGATCGCGGATAGAATGGAAGCGGAACATACAAAGAAGAGAAGGGTGGTGCAAAAGCATAGATGCGAAGGATCGTGCTGGATATGAAGGGCGGACTTCTGGCGGAGGCGGTCATGCAGTCGCTTTCGGGATGCGACATGGATTTCCTTGTCTACTGTTCTCCAAAGCCG
>OIYT01001767.1_pt1 | contig 14606 bp, 15 predicted proteins | sample 1588201 | NCBI WGS metagenome assembly OIYT01 (sample SAMN03283260) | human gut metagenome | biome: human-associated habitat; material: feces | host: Homo sapiens | place: USA | collected 2013
GCATCATCAGCGCCAGCAGCCGCTCGTCCTTTTCGCAGTAAAAGCAGCTCATCCGCTTTACCTCTGCACTCTGCCGGTGCCGTCGCCGCCCATGAGCTTGGTCACGTCGGAAACATTCACGCGGTTGAAGTCGCCGATGACGCTGTGCTTCAGGCAGCTTGCCGCGACGGCAAACTCCAGCGCGGACTGCTTGTCCTCGTAGTGGTTCAGGCCGTAGATCAGGCCGCCTGCGAAGCTGTCGCCGCCGCCCACGCGATCAATGATGTCCCGAATCTCGTACTTTTTCGACACATAAAAATGCTCCCGGTCGTTCAGGCACGCCGCCCAGCCGTTCCAGTCCGCGCTGTGGCTCTCGCGCAGCGTGATGGCGATCATCTTCATCTCCGGGTAGGCCGCCAGCACCTTGTCGCCCAGCTCTTTATACTTCTCGCGGCTCAGCTCGCCGGACTCCACGTCCACGTCCGCCGTGATCTCCAAGGACTTCTGTACGTCCTCCTCGTTCGCGACCGCCACGTCCACATACTTGGCCAGCTCCCGCATGACCTCGCTGGCCTTTTTGCCGTACTTCCAGAGGTTCTTGCGGTAGTTCAGGTCGCAGGAGACGGTGATTCCGCGCTGCTTCGCTTCCTTCACGGATTCCAGCGACAGCTCCATCGCGCTCTCGGAGATCGCCGGGGTGATGCCTGTAATATGGAACCAACCGATGCCCTCAAAGGCCTTGTCCCAGTCGATGTCGCCGGGCTTCGCCAGAGAGATGGCCGAGTATTCGCGGTCATAGACGACCTTGCTCGGCAGCTGGTTCGCACCGGCTTCGAGGAAGTAGATGCCCATGCGGCCCTTGCCGCGCTGGATGCGCTTCGTGTCCACGCCAAAGCGGCGCAGCTCGCGGACGCACTCGTCGCCCAGCGCATTTTCCGGCAGGACGGTCAGAAACGCCGCGTCCTCACCGTAGTTCGCCAGCGACACGGCCACATTGGCCTCGCCGCCGCCGAAAGTCGCTTCCATCCTATTACTCTGGAAAAAGCGCTCGTGGCCGGGCGCGCGCAGGCGCAGCATGATCTCGCCAAAAGTCAAAAATTTCATTTTCTTGCCTCCGTGACCGTCGCGTGCGCCTCGCGGCACAGCGCGGTGATTTTTTCAAAGTTGCCCGCCGAGATGTCGGCCTTCGGGCAGACCCAGCTGCCGCCCACCGCATGGATAAACGGCGCAGAGATGTACTCTGCCAGATTCTGCGCATTTACGCCGCCGGTCGGGATGAACTTGATGCCGCCGAAGGGGCCGGAGAGGGCCTTCATCGCGGACAGTCCGCCGTAAACGCCCGCCGGGAAGAATTTGACGACCTTCAGGCCCAGCTTCATCGCCGCCATGATTTCGGTCGGGGTGACGCAGCCGGGCGTGACGGGGATGTTGTTTTCCACGCACCAGCGCACGACCTCTTCGTCAAAGCCGGGCGCGACGATGAACCTTGCGCCGGAGGCGACAGCCTTCTTGCACTGCTCCAGCGTGATGACCGTGCCCGCGCCGACGAGCATTTCCGGGCAGCCTTCGCTGACGGCCTTGATGGAATCGGCAGCGGCAGCGGTGCGGAACGTGATCTCCATCACGTCGATGCCGCCTGCGACCATGGCCTTCGCCGCCGGAACGGCGTCCTTTGCATGTTCCAGCACCACAACGGGCACAACCCCCGCGCGGGCAAGTCTGGTTGTTACATCCATATGAAATCCTCCGTAATAATTCAATTTTCTCTATAATTTAACAAAATAATTACCATTCGTTCGTTTGAAAACTCCCGCGCTGGACAAGCTGCGCGGAAAGCACCGTTTTCTGCGGCGCGGGTTTTCCGCTGCCGAGGTCGAGCAGAATGCGGACGGCCATCTCGCACATGGTTCTGCACAGGTTGTCCACGCTCGTCAGGGTCGGCGTGGTGCAGGACGCAATCACGGAATTGTCAAAGCCGACAACGGGCATCTGCATCCCTGCGCCGTGCAGCGCGTTCAGTGCGCCCGCCGCCAGAAGATCCTCCGCGCAGACGATTGCGTCCGGTGCAGGCGGCTGCGTGAGCAGGCCGCAGACGCGTGCCTGCGCGGCCTCGACATTCTTTTCAATCTTGCTGCAATACTCCGGCAGACCGTTTTCGCGGCAGCCGAGGCGATAACCCGCGAGCTTTTCCTGCCCACTGTAAGTATCCATGTCGAACAGATAGTGGATCCTGCGGCAGCCGTCGCGGTACAGCGCGGAAACCGTGCGCCGCATCGCCGCTTTCTCGTCGCATAACACGCAATATACGCCCGGCGCGGAAATCAGACCGTTGACGATCAGCACCGGCACGGATTCGGCCGCGGTGCAGATGTGCGAATTGTCCTTTTCCTCACGGAAGCGTGAGCCGATCAGGATAATCGCGTCCACCTTGCGGTTGACCAGCGCGGCAAGCGCGTCCTTCTTGCGCTGCAAATCGTTGCCCGTGCAGCACAGGACGGTGTCCATACCGTTCTCGCGCAGGAGCTTTTCCAATGCGCCGACGGCCCCGGCAAAAAAGAGATCGGAAATCTCCGTACACATCACGCCGACCATGCGCATGGAATTCAGGCCAAGCCCCCGCGCAAAAGCATTGGGCACATAGCCCTCCTCACGCATCACCGTGAGCACACGCTCGCGTGTCTGCTCGCGCACATTCGGGCTGTTGTTCAGCACGCGCGAGACCGTCGCAATGGAGACCTTTGCCTTTTGGGCAATGTCATAGATGTTCACGCCGTGCCTCCAATCTGTAAGTGTTTACATTGAAAGTATAGCACAAACGGATTTTAATTTCAAGAATTAATTGACAATCTTTGTTTTCTTGTTATAATCAAAATGTAAGTATTTACATTTTGGAGGCGGTACTATGAAAACCATTCAGGCTCTGGCCGAGCGCGTTCGGCGTCCGGTGCGCGTGCTGCAATTCGGCGAGGGGAATTTTCTGCGCGCGTTTTCCGACTGCATGATCGACATTGCCAACGAAAAAGGAATTTTTGACGGCAGCATTGCCGTGGTCAAGCCGAAGCCGACCGGCAGCCTCGAGCGTTTCCGGCGGCAGGACTGCATGTACACGGTCGTGTTCCGCGGCCGCCGGAACGGCGAGACCGTCGATTCCGCCCGCATCGTGACGAGCATCGATGCGGTCTATCATCCGCTGGAGGACTACGATGCGTGGATGGCGCTGGCCGCGCTCGACACGCTGCAATTCATCTTCTCCAACACGACGGAGGCCGGCATCGTCCTCGACCGGAACGACCACTTTGACGGTCTGCCGGAGAGCTTTCCCGGCAAACTGACGAAATTTCTCTACGCACGCTACGAGGCGTTTCGCGGAAGCGCCGCGGCGGGGGTGACGCTGCTCCCGGCGGAACTGATCGACCGCAACGGTGCGGTGCTGCGCGAGTGCGTGCTGACGCTGAGCGAGCTTTGGAACCTGCCGGAGGACTTCCGTGACTGGCTGAAAAACGCCTGCACCTTCTGCTGCACCCTGGTCGACCGCATCGTCACGGGCTTTCCGAAGGACGACCCGGCGGCGCTGTATGAAAAGCTCGGCTACCGCGACGAGCTGGCCGACATCGCAGAGCCGTTCGGCCTGTGGGTCATCGAGGGCGGCGAGGGACTGCGCGAACGCCTGCCTTTGCAGCAGGCCGGCCTGCCGGTGATCTTCACGGACGACCAGCGCCCCTACCACGAGCGCAAGGTGCGCGTGCTCAACGGTGCGCACACCGCCACGGTGCTGGCGGGCTATCTGTGCGGCTTCGACATCGTGCGCGACTGTATGCACGACGCGCACATGGGTGCGCTCGTCCGCCGCGTCGTTACGCAGGAGATCGCACCCTTTGTGCCGCTGCCCCTGGAGCAGACGCTGGACTTCGCGGCCTCGGTCTTTGAACGCTTTGAAAATCCCTTCCTCGACCACGCGCTGCTGTCCATCTCGCTGAACTCCGTTTCCAAATGGCGTGCGCGGGTGCTTCCGTCCTTCCGCGACAATTTTGCGGCAAACGGACGGCTGCCGCGTCTGCTCACGTTTTCATTTGCGGCGCTGCTGGCCTTCTATCGTTCGACCGATCTGCGTGCCGACGGCCTGCATGCGCACCGTGCCGACGGTACGGCGTATCTCGTCCGCGACGACGAAGCCGCACTGCGCGTATTTGCCGCGCACGCGGGCGAAAGCAATTCGGATTACGCCGCGGCAATCGCCTCGGACACCGCGCTCTGGGGGGAAGATTTGACCTGTTATGAGAATTTTGTGCAAACGGTTGCGGACTGGGCCGGCATGCTGCGTGCGGACCCGCAGGCTGCGCTGGCACGCGTTTTGGAGGATTGAAGCATGAGAGCAATACGGATTCATCCAGAGGATTCTGTGGCCGTTGCGCTGGAGGCGCTGGCGGCTGGGGAAGAAATCACCGTCGGCGGGAACACCATAATATTACGGGATCATATCCCCGCCGGACATAAGTTCACGCTCGTTCCGCTGCCCGCCGGCGCCGTCGTGCGCAAGTACGGCGAACCGATCGGCAGGACAACCTGCGCTCTGCCGGCCGGTGCCTATCTGCACTCGCAGCAGATGTGCTCACTGCTCGACGGCCTTGCGGACTACGAGTACCGTCCTGCGTTGCGGCAGGCCGCGCCGCTGCCGCCCGGAACCTTTCAGGGCTACCGCCGCGCGGACGGGCAGGTCGGCATCCGCAACGAGATCTGGATTCTGCCGACCGTCGGCTGCGTCAATGCGGTTGCCAGCGCGGTTGAGCAGCGCGCGCAGACGTATTTAACGCCCGAAATCGACGGAATTTACGCCTATCATCACCCCTATGGCTGCTCACAGCTCGGCGGCGATCTGGAGGCGACGCTGCACCTCCTGTGCGGCATGATCCGCCACCCGAACGCAGGCGGCGTGCTCGTGCTCGGTCTCGGCTGCGAAAACGGCAACATCGGCGAACTGAAACAGCGCTTGGGCGCGTATGACGAGCGGCGCGTGCAGTTTCTGGTCTGTCAGGACGCGGAGGACGAGGTCGCGGCGGCGCTGGAAAAGCTCGAGCTACTCTGCGCCAATGCCCGCAAGGCAAGGCGTGAGCCGTGCCCGACCTCTGCGCTCGTCGTAGGCCTGAAGTGCGGCGGCTCGGACGGCTTTTCGGGCATCACGGCCAATCCGCTGCTCGGCAGCCTGACCGACCGCCTGACCGCCGAGGGTGCAAGCGCAATCCTGACCGAGGTGCCAGAAATGTTCGGCGCGGAGACGATTTTGATGAACCGCTGCCGTTCGCGTGCGGTTTTTGACGATACCGTCCGCCTTATCAACGATTTCAAGCGTTATTTCATGCGCTACGGTGAGCGCATCGACGAGAATCCCTCGCCCGGCAATAAGGCCGGCGGCATCACGACGCTTGCGGAAAAGTCGCTCGGCTGCATCCAAAAGGGCGGAAAATCGACCGTTGAGGACGTTCTGCAATACGCGCAGCCGGTGCGCGCGCACGGGCTGAGCCTTCTGTGTGCACCGGGCAACGACCTGGTCGCCTCCTGTGCGCTGGCGGCCTCGGGTGCGCAGTTCGTGCTGTTCTCGACCGGGCGCGGCACGCCCTTCGGGTGTCCCGTGCCGACCGTGAAGCTCTCGAGTAATACGCCATTGGCCGAAAAAAAATGCGGCTGGATCGATTTTGATGCGGGGACGCTGCTCTCCGGCCGCTCCATGCCGGAGCTGACCGACGCGCTGTACCGCTATGTTCTCGCGCTGGCCTCAGGCGATGTCCGCGCCAAGGCAGAAGCCTTCGACCGGCATACGCTTGCCATTTTCAAGGACGGTGTGACGCTGTGAGGCAAAAGGGCTTTGCAGCGCGGGGAATTTGTGCTATACTGGACACGGTGATTTTATGACAACGATTTATTTGATTCGACACGCCGAGGCCGAGGGCAATATTTTCCGCCGCGCACACGGCTGGTATGATTCCTCCGTCACGCGCAATGGTCTGCGCCAGATTGAAGCGCTGAAAAAGCGCTTTGAGAACGTTCCCGTCGACGCCGTTTATGCCAGCGATCTTATCCGCACCTGCACCACGGCGGGCGCGGTCTACCGGCCAAAGGGGCTGGCTCTGCACAGAGAGCCGCGTTTCCGCGAGGTCGGCATGGGCGTCTGGGAGGACGTTCCCTTCGGCCAGCTTGCGTATGACGAGCCGGAAAAGCTCCTGCTGTTTACCCAATTGCCCCAGCGCTGGGCGGTGGAGGGCAGCGAACGCTATGAGACCTTCACCGGGCGCTTTTTGCAGGCGCTGGACGAGGTCGCGCAGCGGCATGAGGGGCAGAGCGTCGCGATTTTCTCGCATGGCATGATCCTGCAAAACGTGCTTGGCCGTCTGCTGTATGACGGCGACACTGCACGGCTTGGCCACTGTGAGAATACCGGCGTGAGCAAGCTGCTCTATGAAAACGGCGTTTACCGCGCGGAGTATTTATTTGACAGCACGCATTTGCCGGCTGAAATTTCCACGGTCGGGCGGCAGAACTGGCGGAAGCAGGGAATCACGAAGTCGAATTTCCGCTACCGTCCCGCCGGGCCGGGCGATGCGGAGTTTCTGCATGCGCTGGGCTATGCGCTGCAGCCGGACGATCGTGTGCTTCTGGCTTATGCGGAGCAGACGCCCGCGGGCGCGGTCGTGCTGCGCCGTGCGGATGAAACGACGGGCGGCATTGTCTTTCTCGGACTGATGCCGGAATTCCGCGGGCAGGGACTTGCGGCACAGCTGCTCGGCTGCGCGGTGAGCGCGTTCCGGCGCGACGGCCTGACGGGGCTTTGCCTGCTGCAAGCGCCGCAAGGCGCGTCTGCGCACTTTTTCGAGGAGTTCTGTCTGCTGGGCAGCCGCGTCTCGCTCGTCCCGCAGGTGCGCTGACAGCTTTCCGGTCGATTTTTCTATGAATCAAGCCCGGGTGGTTTTATCACTTCATGGTAAAACCGCCCGGGCTTTTAGATACCTGCCTGAAATCCAGACACGGACGCGGCGGTGTCTGAATTTCGGTTGCGTCGCCGCCTGTGTCCGATTTTACGGCACGGCTCCGGCATTGTCCGTTTTCATTTTTTTGCCGGCAGGCTATAATGTGGACAGAAATCAAGAGGAGGCGTTCTCAAATGCGTTCCGTTACACCAATGAAAACCGCAAAGACCGGTTATATCATCCTCTCCGCGCTCCTGTGCGCACTGGGCATGACGCTGATCCTGTTCCCCGGCTTTTCGGCCTCGGCGCTCGGCATCGTCTGCGGCGCGGTGATGATCCTGTTCGGGGTTGTGAAATTGGTCGGGTATTTTTCCCGCGACCTTTACCGTCTGGCCTTCCAGTATGACCTCGCCTGTGGGTGTCTGCTTATCCTGCTGGGTCTTGTGATGCTGCTGCGTCCGGACAGCCTGCTGAACTTCATCTGCGTTGCGCTGGGAATTTATATTCTGACCGACGGCCTGTTCAAAATTCAGATCTCCGTCGATGCCAAGCGCTTCGGGCTGCGCGGCTGGTGGCTGATTCTGGTCGAGGCAATCCCGGCTGCGCTGCTCGGCTTGACGATGATCTTCCGCGTGACGGATTCGACGCGGGTTCTGACAGTGCTTCTGGGCGTGTCGATGCTGGCCGAAGGGATTCTGAATCTCAGTACGGTCATCACGGCGGTGAAGATCATCAAGCATCAGCAGCCCGATGTGATCGACGCGGAGTTTTATGAGAACAAGGAAAGTGAGGAGTAAGCATGAAATTTTCCAAAGCGGTCGTCAAGGGCCGCATACCCATTCTGATCGTCACACTGCTGCTGATGATCCCGGCCGTGCTGGGCATGATCGGCACGCGCATCAACTATGATATGCTTGATTATCTGCCCTCCGACATGGATACGGTCGTCGGGCAGGAGCTTCTGAAAGAGGACTTCGGCAAGGGCGCGTTCTCCTTTATCATTCTCGAGGATATGCCCGCCAAGGATGTCTCGGCACTGAAGGAAAAGATCGAGCAGGTCGAGCATGTCGATACCGTTCTGTGGTACGACGACCTCGCGGACATCTCCGTCCCCATGGAGCTGCTGCCCGAGAAGGTCTGGAAGGAATTCAACACCGACCATTCGACCATGATGGCCGTGTTCTTCGACTCCGCAACGAGCGAGGACGTGACCATGGACGCCATCCGCGAGATCCGCTCCATTGCAGGCAAGCAGTGCTTCGTCTCCGGAATGTCCGCGCTGGTCACGGATCTGAAGGATCTGTGCGAGCAGGAGGAACCGATTTACGTCGGCCTTGCCGTTGCGTGTGCCTGCGTCGCCATGATGATCTTCCTCGACGGCTGGCTGGTGCCCTTCGTGTTTCTTGCGAGCATCGGCATGATGATCGTCCTGAACCTCGGCACGAACTACTTCTTCGGAGAAATTTCCTACATCACCAAGGCGCTGTCGGCCGTTCTACAGCTCGCCGTCACGATGGACTATTCCATCTTCCTTTGGCACAGCTACAACGAGCAGCGCGAGAAATTTGAGGACAACAAGGAGGCCATGGCGGTTGCCATTCATGAGACGCTCACGAGCGTCGTCGGCTCCTCCGTCACGACCATTGCGGGCTTCATCGCCCTGTGCTTCATGTCCTTCACACTGGGCCGCGACCTCGGCATCGTTATGGCAAAGGGCGTGCTGCTGGGCGTCATCGGCTGCGTGACGGTGCTGCCGAGCCTGATCCTGATTCTCGACAAGCCGCTGCAAAAAACCAAGCATCGTTCCCTTATTCCCAACATGAGCAAGTTTGCCAAGGGCGTGACGAAGGTGTTCCCGATATTCCTCGTGATCTTCGCACTGCTGGTCTTCCCGGCCTACTACGGCTATGACAAGACAAATGACGAGGTCTACTACGATATGGGCCAGTGCCTCCCTGAGGACATCGAATACGTCATTGCAAACTCCAAGCTCTCTGAGGAATTTGACATCGCCTCGACGCACATGGTGCTCGTCAATGCCGACCTGCCGGCAAAGCAGGTGCGGCAGATGAGCCGGGAAATGGAAAATGTCGAAGGCGTGAAATATGTGCTGGGCCTTGAGAGCATTCTCGGCGCACGCGTGCCGGAGGAGATTCTGCCCGAGCGTCTGGTCAGTACCCTCAAGAGCGGCAACTGGGAGCTGCTGCTTATCAATTCGGAATACAGGGTCGCAAGCGACAAGGTCAATCAGCAGATCGACGAGCTGAACGCCATTTTGAAGAAATATGACGAAAACGGCATGCTCATCGGCGAGGCGCCCTGCATGAAGGATATGATCGAGACCACAGACCACGACTTCCAGGTCGTCAACGCGGTGTCCATCCTCGCCATCTTCGTCATCATTCTGTTGGTGGAAAAGAGCATTTCGCTGCCCTTCCTGCTGATCGCGGTCATCGAGCTGGCCATCTTCATCAACCTCGGTCTGCCGCATTATCTGGGACAGTCGCTGCCCTTCATCGCTCCGATCTGCATTTCCACCATTCAGCTCGGCGCGACCGTGGACTACGCGATCCTGATGACCACGCGCTACAAGGCTGAACGCGCCCTCGGCAACGACAAGCGTTCTTCCGTCACCACGGCGCTGGCCACGTCCATCCCGTCCATCATCGTCAGCGGCCTCGGCCTGTTCGCAGCGACCTTCGGCGTGGCGATCTATTCGGACATCGACATCATCAGCTCCATGTGTATGCTGATGGCACGCGGCGCGATCATCAGTATGCTCTGCGTTATCTTCATCCTGCCCGCGCTTCTGATGCTGTGCGACAAGCTCATCCGCGTCACCACGCTGGGTATGAAAGCCAAAAAAACTGTCACGGAGGGAAAGTAACCATGAAAAAGAAATTCTTAAAGCCGCTGGCGCTGGTTCTGTGCGCTGCGGTATGTGCAGGCAGCATCGGCGCGACGGTTTATGCCCGCGGCGTGATGCAGAAGCAGGCGGAGCCGGAGCGCGAGCCTGCCGTGACGCTGACGGCAAACGAGGAGTCCACCGCGCCCGAGAAGGACGAGACCGTCTACGTTCTGGCCGGAGCGGACGGCTCCGTGCAGAAGATCATCGTCAGCGATTGGATCAAAAACACGCTGGCCAGCGCCACGCTGACCGATTCCAGCGAATTGACCGATGTCGAGAACGTCAAGGGCGACGAGGCCTACACCATGGATTCCTCGAACGCCCGCGTCTGGGACGCCGCCGGAAACGACATCTATTATCAGGGCAACATCGAAAAGGAGCTGCCCGTGACCCTGAAGGTCAGCTACACGCTCGACGGCAAGTCCGTCACGCCCGAGGATCTGGCGGGCAAGTCCGGCCACGTTGTTATCCGCTATGACTACGAAAACAAACAGTACGAGACCGTGACCATCGACGGCAAGCAGGAAAAGATCTACGTCCCCTTCGCCATGCTGACCGGCATGCTTCTCGACACGGACACCTTCCGCAATGTGGAGGTCTCCAACGGCAAGCTGCTCAACGACGGCAGCCGCTATGTCGTCGCCGGCATCGCCCTGCCGGGCATGCAGGAAAGCCTCGGCCTTGATGCGGAAACGCTGGAGATCCCGAGCTATGTGGAGGTTTCCGCCGATGTGGAGAACTTCTCCATGATGAACACTGTGACCATCGCAACAAATGAGATTTTCAATCAGGTCGATCCCGATAAGCTCGACTCCGCCGACGGTCTGGAGGATTCCCTGAACGATCTGACGGACGGCATGCGTCAGCTTCTCGACGGCTCGTCTCAGCTCTATGACGGCCTGTGCACGCTTCTGGAAAAGTCCGAGGAGCTGGTCTCCGGCATCGATAAGCTGGCAGTGGGTGCACAGAAGCTCTCCGCCGGTCTGGCAGAGCTGGACAGCCACAGCAGCGAACTGAACGCAGGCTCCACGCAGGTGTTCACCACGCTTCTTGCCACGGCCGACTCCGAGCTGGCCAAAGCAGGTCTGACCGTCCCGCAGCTCACCATTGAAAACTACGCAACGGTGCTCAACGGCGTCCTCGCGCAGCTCGACGAGACGAATGTTTATCAGGTCGCTTACAACACCGCCCTTGAAAAGGTCACCGCGGCCGTCGACGCCAAGATGGACGAGATCACCGCAGGCGTTACCGCTGCCGTGCAGGCAGGCGTGAAAGAGCAGGTCCTTGCAGGCTACCGCGCAAAGGTCGTTGAGGGCTGCCGCGAGCAGGCGCTTGCACAGGTCCTGCAGGCGATGGGCATTTCCAAGGAAGATTACGAAGGCAGCGCCGAGGTCAAGGCGCAGGTCGATGCCAAGGTCTCTGAACTGGTCGCGCAGGCCGAATCCAACGGCACCATCGATGCTCTTGTGAAAAAAGCCGAGTCCGACGGCACCATCGACGCTCTTGTGGCTCAGCAGATGCAGACCGCGGAGGTCAAGGCGCTCCTTGAGCAGAAGATTGCCGAGACCCGTCAGGCCAAGATTGACGAGGCCATGAACTCTCCCGAGGTACAGGATCAGATCACCGCAGCGCTTGAGAAAGCAAAGTCCGGTGCGGCAAGCATCAGCGCCCTGAAGGGTCAGCTTGACAGCTACAACACTTTCTACACCGGCCTGAGGGACTACACCGCAGGCGTTTCCACCGCAGCAGCGGGTGCAAACGAGCTGTATCAGGGCATCCTGACCATGAAGAACGGCGCACCGGCACTGGTGGACGGCGTTACAAAGCTGCGCGACGGCGCGATGCAGCTCTCCGACGGACTGAAGGAGTTCGACGAAAAGGGCGTTTCCAAGCTGACCGAGCTGGTCGAGGGCGACCTCGAGGGAATGCTTGAGCGCGTCAAGGCGATTGCCGATGTGTCGAGAAACTACCGCTCCTTCGCGGGCATCTCGGACGACATGGACGGTCAGGTGAAGTTCATCTACCGCACCGATGCCATCGGTGATTGATCGCATCCACGCCGGTACAAAAAACGCGTGCCTGACGCACGCCTGATATAAAACACCCCCGGCACTTCCCAACAAAGTGACCGGGGGTGTTTCAGCTTGTCCCCAAAGCCCGTTTGGACTTTTGGGACAAGTTGGGTTATCTCTGCTTCAGCAAATAGTCAAGCTGGCGGACGGTCTCGAGAATGCGGTCGGTCTCGTCATAGCGCCCGTTTGTCAGCAGCTCGGTCAGAAGCGGCAATGCCTCGGGGGCGTTTTCCTCGAGCATCGCAGCGGAAATATGCAGATACGGCGTGCAGTCGCGCAGGCCGCCGGGCTTGGCGGTCATGTCTATGCCCGCGTTCAGATGGCCAAAGAGAACCTTGACCCTGGTTTGCAGCGATTTTGCGTCGTAATGCGATGTACTCAGTTCACCGAAGCAGGCTGCAATCGTGTTCAAAAGCCGCAGCTCCTCCAAAGAGAAGTCAGAAACGTCGAAATAAAGATTCAGATAGGCGATGCCGCCCGACTGCGTATCAACCTCGAGCACAGGAGCACCGTCCAGCGTCATTTCACGCGTCCGGCGCGGCGGCCGGCTCTTTTTTGACCAGCCGGAAGCCGGAACAGAGGTTGCCGGGCTGCGCGGAGGCGAGCTTGAGGAATCCTTTCTGCATGGAAATAACTCCTGAATATGAATTTATAAGGTCGTGGCAGCGCTGCTTGACAAGGGCACATATGCCCGCAGGACGCAAGGAATTTTTTGTGGGTTATTTTTCCTTATAGTACAATTTGCAGTGGCAGTAGCCTTCAAAATTCGGGTCGGCGATCTGCGCCTTGAATTCCTCGCAGACGCACTTGTATTCGGGCTTGCGTTCCAGACGGCACGGACAGTAGCCGCCGGTGCGCTTCAGACCCTCGCGGACGCGCTCGACGACCGCGCGGTCCTCATTGAGACGAACCTTTCCCATAGTATCCTCCTTATTCGTATGGCAGCTTGGAAATGTGCGCAGGCAGCTCCGCCGGAACGGCGATGGCGTCGATGTCGCGCAGGGTTTTCACAAAACCGTTCATAGGCTTTTGGCTCCTTTCGCTGCCCCGCGCTGACGCGGGTGTCTTTGTGTTCATTCTAGCGCATTTCAAGGGGAAAAACAATCCCTTGCGCGAAAAACCTACATTTTCCGTCGGGTTATGCAGAAATGAAATATCGCTGGACTTCTGACTCGTTTTGTGTTATAATTTTATCGGATTATGAACGCAGAACAGCAGATTTTGATCCCACGCATAGGGGCAGGCATTGTCCGCCCGAATTTACAGAAATAGGAGGGCGCTTATGAAGCCGATCAAATCCTCGAATGATGCTCTGGCGATTTATTCCTTGCCTCTTATCGCCGCGCTGATCGTTATGCCGCAAATTCCGATCATTCGCGAGGCTGTGACTGCCGCGTTTGCACCCGTTTGCTATGTTCTTGCGGTGCTTACGCTGCTCATCATCCTTCCTTATATGCGCAGCTATGAACTGACGGAGGAGGGTATCACGCACCGGTTTCTGGGCATTCGCCTTCGTCACACCGCGTGGCCGGAGGTGCGCGACGCAGCACGCTTCTGTATAAACGTTCAGCGCGGCAAAGAAATTTTTCTTGCAACCGGTGAGGCTTCGCCCGTGCGCCCGCAGGGCAATGCTGCGAAGCCTGCCGCCGGTCATCCGCGTGCAAAAGCGGTGAGCACTGCCACGAGCTTTGCCATGTGGCAGGGACGCGTGATCGTGCTGAGAAACCGCCCGGACATTGTGCAGTGTGTTGAGCGCTGGCACGGCAGGCTGGATTTTGACGAGTGATGATATTCGGGATAGAACACGCCGGACGGTTTGATTAGAAAACCGTCCGGCGCATTTTAAATTGATTTTTTCCGGCAAAGCTCCGCGACTTCGGCAAAGCGCGCACAGATGCGGTCGTAGTTTTTCGGCACATGCGGGAAACGGCAGCTCGAGCAGTCCTTGATGCCGCTTTCGGTGTAGCAGAACGCGCCGCCGCAGCGCTCGCCCAGCGCGTACAGCGGGCAGAAGCAGAACAGGCAGTTGAACCGCTCCGGGTCCGCGCCCGCATGGCAGGGGAAATACTCGCATTCGCGGTTCTGGAAGAATTTATAGTGCTCGCTCACAGTGCCTCACCGATCCTTTCGCCCGCGCGCACGCGGCTCTCAATGCCCTGCGCACTGTACCGTAAAATATCCTCGTCCAAGACGACGCGTCCCGGCTCCAGCAGGAGAATGACGGTTGAACCGCCGTAGGCAAAATAGCCCTTTTCCTGCAATTTTTCAAAGCGCGTGCCTGCGGCTTCTTCGTGGTTCAGAATTTTGCCGACAAGCAGCGCACCGACTTCCATTTCCAGAACATCCCCAAAATGCGCCGTGTGCAGCAACGTATAGCAGCGGCTGTTGCGGCGGTAAACGCCCATGCTTCCGGCAATGGGGTTGACGCTGTGCAGCACGCCGGGAATGTGGACGGTGCGCTCCTGCGTTCCTGCATCAGGATAAGAATACCTGTGATAATCATCGGGAGATAAACGGAAAATCAGGCACCAGCCGCCGCAGAAGCGCTCCGCAAGCGCGTCGTTCTCGAGAAGCTCGGGCAGCGTATAGCGCACGCCCTTGACCGTGAACACCGAGTCGCGGCCGATGGGCAGCGCGGTGAGCTTGCAGTCTGCGACGGCGGGCAGCTCATTCGGCTGCGTGGTGTCC
>OIYT01001768.1_pt1 | contig 14587 bp, 9 predicted proteins | sample 1588201 | NCBI WGS metagenome assembly OIYT01 (sample SAMN03283260) | human gut metagenome | biome: human-associated habitat; material: feces | host: Homo sapiens | place: USA | collected 2013
GGACAGCGTCCCCCTATAAAAGCCAAAGCAAGTTACGGTTAATCTTCTGCAAAGACTTTTCTTCTGAGAATTTTAATATTTTCCTCATAGTCCATAGCAAGAACGTCGCCGACATCGTGGCTTTCGCCCCAGTAGCTGCCCTCGACGGGTATCTGTATCTGTTTCATATCGTATTTCAGCACGAAAGGCAGGCGGAGAGATAATTTATACAGTTCGCCCTTTGTCATGTTGCTGGTAATGTTCGGCAGAGCCTTTTCAGATACTTTCTTTATAAACGACGGACCGGATGAAGCGGCTTTTTTGATAAGCTTGGTCATGACCGTTCGTTGGCGTGATGTCCGTTCAAAGTCGTTGTTGCCGACATATCTGATTCTCGAATAGCACAGTGCCTGTTTGCCGCTGAGATGTACTTTTCCGCCGCCGGTCAGGAAATCGGCAGCAGGTTCGTCGCCCATCAGCTCGTTTACTTCACTTACAAGTATAACGTTTATGGCTTCGGCTTCTTCGTCGGAGATTTCTATGTCAATTCCTCCGGCAGCGTCTATTATCGCAGCAAATGACGAGAAATTTACAGAAATATAGTTGTCGATCTTAACATTAAAATTGCTTTCTATCGTATCCATGAGCAGTTCCGCACCGCCGTAGGAGTATGCCGCATTGAGCTTGTCCATGCCTCTGCCAGGGATATTCACGTAGCTGTCACGCATGAACGATGTCATGATTATCTGATTCGTTTTGCGGTTGAACGATACAAGTATCATCGAATCGGAGCGTCCACGGTTATCGGGGGAACGTCCGTCCGTACCGATAACCAGCACACTCTCAACATATTTTTCGCTCATAGCACCGGGAGTACGGTCTCTTTTTCCTGTTTCCCGGTAGTTTATCTTGCTGATAAGCGAAAGCGAAACGCAGGAATATATTCCGAAAAGCAGAAGAAAAATTATAAGAAGCGAGAAAAATACTCTGAAAAATATCTTGAGGAATAAACTCTTTCTTTTCTTTTTTTTCTTTTTCTTTTTTCGTTTTCTGTTCTGCGGCGGATACTGCGGCTGCTGCGGATATGGATTCTGCTGAGGATACTGACCGCCGTAGTAGGGCTGCTGCGGATAATAACCTCCCTGCTGTCCCTGATACTGCTGCTGATCGTAGTAAGGCTGCTGTACGCCGCCGGTATTATTATAATACTGCTGTTGATAATTCTGCTGATAACCCTGATAATTCTGCTGTGCAGAGGAATTTTGTCCGTAGTTCTGCCGGCTGTATTCCTGGGCGTATTTTCTATATTCCTCCGAATCGTCAGGAATGAGAATCGTACTGTCATTGTCGTTTATTTTTCCGTGTCCGTGATTCTGTCTTTCAGACATATTTGTCTCCTTTCGTGAAAAAACCTGCATCCGCAAAGCTTCGGATACAGGTCAGGTTTATACTCTCCTCTATTACAAAATATCCATATCTTTGGACTAAAATTCCGCCATTCTGCGTTGTAAATCCTCGTGTGCGCCCAACGGAAGTGCCCTTGGGGTACGACAGCACGTCTTGCGGTTTACTCCTTGTCTGACAAAATTTTATCTCGTAATCTATTGGACATTTTGCAACAGAGGCGAGTATATCGGTCAAAGCTTTTTAATGCTTACAGCTGCACAGGTTAAAGCCGAGCAGACTGCGTTATAGATTATCAGAGCCGTAGCCGACATATAGATGTAATTTGTCTCGAACGCCTTTGAAAGGATCATAAGCATTGCGAGACCGAAGCCGAGAATTATTGAAACTGTCTGCACAATAAGACCGATAATCGCTGAATTATGCACGATTTTCGTGCCTATGAGAAGTTGTGCCAGAGATGTGAATTTTCCCGTTGTTGCCATTGAAGCACTGAGACGAACAGTTTTTTGAGTTTCTTCTTCAAAGTCCTCATGGAGACGTTTCGGAAGGATACGCACCATTTCTTCGGGGATACCGAAGAGCGTTCCTAATTTTTTCAGTGAGATGCAGGGGTCAACACTTCTGAGTATAAGACAGACTTTGCTTTTGCAAAGACGTCTTGCCCATTTTTTTACTTTTTTATCAGCTGTTATGTCAACAATGAACATGGCAGCCAGATTTCCTGAAATGGAAAGATACAAGGCCTCCTGATTGTCAGAAGCAAATTCAGCTTCTTTTGTTTTTGTAGGTATGCCCTCGATATTATGGCTTGTCATAAGTTCACGGTTTCCAAAGAGAACACGTTTGTTGTTTATCCAGCCGCAGATGCCGAGAGATTCTTCATAGGAAAAATTTTCAATTGGATAAAGTGCTTCTTCTCTGCCGTATGCCACATCTCTGAACAGATACCGCATAATGCTTCCGGCGTGGTATGTAAGGCTTGCGGCTTCCAGAAGAGCTTCGTCTATCTTGGTATTTGAAAATACCTTGATTCCTGCCAGCTTGACATTTCCCTCCGGAAAGAGCGAATCGGCGTCAACAAGAACGGAGTTTGTATCGTAGAAATCATCCACGCTCTGGTAGCCGAGCATGATTCCTTTTCCCGGAAAAACTGCCGAAGCCGTTTTTTCAAGAGGAATATTTACAACAAACGGCATAGCGATACATGAAGATGCGCAGATCAGCATACTGAATATAGAGAATCCGAATACTGCTGCATCGGCTGTTCCCAGACTTCCTTTTGTGAAATAGGTAAGGAAACAGGCAACTATCACTGAAGCGATCATACAAAGCGGCGCTGCCTTGTGGCAGTATGAATCCGCCATGTCGGATGAGTATGTATACCGCAGAAAGTCGGTAAGGAAATCCGTTTTTCGTGTTGAAGCAAGAATCGGAAAATCGCCGAGAGTTCCTCGTGTAAGACGTTCGGCACGTTCTTCGTCGGTAACATAAACGACACCGTGGCGGTCAAAGTTTTTGGAGACAAATTTGAAATTCCGGGCTGCTCTTTTTATGATAAGAAGTTTTCCGACGGCGTTTATAAGAAGCGCCAGGATTCCTACCGGCATATATATGTTAAAGTGATTTTCTGCCGCAAGATCCGGAAAGAGAAGCGCCGGAACAAGTGCGATCATGCATGAAAGCGCCGTTATTGCCGTCATGGAATCCGTATCGGCGGAGAAAGTAAATACTTTTTTCAGTCCCTTGGTGATGACCGGCATGGATGAAACAATAGAAACAATTCCGAGCAGCAGATGAACTGTCATGTACGATTTTACGCTGCTGCTGTCCAGGATGCTGATAACGGTCAGATCGAAATAATCGGCAAGGGTAATGAACAGGCTGAGAAGAGCTGTCATTGTCAGGATAAGCACCCGGACGCCGATAATGCTTTTCAGTTCGTAGATATCACGGCCTACGTCCTCCACATCGCCGTAATAATTGAAATCCACAATGCGCTTGGTACGTTTTTTCCGTGCCTTTACAGAGAGATATTCATCCTGTTCCTGAGTGATATGCACATCCAGTTCGCTTGCGTCTATCTCTGCCGGTTCGCTGAGATTGATGCTTGTCTTTTCGGCTCTCGGCGCAGGCTGAACGGGTTTTGCGGCTTCAACAGCGGCAGGCGAGGGGACGATATCGGTGATGGATTTTTTTCCCTCCGGACTGTCGTTTTCAGCTTCGATCTGAGCTCGTGTACGCTTTTTTTTGCGGAAGGCCGGCGGTGAGTACATATATTCACCTTCCGGGCTTTCGCAGTTATATGTATACGGTGATTTGTGATTTTTTTTCTTTTTGTTTTTTCGTTTTATTTCTTCAAGTTCCCTTGCCCTTGTGGAGTCGCTCATCCTTCTGATTTTCGGGGCGGCATCCGGGGGAATTCTGGTTACGGGAACAGTTCCGGTATTTGCACTGTCCTTTTTATGTGAGACTGTTGTGCGTATTTCGCCGATATTCTTGTTGTTTACTACCGAAACACGCTTTTTTGTGAGATCGGCAGGTTTGAACTCATCAGCAGGATTTGCTTTTCGCAAAGCTCCGTCAAAAATATCGGGTTTTTCGTGTGAGACCGGCGGAGCTTTCGGAAGAGTTTTTGTTGATGGGTGTGGCGGTTCTATGGTTGAATTAAGAATTTTCTGAGCATCTACACGTCCCACGCTCGTCCGTGTATTTTTATTTTCAGGAGCATACTCGTTCAGAATATCCTCCAGAGATATTTTCTGATCCGGCATAATTTTCTCCTTATTGATTATTCCGCTGCCTGAGTACTTCGTACATAAAGATACCTGCGGCAACAGAGGCGTTCAGCGAGTTGATTTTTCCAAGCATCGGAAGTTTTATCATAAAGTCACATTTTTTACGGATAAGCCGGCTGATGCCGGATCCCTCCGAGCCGATGACCAGAGCGCAGCTTCCGGTGAGATCTGTCTTGTTGTAGTCGCTGCCGGAAGCGTCCGTGCCGTATATCCATACGCCGTTTTCTTTCAGCATATCAATGCATGATGCAAGGTTGGCAACTCTTGCCACCGGAACGTAGCTGGCAGCGCCGGCAGAAGTCTTGAATACCGTTGCATTCAGGGATGCGCTGCGCCGTTTCGGAATGATAACGCCGTCTGCTCCGGATGTTTCGGCAGTCCGGATTATTGCGCCAAGATTATGTGGATCTTCGATCTCGTCGCAGATTATAATAAAAGGTTTTGTGCCCTTTTTGCGTGAGACTTCAAGAATATCCTCAACTGAAACATATTCGCCGCAGGCTCCGAATGCCACGACTCCCTGATGGGAAGCACCGCCTGAAAGCTGGTTAAGTTTTTGTTCCTGGGCGTCTTTAACCACCACGTTTTTTTCCTTTGCAAGGCTGCGTATAAGGTTAAGACTTCCGCCCGATCCGTTTATGTAAACAGCGTCAAGCTGCGGCGTTCCGGATTTCAGCGCCTCGATAACAGGATTCCTGCCGCAGATAACATCTGCGGTATCCTCCGTAAAAATATTATTCTTTTCCATCTTTTTATTTCCTTTTTTTGTCCTTTTCAATGCCCTTAATACGGGCATTTATATTATATCATTATATTTGAAAAAATACAAGTAGTTTTTTTTAAGAAAAATATTACATTTATGTAACCTCGATAACCGATAATTCAGGGCGGTTGAATATCCTCGGAATGAATATCATTCTCAGCGGTTTTGCAAGACCACGGCTTATAATGTGGACGGTATCGCCGTATGTGTACATTCCGTTGGTATATTCCGGAAAAAGTCCCTGACCCGGAGCATAAAGTCCCTGATCGAGTATGCCCGGTATCCTCCACTGTCCTGCGTGAGCGTGACCGGACAGAATGAGGTCAAATCTGATTTTATGACCGAGATAGTATTCTATCTGTTCCGGCTCATGAGCAATGAGTATAGTGTAGACGCTGTCGTCAGGCGGTATACTGAACGTATCCCAGCTTAAATCGTGATGTTCAGCCACGCCGTATATCCTTACAGCCTGACCTCTGACTTCGATATCCGAGTATTTCTCATGGCAGATTTCCACGCCGGATTTCTTCACTTTTTCCATGAATTCGTCCGTATCGTCACGCATATCCTCATGATTTCCGGGGGTATAGAAACATGGATATCTTTCAGCCGACCATTTCATAAGTTCAAGGGCATATTTCTGTCCGCCGACCATGTCTATCACGTCGCCGCCGAATATGACGATATCAGGCTCTGCCTTGTCAATTTCCCTTTTCAGTCCGGACTGATCTGTTCCGCCGAAGAAGCAGTTGTGAAGATCAGAGATAAAAACGATTTTCAGCCCCTTGTCTATCTTGTCGGATTTTATCTTGTATGTTTCGGTTTTGAGACTGAATCCCCACATAAAAAGCAGGACGGTCACAACGAGGAGGATACCAAGTATAACGAGCCGTTTTTTCAGTTTCTTTTTCTTGTTGGGTCTGGTATTTTCCATAGACAAATTATACCTCTGTATCAGAACTTGTTCTCATAGAATGCTGCACGCATTTTTTCGGCAAATTTTACCGATTGCAATAGTATGCTTTCGCTTTTTCTCCTTGCACTCAGTAAAATTATGCTCGAAAATCTACTCACAAATTCTATGATAACAAGTTCTCATCATTTTTTCAAGGGATTTTGCAATTATTTTGCAAAGTCTTTTCAGTTAAGATCGTCAAGAAAGCTGTGATATTCGCTGCCGATATGATAGGATATCAGTTTACGCAGGTTGACATTTTCAGCGCTGCGGAAAATATTCATATCAACAGCCGGATTGATCTCACGCAGCTGACGCAGCAGCATCTTGATTTCCAGCCGTTTTGAGCCATTATCGTTTTTTTCAGTAAGACGGCAGGCACAGCGTTCAAAGTCCAGACCTGTTTCCTGCTGCCACTGAATGATATTTTCTTCACGGACGAGATACAGCGGACGTATAAGCTCCATGCCGGGATAATTTTCGCTGCGGAGTCTGGGCATCATAGTCTGCATCTGCGAACCGTAGAGCATCCCCATGAGGATGGTTTCGATAACGTCGTCAAAGTGATGTCCAAGTGCGATCTTATTGCATCCCAGTTCGGACGCTTTTTTATAAAGCCAGCCCCGCCGCAGCCGTGAACAGGAAAAACAGGGATTTTTACCGGATTTTCCGGCAGATTCAAATACCTTTGTTTCGTACATCATGACGGGGATATCCATTGATGCGCAGTTCTGCATTATCCTGTTTCTTACGCCGACGGTGTAGCCGGGATCCATAGCAAGAAATACGATCTGAAAATCGGGTTTTCCGTAGCTCCGGAGCTGTTTCATGCACTTTGCCAGCAGCATAGAATCCTTTCCGCCTGAGATGCACACGGCTATCCTGTCTCCGGGATGTATCATGTCATACCGGAAAATCCCCTTGTTAAAAGGTTTCCAGATATACTTTCTGAAATCAGGATCAGACATTGAACCGGAAAAGGACAATATCGCCGTCCTGCATTACGTATTCCTTGCCCTCCAGACGGACAAGACCTTTTTCCTTTGCAGCCGCCATTGAGCCGCATTCCATAAGGTCGTCAAAGGAGATGACCTCGGCACGGATAAAGCCTTTTTCAAAGTCGGTGTGAATTTTTCCGGCTGCCTGCGGTGCTTTCGTGCCCTTGGTGATAGTCCATGCACGGACTTCCTGCTTGCCGGCTGTAAGGTAGGAAATCAGTCCGAGAAGTGAATATCCCTCCTTGATTATGCGGTTCAGCCCCGATACCTCCAGACCGAGTTCCCCAAGGAACATAGCCTTTTCATCGCTTTCCATATCGGATATTTCCGCCTCGATCTGTGCACAGATAGGCAGAACGGCGGAGTGTTCCTCTTCGGCAAGAGCCTTTACTTTCTGATAGTTTTCATTGGTTTCGATATTGTTTATGAAATCGTCCTCGCTGAGGTTGGCGGCATAGATAACAGGTTTTGCGGAGAGGAGGGGAGTGGATTTTATAAGTTCCCTTTCGTCATCCGTGAAATCGAATGCTCTTGCGGATTTTCCGTTTTCCAGATGATTTTTCAGACGTTCCAGAAAATCAATTTCAGCAAGATATTTCTTGTCGCCCTTAACGGCTTTTTTAGCACGGTCGATGCGTCGTTCTATCATTTCGATATCGGAGAAAATAAGCTCCAGGTTAATAGTTTCTATGTCACGGAGAGGGTTGATAGAGCCGTCAACGTGAATTATGTTTTCGTCCTCGAAGCATCTTACCACGTGAACGACAGCGTCTACCTCACGTATATCCGCAAGAAATTTGTTTCCGAGACCTTCGCCCTTTGAAGCTCCCTTGACAAGACCGGCAATATCCACGAATTCAAGGGTTGCCGGAGTAAATTTGTCAGGTTCGTACATTTCGGCGAGCTTGTCCAGCCGTTCATCGGGAACGGAAACGATTCCCACGTTTTTTTCTATGGTGCAGAAAGGGTAGTTTGCCGATTCTGCGCCGGCGTTTGTAAGTGCGTTGAAGAGAGTGCTTTTGCCCACGTTGGGCAGACCAACCATACCAAGTTTCATTTTAATTTACAGTTCCTTTCGTTTTTCAATTACTGTTGTGGGGGATTCTTCTGTTGTTTACAAGTGAGTTCACAGCGCCGCCCCTTATAGTTATATCGCCGTCGGATGTGCCGATATCTTTCGGATTGGAGGCGAGAATACTCATAGTAACGGCAGAATCAATAAGAGAAACACTGCCTGATCCTGATGCGTCGCCGATACCGGTAACATCGTCACCCTCGGAATCTATTATTACCTCGGAGTCCTGTATTTTCGTATTGACATTTCCGCCGCAGGTACCTATGCAGGTGTTCTTTGCCGACCGCATTTTCATGTTGACTTTGCCCTTGCTTATATAGATGCTTCCTTCACCTTCGTCAAGAATGCCTATTCCGGCAGTCTGAGCACCGGTGCAGCTTATGCGTATATCTCCGGCGGAAGTTATTGAGGCGATGCCGCTGAGACTTCCGATTCCTGCGACCTTGATTCCGGACATGGTGATATCCAGACTGCACTTGTCGGATATATTAATGTCGGCGTCTCCGTGGAAGCTTCCGACTGCAAGACCGTTGTGTGTATGCATGAGAAGCTTTATATTGCCGGAAATCAGATTTATTTCCGATTCGCTTTCGTTATATCCGCCGCCGATGCAGAGACAATCGTTGCCGTTGGAGACGATCTCAAGTGTTCCGGCGGTATCAATGGTGATATCGCCGTAGCCGTGTTCGTGGTCGTTGCCGATTCCGATACCGTCGGTAGCGTTGCCGTCAATGGTCAGCGATCCTTTTCCGGTCAGTTCAAACTGAGAACCCATAGGTACATAGATGCCGGAATATCCCAGCCTGTTGTTTTTGCTGATATTCAGGCAAAGTCTTGCGTACTCGCCCACAGCGATAGTGGGTTTGCTGTTTCCGCTGGTTATATTTACGTTTTTCAGCGTCAGGTCGCAGCTGTGATTATCCATGATAGAGATATTCATATTTACCGGCTTGTCGGGATCTCCGACGATTGTAAGTTTGCTCTGATAAATGTGTATATCCGTGTATTTTTCAAGTGCGAGCCGGAGAATATCCAGTTCGGAATCGTTCCGTGCATTGTATATTTTCTTTACTCCGTTCGGACGGACTTCAAGATTTGTTTTGATGATCTCGTCCTTGATGTCCGCTGAAATGCTGTTCAGGAAGAGCGGCTTTGGCTTTGACGTCACGTATCCCTGAACCAGATCGACGCCAAGGCGGATAACGGTTTTAAGTTCCTGAAGCGTTTCAACGCCCTCTGCAAGTGACTGGAGCTGATTGTCGTGGCAGAATTCAATGACTGACGTTACGAGCTGCTGCTTTTTCAGATCGTTCTGTATATCGCTTATAAGCGAGCGGTCGATCTTGATATAATCGGGGGAATATTTCAGCAGATTAGAACTGTTTGCATATCCCGAGCCGTAATCGTCAATAGCAAGCTGAGCATGGGTGAAGCCGCATCGTTTTTTGAGAGTTTCGATCTCGCTGCGGGAAGCGGCACTGTTTTCCACTATTTCGATGATACATTTTTCGATGAGTTCACCGTACGTGAGATAAAGTTCATTGTAGTCGTCGTCCGTAAGCAGAGCATTGGGCAGACAGTTGATAAAAAGCTTTTTGGTTTCAAATATCTGCTGGTTGTCGCTTAGTATTTTGAGGGTATTGAAGAAAGTGTGCTTTTCTATCTCGTAGAGATTTTTCTGGCTGTCGGCGATTTTCAGTATCTGCGACGGAGTCATTTTTATATCGCCGGTCGTTCTCATAAGGGCTTCATATGCCACGATCTCTCCGGTATTGGTTTCAACAATAGGCTGAAAATAGTAGGTGAGAAGATTTTCACGGATGATCCTTGAGAAAAGCAGTGCGTTTTTGTAGGAATCCTTTTCCCTGATATAATTTTCCTCCGAGAACCAGTTTATAACGCAGCGGCGGTCGCTTCTTGCTTCGTACAGAGCAAATTCCGAATAGTTTACAAGCATATTAAAATCCGACGCTTCATCCGGATAGGACGAACATCCGATAGAAAGGCTGAGACGGCTTTTGTCAGAAATGTCAATTATCTCGCCGAAATCATCAGTCAGAACGCAGTTCTGGACGGCTTCGTCCATGTTGTTCAGGATGTTGTAGATAGTCATTTTATCGTAATCGCTGAAAAATGCGCATATCTCATAATTTGACTTGAATCCGATAATTATATTGTCGGCAGAAAAGCTTTTTATCGTTTCCGCCACGGATGTCAGACAGTTGTTGGCGTTGTCAACAGTCAGGTAAGAACCAAGCTTATCCAGTCCGTTGACATAGAGGGTAGCAAGGCAGCAGCGTTTTACTTTCGGCATGATCTTCTTTACCTTGTTTGAAAACGACGGATAGGACAGAAGTCTTGTAACGGGGTCAAGTTCCGTAAAGCGGTCAGGCTTGCTGATCTCGTTAATGCGCCGTGAAAAGTCCTGAATAAATCCGAGCCATTCATCGCTGCTTTCATATATATTCATTTTTATGTAGCGTGAAACGTTTCCGTTCTGGAATTTATAGATATGTTTCTGCCCCTCGACCGGATTTTTCGATATCTTTTCGAGAAGATTGAAGAATTCAAATTCGTTCATTTTTTTTGCAGGGCATGAAAGCATACGGCAGGCTTCATCGTCAAGATAGGCTGTTCTTTCCTTTGCGATATACATAAAAGCCCCGATATTTCCGACGAACTGCTGAAAAATGAGCCAGTCACGGCTGAGTTCGGGAGGGCTTTTTTCCAGATTAAAAATACTCATAACTGCTCCAAGTGCCGCATATTATTGATCGTGGGAGATCATGCGGAGCTGCATTGAACGGTTTGCAGCGACCGGATTTTCCGTATTTATACATATAATATTATACAACCTTATACACTTAAAGTCAATAGAAAACAAAAAATTCCGCCCTGTATCAACAGAGCGGAATGCCGGATATGTATGCATCAGTCAAGAAAATCCTTGACCTTTTTGCTTCTGCTCGGATGGCGAAGCTTTCTCAGCGCCTTTGCTTCGATCTGGCGGATGCGTTCACGTGTGACATCGAAGCGCTGACCTACCTCTTCAAGGGTGCGTGATTTACCGTCCTCAAGACCGAATCTCAGTTTGAGAACCTTTGCCTCACGGTCGGTAAGAGTTGCAAGAACTTCGTTGAGCTGTTCTCTGAGGAGTGTATGAGAAGCTGCCTCAGCCGGTGCGGGGGCGTTGTTGTCGGGGATGAAATCGCCCAGGTGACTGTCCTCTTCTTCACCGATAGGGGTTTCCAGGGAAACGGGATCCTGAGCCACACGCATGATCTCACGAACTTTGTCAACAGGCATATTTATCTTTTCGGCTATCTCCTCCGGACTTGGGTCGTGACCGTTTTCGTGGAGAAGCTGGCTTGAAACTTTTTTGACCTTTGTGATGGTCTCAACCATGTGGACGGGTATACGTATAGTTCTTGCCTGATCGGCAATTGCTCTTGTGATAGCCTGACGTATCCACCATGTAGCGTATGTCGAGAACTTGAATCCTTTGGTGTAATCAAACTTTTCAACAGCCTTGATAAGACCGAGATTTCCCTCTTGTATAAGGTCAAGGAACTGCATTCCTCTGCCGACGTACTTTTTGGCAATGCTTACGACGAGACGGAGATTAGCCTCTGAAAGTCTTTTTTTCGCATAGGGATCACCCTTTGCCATTCTCTGGGCAAGTTCGATTTCCTCTTCGGTTGTAAGCAGGGGAACACGTCCGATTTCTTTCAGATAGATCTTTACCGGGTCGTCGATAGCGATTCCCTCGGTGGACAGAGCAAGTTCAAGGTCGTCGGTAAGGGTGGAGTCAAGACCTATTTTCAGGTCTGCGTCGATGTTCATATCCTCAACTATCTCAATGTTGAGGTTCTCGCAGTTATCATAGAAGGTATTGATCTGGTCAACGTCAAAATCCATTTCTTCGAGAGCATCTGTGATTTCCTTGGTTGTCAGCTTTCCGTTAGCTTTGCCCTGTTCCATAAGGGCGTCAATGGTGTGCCTTTTGTTTTCCATAAAAGTTCCTCCTATTTTTTACTTTTTGATTTAAAAAGTTTGCGTAAGTCATCGTCGCTCATATTTTTGCTGTCTGACGATCTGTAACTTTTAAGAACGTTTATGCAGTCGGCAAAAACGCTTCTGTTTATGGCAAATTCACGGTTTGTAACATCTATCCGACTTATTCTGCCCATTTCTTCGCCGGAAAATTCGCCTGCAAGAAGTGAGAGAGAAAAATTTTCTGATGTTTTCATTTTTTCCAGAAGAGCCGTGTATATCTTTCTGTTCAGTGCGGTTATGAATATATCAGGCGGAGCATCTTTTTCAATATCGGCTGCTTCCGCCGGATGCTTCATCAGAAAATAAATAATATTTTCCTCTGCCTTTGATTCCTTTTTGTGTTCCTGTGCTTCCGGGTTAAGGTCGTCACGGCTGTATGCGGCTTTCGACGTTATATTGCGCCATTCCGACTTTTGTTCCGTCCGCTGATTCTTTTTCAGCAGACCGTTTATATGTGTTTTCAGCACTTCGGTAGGAATATCGCATTTGCGTGATGTCCTTGAAATATAGACCTCACGTTCGAGTGGCGATTCAATGGCAGCCAGCACCTTTGAAGCACGGCGGAGAAGCTCAACACGTCCCGCTTCGGTGGAAAGGTCAAGACCGTCCTCACATTTGTCGAGCATAAAATCATTTGCGTCGTCCGAGCCGTCGATAAGCATTTTAAAGCGGTCACGTCCGAATTTTTTTATATATTCGTCCGGATCTTTTGCGCCGTCCATACGGAGAATTCTGGTACGAATCCCTACGTCTGCAAAATGATTTATAGCCTTTTGTGTAGCTTTCTGACCTGCGCCGTCGCTGTCGTAGGCTATAACTATTTCCTCGGCGTAGTGGCTCATAAGCCGTGCCTGATTCGGGGTGATAGCCGTACCAAGGGTGGCGACAACGTTTTCGAAGCCTGCCTGATTCACGGCAATAACATCCATGTATCCCTCGCAGAGAATAAGCCGTTTGGTATCGGCGTTTTTGGCGAAGTTCATGGAAAACAGATTAGAACCCTTGTCGAAAACAGGAGTTGCTCCGGTGTTGAGATATTTCGGCTGGGAATTATCCAGAACACGTCCGCCGAATCCTATTATATTTCCCCTGAGATCAATGATCGGGAACATGACACGTTTGCGGAAAATATCGAAGATATTGCCTTTTTTCGATCTTGAACCAAGCCATGCATCAGTTATTTCGTCGTCAGAATATCCCTTTGAACGGAGCATATCCGTCAGGGCACTCCAGGAATCGGGAGCATATCCGAGACCGTATTTCTTTATTGTCTGGGGAGAAAGTTTTCGGTCGGCGAAATATTTAAGTCCCGATTTATCGCTGCCCCTGATAAGCTGGGTGTAGAAAAAGTTTGCGGCAAGACGGTTCATTTCGTATATCCTTGTTTTCCGTTTGGCAAGCTGACTGTCACGTGAATTTTCTTTTGGTATCTCCATTCCGGAACGCTGTGCAAGCAGCTTGACGGCTTCGGTGAAATCCAGGTTCTCAATTTTCATTATAAAGGTTATAACGTCCCCCCCTGCGCCGCATCCGAAGCAGTAAAAGCTCTGTGTATCGGTAAAAACGGTGCATGACGGAGTTTTTTCCGAATGAAAAGGGCAGGAACAGATATAATTTCTGCCTCGTCTTATGATATTCACATACGCTCCCATAACGGTATCAATGGGGTTGGCAGTCCGGAGTCTGTAAAGAAATTCGTCATTCGTTTTCATGGGGACTCCTTGTTATTTCCAGAATTTCGGAACGAAAAGTTCGGTGTACAGATCAACTGCATATTCGTCGCTCATTCCGGAAATATAGTCGCATACAGCACGATGTTCGTCTGTTTTCCGCATAATTTCCTGATATTCCGCCGGCAGCAGAGAGCTGTTTTCGATAAAGAATGAATAGAGTTTTTTCACCAGAAGTTCAGCCTTGTATTCCTCCTGCTTTGCTGCCGGATTTGTATATACCCTTTCAAACATAAACGATCTGAGTTCGTCATGAGCTTTCCGGATTTCCGGTGCGAAGTCTATCGTATCAGTGCCGTGTTCAATGACGGAAGCGATAAGGGTGGTTATTCTTTGGGTTTTGGTGTTTCCGAGGACATCGGTGCATTTTGCAGGAAGATCCTGCGAAAAAAGAATTCCAGCACGGATAGAGTCCTCGATATCGTGATTTATGTAAGCAATAGTATCGGCGAGCCGGACTATACAGCCTTCCTTTGTCTCTGCGACTCTATTGGTGTGACATTCTATGCCGTTTCGCACGGCGTAGGTCAGGTTAAGTCCACGACCGTTTTTTTCGATTTCTTCCACCACGCGGACGCTTTGCAGATAGTGTCTGAATCCGTGGGGACATATCTCGTTCAGAACAGCCTCTCCGCAGTGACCGAAAGGGGAGTGTCCGAGATCGTGACCGAGAGCGACAGCTTCTGTAAGATCTTCATTCATTCCCATCCCCCTGGAAATAGTCCGGGCGATCTGGGAAACTTCAAGAGTATGTGTCAGCCGTGTTCGGTAGTGATCGCCGACGGGAGAGAGGAAAACCTGCGTTTTTCGTTTGAGACGCCGGAACGAA
>OIYT01001769.1_pt1 | contig 14583 bp, 10 predicted proteins | sample 1588201 | NCBI WGS metagenome assembly OIYT01 (sample SAMN03283260) | human gut metagenome | biome: human-associated habitat; material: feces | host: Homo sapiens | place: USA | collected 2013
TGCGGTTCGGGTCGGCGGAAAGGGTGGTCTTGCCGGTGCCGGACAGGCCGAAGAAGACGGCCGTCTCGTGCGTCTCGGGATCCATATTGGCCGAGCAGTGCATCGGCAGGATGTTTTCCTTCGTCAGGACGTAGTTCATCGTGGAGAAGACGCTCTTCTTGATCTCACCGGCGTAGCGGGAGCCGCAGATGATGATCTCGTGCGCTTCGTAGTCGATGATAATCGCGGCTTCGCTGTGGATGCCTTCCACGGCGGGGTCGCACTTAAAGCCGGGCGCGCAGAACACGGTGTAATCCGGATCGCCGTAGGTCTTCAGCTCTTCCTCGGTCGGACGGATGAGGAGCTGATGGATGAAGAGGTTCTGAGAGGCCAGCTCGTTGATGATGCGGAACTTCTTGGTGTGGTTGCGGTCGGCGCCGGCAAAGCCGTCGAAGACGAAAACTTCGCGTCCCTGCATATAAGCCGCCATCTTGCCCTTGATGGACGCGAACTGCTCGCGGCTGATCGGGCGGTTGACCTTACCCCAAGCGATGTCGTCGTGAACGGCGGGGGTGTCGACGATGAACTTGTCGTTAGGCGAGCGGCCGGTGTACTTGCCGGTCGTGACGACCAGAGCGCCGGTGTTGCTCAGCTTGCCTTCGCCGCGACGCAGCGCCGCTTCCGTCAGCTGCGCGGGGCAGAGGTTGCGATAGACGGCCTTGGGAGCCAGAATACCCATTTTTTCGATGCCATAGGTTTCCATTCTTTATACCTCCAAACCTGCCGTGAGGCAGTTATTGATAAATGATCGGCGGTGATCCAACGTCCGCCGTATACAGTATAGCATATCCATTTTCCAATTTCTATCCTATTTTTTCCCGCGTGACACGAATTTACAATTTTTTTACCAGTGCGGATTTTTCATTGCAAAGAGGGGCGTCATCCGCTATAATAAAGTTATGTAAATTACGGGGGAATGGCAAAATGAAACGCATAACGATGGCGGTGCCCTGCCTGTTTGGGCTGGAAGGATTGGTGGGCGATGAGCTGCGCCGGATGAAGATGGAAAACGTGCGCGTGGAGGATCGTCGGGTCTTCTTTGACGGCGACTTTGCCGACATGGCGCGCGCCAATCTGCGTCTGCGTATGGGCGAGCGTGTGATGATCTTTCTGGCGCGCTTCGAGGCGCTCTCCTTTGAGGCGCTCTATCAGGGCGTCAAGGCCATCGCGCTCGAGCGCTTTCTGCCGAAGGATGCCGCCTTCCCCGTCAAGGGCTACAGCCTGGACAGTCAGCTGCATAGCGTACCGGACTGCCAGTCGATCGTAAAAAAGGCGGCGGTCGACCGCATGGCGGCGCACTACGGCCTGAGCTGGCTGCCGGAGACCGGCGCGTCCTATCAGCTCCGGTTTTCCATCATGAAAAATGTCTGCGAGGTCTTTTTGGACACCTCCGGCGTGAGCCTACACAAACGCGGTTGGCGCGCCGTCGGCAACGAGGCGCCCCTTCACGAGACGATGGCGGCGGCGCTGGTAACGCTCTCGCGCTATCGCGGGCGGGAATTTTTCTGGGATCCCTTCTGCGGCAGCGGAACGATCGTCATCGAGGCGGCTTTGCAGGCACTCAACCGCGCGCCGGGCTTAGGGCGCACCTTCGCCGCCCAGCGCTGGGGCTGCGTGCCGGAGGAGGTCTGGCAGCAGGCGCGGCAGGAAGCGCGCGATCTGGAATATCGCGGGGAGTATCGCATCCTCGGCACCGACATTGACCCGAACAGCCTCTCCATTGCCATCGCCAATGCGAAAAAAGCGGGCGTTTCTCAGCAGATTCGCTTCGAGGAGGCGGATGCGACGAAGCGGTCGCTTCCATGCGACGGCGGCATTCTGGTCTGCAACCCGCCTTACGGCGAGCGGATGTTGGAGCAGCGCTCCGCGCAGCAGCTCATGCGTGCCTTCGGCCGCCATCTCCGCTTTGCCGACGGTTGGAAGAAGTACATCATCTCCTCCGAACCGGAATTTGAACACTTTTTCGGCAAGCCCGCCACGAAGAAGCGCAAGCTCTACAACGGCAGGCTCCAGTGCAACGTCTATATGTATTTTTAAGGAGTGGAAGGCATGAAGCATCTGTTTATCATCAATCCCGCAGCGGGAAAATATGACAAGACCGGCGAGTTTACTCAGCTGATCCGCGCGGCGTTTTCCAAACGGGGCATTGCCTTCGAGATCCTTGTTTCCCGCGCGCCGGGCGACTGCGCCGCCATTGCGCAAGCCGCGGCGGCGACGGGCGATCCCGTGCGCATCTATGCCTGCGGCGGCGACGGCACGCTCAACGAGGTGGCAAACGGCGTCGCGGGTTACGCGAATGCCGCCGTGACGCACTTTCCCGGCGGCTCCGGCAACGATTTTATCCGTATTTTTTCCGATCCGACGGCCTTTAAGAGTCTTGACCGTCTGCTCGACTGCGAGGTTGCGACCTTCGACATGATCCGCTGTAATCAGAGTCACTATGCCGTCAATGTCTGTTCCATGGGCTTCGACGCGCGCATCGGCACCTCCATCGGGAAATACAAGCGGCTCCCGCTCGTCTCCGGTTCGGGCGCTTACGCGCTATCCACCGGCGTCAATCTGATCAAGGGCATTCACCGCCACTATGTCGTCACGATCGACGGCGAGACCTTCGACGGGCGGCAGAGCATGATCTGCATCGCAAACGGCCGCTGGTACGGCAGCGGTTTTTATCCGCTGCCCTGCTCCGAGCCGGACGACGGCCTGCTGGATGTGTTGGTGGTAAAGGCCGTATCGCGCTTTACCGTCGCTAAGGTGATCGGCAAGTACAAGACGGGGCGCTTTGACGAGCTGCCCGAGTTGATCTCGCACTACCGCGCAAAGAAGATTACCATCGCCTGCGACACGGAAAGCGAGATCAATCTGGACGGCGAGCTGCTCATGGCGAAGACCGCCGAGTTTGAGATCCAGCCGCGCGCGCTGCGCTTCTTCTATCCGCGCGGGCTGACCTACCACGCCGCGCCGAAGGAGGCCGCACGTCTCTGAGACGCCCAAAGGCGGTGCGGAATCTGCGGATTTCCGTATAACACAAAAGAGCTTTTTGGAAAGGATGTGACCGTTCTGCGGCGTATCTTTTATCGTTTTATCGTTCTGTGCCTGCTGCTTGCGGCGCTGACGTCTGCGGCCTTTGCCGCGGAGACGGAGGTCGCCTCCCTCTCCGCACAGGTCACGGTCTCCAAGAGCGGCGCCAGCGACGTCACGGTCACGGCGAAGCTGAGCTTCGGCGAGGGCGTGATGCAGCTGAATATCCCGCTGGGGAAGGACGTTTCCAACGTCCGGCTCGCGGGCTATTCCTATAAGCTCCGCCAGCGCAGCGGCGTGACCTACCTGATCGTGACGAACGAGGCGGGCTTCACCGGCACGCAGGAGCTGACCTACAGCTACAGCCTGCCTGCATCGGTCAGCCGCTCCGGCGCGCAGCAGCGCTACCGGCTGACGCTGCCCGAGGGCGGCTGGGAGTACCGCGTGCGGTCATACGCGCTCGAGGTCGATTTTCCGGCCGAGATCAGCGCGCGTCCGAGCTGGACGAGCGGCTGGTATGACGACGTGATCGACAATTACCTCACGGTCCATACCGTCGGCACGCGCCTGACGGCGACCTCCGTCCAGCCGCTTCTGGATCACGAGGTCATCACCATGGAGCTTTCCTTCCCCGCCGGTACGTTCCGCATGAGCACGCCGCCGGGGACGATGCAGCCGGTGCTGCGTGTCCTGTTTTACATCTTCGCCGCTTTGGCGGCGCTCTATTGGTTCCTTCGCCTGCGCGGTTCGGTGGGGCAGATCGCCCCGTGCCCGACCGCCGGTGCGGAGGAGACCGCCGGTGCGTGCGTCACGCGCCTCTACGGCGACCGGCCGGATCCTGCCGCGCTTCTGGCGCATTGGGGCAACCTTGGTTACCTGTGCATTCTCCGCACCTCCGGCGGACGCATCCGCTTGCAGCGGCAGATGGACATGGGAAATGAGCGCAGCGCGGCCGAGCGGCGGCTCTTTCATGCGCTGTTTCGAAGCGGCGACCGCTGCGACGTCGGCTCTGCTGCCTACCGTGCCGCGATGGAGAGCGGCTGCGCGGCGCTGCGCACCGGATGGATGCACCGCCTGTTCCGCAAGGACAGCGGCAATCCCCGCGTGCTCCAGCTGCTGGGGCTGCTGGGGAGCTTCTGTACCAATCTGATGGTCTTTGACCTACTGCTGCCCTCGGGCGTGCTGCGCTGGTTCGCCCTGCCGCTGCTGGCACTGCTGGAAACGGCGGCCGCGCTGCTGGTGCAGCGGGCGTTTTGCGCGCTTGACCGGCGCGGTCATCTGCCCGTGCTCATCGCGGGCGGCGTCGGCGCGGCGCTGCTGCTGTTCACGGGAGCCGCCGCCGGAAAGGTACCGCTTGCGCTATATACCGTTTTGCTACAGTTGTTCTGCGCTTGGAGCACGCGCGCCGGATGCTCGGCCTGCGGCGCTTCCTTGTTACTGTGCAGGGCGAGGAGCTGGATCGCATTTTGCGCGACGACCCGCTGTGGTTCTACCGGATGCTTCCTTTTGCCGAAACGCTCGGCGTCGGACAGCGCTTTTCCAAGCGGATGAACGCACATCGGCAGGAGCCGTGCCCGTGGCTCATCGACGCCGCCTCCGACCCGCGCGACTGCCTTTCCTTCTATGATACTTATACCACGATCGCCGCCGCGCTGCGCATGACCGAAACGCTTCCGGAGCGGCTGCGCGAGCTGGTCAGAGCCTGAGGTGGCCTATGGACTATCCGTTTTATGCGCTGCTGTCCCGTATGCGCTACATCACGCGCTGGGGACTGATGCGCAACACCTTTTCCGAAAACATTCAGGAGCACAGCCACATGGTCGCGGTGCTGGCGCACGGACTTGCGCTTATCCGGCGGGACATTTTGGGGCTGGAGGCGGAGCCGGAGCGCGCCGCCGTCGCCGCGCTGTATCACGATGCCTCGGAGATCCTCACGGGCGACCTCCCAACGCCGATCAAGTATTATAACCCGCGGATCAAGGAGGCCTATAAGCAGGTCGAGCGTGTCAGCGGGGAGAAGCTGCTGCGCCTGCTGCCGGAGCAGCTTCAGGAGAGCTATGCGCCGCTGATCTATGAGGAAGACGAGCGCGTGCTTGCCATTGTCAAGGCGGCGGATAAGCTCTCAGCGCACATCAAGTGCATCGAGGAGCTGCGCGCGGGCAATCAGGAGTTTGCCTCCGCCGCCCGCCAGACGCGGCAGACGCTGGAGCAAATGCACCTGCCGGAGCTGGACTGGTTCCTCGAAAACTGTCTGGACAGCTTCGGAAAAAATTTGGACGAACTGGAATAAGCAACAGGCGCTTCCCGACGGTTTCGGGAAGCGCCTGTTGCTCAGCGTGTCGAAAAACCCTTTTCGACACGCTGGCAGACTGCAAAAAGGTTCGGAAGACGAGCAACTCACGCCTGTCGGCGTATATAGATACGGTAAGGCGTGAGTTGCGAAGTAAGTCAAAATTATTATAAATAAATTGGATTTCCGCTTACGAAAGTTCAAAAATTCTCGATTATTTGTATTTCAATTCTGCAGTCAATTTTCTTGAAAAAGTTAATTCATTTTGACGGTTACGGACTTTTTTGACAGTCTGAGCAACAGGCGCTTCCCGAAACTGTCGGGAAGCGCCTGTTGTCATTTCTTCTTTTTTTGCGGAACGGCGTGCTCGCGGATGGCTGTGACGGCATCGACGATGCCGCGCACCAAAAGGAAAAAGTAGGCCAGACCAAGAATGGCACCGCCTGTGCTTCCGCCGATTGCGTCATTGAGCAGCCCCGCCAGAACAAAAAGAGCAGGGGAGGACACACCACGCACGATCCTTCCGGCGTAGAAGTCGTGGATTCCGAATACGCCGAACAGGATGGCAAGAATGGCGTATACGGCCACCGATTTTTTCTTTGCCGGAAACTTCTGCCCGCCCGTCTGTGCGGGGTCGGACGCGCTGTCGCGCAGGATGCAGAAGCACTCCTTCGATTCCTCGCCGTCGAGGGTGAAGGTGGCGCGGTAGCTGCCTGCGGGCAGGTCGGGAGAGAACTGCCAGTAGTAACCGTAAAGCGTCTTCCCCGCCTCCAGTCCGACGGTCAGCTCCCGCCGGTGTACCTCCACGCCGGTCAGCGCGTTGGTCACGGCGGCGCGCAGCCGGAAGGCGCGCGGCACTGGCGATTCGTTCATTTCCAGCCGGAAGGTGATGCCGCAGAAATGCCTTCGGTCGAAGCTGATCTCCGGCACGGAGGAGATCTGCGGGTCGTTCGGCGAGACCGCGCCGTGCGCCGAGATCTTGCGGATATAGGTCGTCTGCTGTGTCGGCGGAGCGGCGGGCGGAGCGGCCGGTTCGGGCTGCTTCGTGCCGATGAGCTTTGCAATGCCGTGCAGAAGATCCTGCTCAAAGCCGATGGCGGAGAGATTCTGCGCCTGTAGCGCGTGGAACTCCTCCGGCATATCGTAGGGGCTCATGTCACGGTAGCATGGAATGAGGTACTTTCCCTCCTGCATCATGCTCAGATAGCGGCTCCACTCATTCTTGACCCAGACGGCGTTGAAGTACTCCGGCTTTGTGCCGAGCACCAGCATCACGCGCGCCGAGTTGAGCGCGGAGAAGATATACGGCTCATAGGCGGTGCCGAGCTTATCCTCCAGCGTGATGCGCGCGAAGAAAACGCGATAGCCGTGCGCCGTGAGAAGATTGTAGAGGCTCTGGCCGATCACGCTGTCAACGGTGCGCGCGCCGGTCTCGTCCTTCTCCTTGTAGCAGATAAAGATGTCAAACGGCGCTTCCTTGGAGCTGACGGACAGAATGCCCTTCTGGATCGTGTCGATGTAGGCGGCCTGTTCGCCGTAAAACCGCTTGCCGTCGCTGTCGGCGTAGCGCATGGCGCTCAAATAGTCCGGATCCTTGAGAATGGACTTAAACTGCGTCCGGTGGCAGGTCGCGGTGCGCTCACCGTCCTTCGCGGTGACATACTCGATGCCGTAGCGGCACAGCACGCGCCCCCAATAGGCCTCCGGATCGTCCGGCGCGTCCAAGAGGATCTGGTCGTACAGAGTGGCCGCCTTGTCAAACTCGCAGTGCGCGCGGTAGTCGTTTGCAAGGTCGAAGCGCTTGACGAGCTTGTCGTCCAGCGAGCGCGGCAGGATCTGCTGCGCGCCGCAGTATTCGCACGTGACAAGGCTGCCGCCCTTGGTAAAGGGCAGCGCGCCGCCGCACATATTACATTTCAGCCCTGCCATATTACGGTGCCTCCCTTGTTTTGCCGCATCCGGCATAGAACTTTCATTTGTTGCCCTTCGCGCCGCCTGCGCGGCTGCTCATTTGTCCGAGCTTCACCGCTTCCGGCGTCAGATTGGCAAGCACCGGTATCTGGCCAAGGCTGACGTAGATCGTCACCCGCTGTCCCTGCTCCAGCGCAGTACCGGCTGCCGGTTCGGTGCGGATGACGCTGCCGGAAGGAACGCTGCTGCTCTCCTCATACAGGAAGGTGATTTTGAGATCCATATTCATGTCGTTCAGACGCTGCTTCGCCGCTTCCGGCGTCAGATTGGCAAGCTCCGGCATCTTGTTGGAGCCGAGGCTGATGTAGATCGTCACCTGCTGCCCCTGCTCCAGCGCAGTGCCGGCCGCCGGTTCGGTGCGGATGACGCTGCCGGAGGGAACGCTGTCACTCGCCTCGCTCTGGAGGTGGAACCGAAGATTCAGGTTCTCTGACAGCGATTCCATCTTCTCTCGCGCATCGCTCTCGGTATCGTTCGTCAGATCGAGCATTTTGTTGGAACCAAGGCTGATGTAGAGCATGACGGTCTGGTTCTTTTTCAGAACGGCGCCTGCCACCGGCTCGGTGCGGACGACGCAGCCCTTCGCTACCGTCTCGCTTGCTTCCTCTGCGGTCTGCATCTTGAGCTCCGGAGCCAGCGCTTCCAGTTCACTCAGCGCCGTGTCGCCGCGCTGATTCGTAAAATCAGGCATTTTGATGGGACCCTTGCTGACGACAAAGCGCACCTCACGGCCGAAACGCACCAGATCGCCCGCCTTCGGCGTTTGGTCGATGATGGCTCCCGCCTTGAAGCTGTCGCTGAACTCCTCATCGTAGTCCGTGACGTTGACCTTGAGGTCGGGGTAGTCCTTCGGGTCGATCTGCGTGAGGTAGAGGCCGATAAAGTCGTCCACGGGCACGGTAGCGCGTGAACCGACCGTCGTCTCCATTCCGTCCGTGGTTCCGCTCGGACGCTTGAACGCAAAAACGAGCAGCAGGGTCGACAGCGCCAAGGCGACCACGGCGGCGGCAATCAAGGTAACGGTCAGCTTTTTTCGGCGGCGGGAAGCGGCCTGCTCCGCCTCGTCGTGATCCGCGGCGCACGCGTCGTCATCCTCCGCTTCGGTGTGCGCCGGTTCGGGCTGCTTCGTGCCGATGAGCTTTGCAATGCCGTGCAGAAGATCCTGCTCAAAGCCGATGGCGGAGAGATTCTGCGCCTGTAGCGCGTGGAACTCCTCCGGCATATCGTAGGGGCTCATGTCACGGTAGCATGGAATGAGGTACTTTCCCTCCTGCATCATGCTCAGATAGCGGCTCCACTCATTCTTGACCCAGACGGCGTTGAAGTACTCCGGCTTTGTGCCGAGCACCAGCATCACGCGCGCCGAGTTGAGCGCGGAGAAGATATACGGCTCATAGGCGGTGCCGAGCTTATCCTCCAGCGTGATGCGCGCGAAGAAAACGCGATAGCCGTGCGCCGTGAGAAGATTGTAGAGGCTCTGGCCGATCACGCTGTCAACGGTGCGCGCGCCGGTCTCGTCCTTCTCCTTGTAGCAGATAAAGATGTCAAACGGCGCTTCCTTGGAGCTGACGGACAGAATGCCCTTCTGGATCGTGTCGATGTAGGCGGCCTGTTCGCCGTAAAACCGCTTGCCGTCGCTGTCGGCGTAGCGCATGGCGCTCAAATAGTCCGGATCCTTGAGAATGGACTTAAACTGCGTCCGGTGGCAGGTCGCGGTGCGCTCACCGTCCTTCGCGGTGACATACTCGATGCCGTAGCGGCACAGCACGCGCCCCCAATAGGCCTCCGGATCGTCCGGCGCGTCCAAGAGGATCTGGTCGTACAGAGTGGCCGCCTTGTCAAACTCGCAGTGCGCGCGGTAGTCGTTTGCAAGGTCGAAGCGCCGGACGAGCTTGTCGTCCAGTGAGCGCGGCAGGATCTGCTGCGCGCCGCAGTATTCGCACGTGACAAGACTGCCGCCCTTGGTAAAGGGCAGCGCGCCGCCGCACATTTTGCATTTCAGCTCCGCCATGTCACTTTAGAAGCATACATTTCCGGTTGCGCTCTGCCAGCAGCTTCTGTGCCTGCTCGATGCAGCTGCGCGCACCGGCGTCGTTGCGCTGCGCGGCGCAGGCCACGGCGGCGCTGATGCTCTCGCCGATCTGCCGCTCCAGACCCTCCAGCGCGGGGCTGCTCATCGGATCGCTGAAGCGAATGTCCTCGGCGAGCTTGCGCATGAGGGAGGCGCTCTCCGCGTCGCTCATGCGCGCGACAGCGCTCTCTGCGTCGGCACGCAGGAGCTTCATGGAGACGGTGGCGGCTTTAACGTTGGTGCGCACGTTCCGGATGGTGCGCTTTGCCGCGAAGCAGGAGATGCTCAGAAGCAGGTGCGCCGCCAGAAGCAGAAGCTCGACGACGAGCACGAGCTTCCAGCTCGCCTGCCCGCTCAGTCCCATGAACACCGCGCCGACGACGACGGCAAGGCCGACGTAGAGAACGCAGTGACGATAGATCGGATAACCGAAGAGCCAGTCGCCCGGCGCCGTGTCGCGTCCGGAGGCAAGCACGCACTCTATGGCGGCGGCGGCGAAGGCGACAAGCGTGAAGACATAGGCCAGCCAGAACGCGCCCGTGTGGCCGGAGAAGCCCGCGATGGCAAAGGTCAAAATGTTGAACACGACGAATACGATCAGACCGGCAAGCGCCGCCAGACCGCCGACGGATTTCTTATGCATGCGTTATACCTCCCTTGCTTTGCCGCATTCGGCACAGAACTTACCCTTGTTTCCCTTCGCGCCGCAGGCGGGGCAATCCCAGCTCTCCGGCTTTGCCTTGCCGCACTCGGCGCAGAACTTTCCGCTGTTGCCCTTCGCGCCGCAGGCGGGGCAGTCCCAGCCCTGCGGTCTGGGCTTGCCGCAGTTCATGCAGAACTTCTTCGTATTTTCCGTCTCGCCGCAGGAGCACGTCCAGCGCTCGGCCTGCTGCGGGGCGGGCGCGCCGCTTGCGGCGGGGGAGAACACGCCGTCCATGCGGTCGACGACGCTTCCGGCGACCTTCAGTCCGGCCATCATGCCGACAAGGTCGGCCGTCAGATTGCCGCCGCCGCTTCCGCCGCTGCCCGCGTGGCTGCCCATCTGGCCGATGCCCTCGGCATAGGCCTTCTGCACCTCGCTTTGCAGCACGTCCTTCTGGCTGTAGCCCTTGGCGCGCATGACGTCCGCCTCGGCAAAGCCCTGCGCCTTCTGCGCCTCGGCCTCTGCCTGCGCCTGTAGGATCTTGATCTTGGCGCGCGCCGCTTCCTCGACGAGCTTCTTTTCCATCTCCGCCTCGAGCACCTGCTGCTCGACCTTCTGTTTCTGCACGCCGAGATAGCGCTCGGAGGAGAGCCGCGTCAGCTCCTCGATGTTCTTGTTGTCCAGAGAGATCGCGGTGATGAAGAAATACGGGACGCTCAGGCCGTAGTCTTCAAAGATGGGCGCGATGCGCGCCTGTAGCGCCTGCGACAGCTCCGTCGTGTGCGCGTCGATCTCCAGAATGTTGATCTTCTGCTCCTTGATCGTGCCGGCAAGGCAGTCCTTCACGGCGCTGCTGATCGCGCCGCGGAAGAAGTCTCGCAGGGCGCGGTAGCCGTGCTCACCGCCCTCCTGCAATGCCTGACGCGTTTGCAGTCCCGCCGTGGTGCCGACGAGCTTGACGACCAGACGGCGCGCGTCGGCGGCGCACAGCTTCATCTCGCCCGAAGCGCCGATGTCCAGCGGGATGCCGGTCAGCGGGTCAATGAAGCGGACGCGCGCGTCCGTCCCCCACTTCATGTCCATGTGGACGGTCTTGTTGATGAAATAGACCTCCGCGTGGAAGGGGCTTTGCCCGCCGGTGGGCAGGGCGTAGACCCTGCGCAGCATGGGGATGTTTTCCGTTTCGAGCGTATACTTGCCCGGGCCGAACAGGTCGAGCGCCTGACCGTTTAAGTAAAACAGCGCTTCCTGCGACTCGTGCACGATGAGCTGAGAGCCGAGGTTGAAGTCTTCGATGGGGTGCTTCCAGACAAGCGTCGTGTTGTCGCCCTCATATTTGATGACGCTCACGCCGTTGACCTGCACCAGCCGCGCCTTTGCGATCTGCGCCGGTACGTCCGCGATGTGCAGGCCGCACACGGGGCAGTCGGCCTCCGGCGTCTCGCGGTCAAGCTGCATCACGCAGCCGCACTGCGGGCAGGGGAAGGAGGCGAGCTTGCCCTCGCCGACCGCGAATTTTTTGTGGCAGTAGGGGCATTTGCCCTTGCCCTTCGCCTCGTCGTAGAGGATGGTGTTGCCGCAGGAGGCACACTTGCGGGAGGTGAAGCGGTTTGCCTTGACGTCGATGGCGCCGTTGCACTGCTCGCAGGTGATGACCTTTTTTGCAAGCAAAAAGGTCGATGCGCTGTTCAGCGCCTGACAATGGGGACATTCTACCAAAAATTTAGCCATTGTGACCCTCCGTTGTGTAAAGTGATAATTCTATTGTAATGGAGCGTGCAAAAATTGTCAATAGGACAGTGTGCCGCGGAAGCACTCCTGCGCGGGGCCGGTCAGGAAAATGCGCCCCTGTCGGATATCGACGGTCAGGATGCCGCCGTCGTTTTGGATGCGGACGCCCTCGCCGCTCAGCAGGCCGCGCGCCGTCAGCGCGGCAGCCGTCGCGCCGTTGCCCGTGCCGCAGGCGGGAGTGAAGTCCTCCACGCCGCGCTCATAGGTCAGCAGGCGCAGCGTGCCGTCGGCCTGTCGCTGCCAGAGGTTGACGTTCGCGCCGTGCGGGAAGGCGGGGTCGTGGCGCAGCGCGCGCGCCATTTGGCGCAGCTCGTCGCGGTCGCGCGACAGGTCGGCCTCGACGACCGCGTGCGCGATGCCGTTCTCTCCCAGCACAAGATAGTCGCACGTCACGCCGCCTGCCTGCATCCCCGGATGCAGGATCGACGGCCGGTTCAGCTCCACGCGCCACAGGCCGCCCTCGACGGCCTCGCCGGTGACGATACCCGCGTCGGTCTCGATGCGCACGGTGCCGCCGCAGTGCCGGTGGGTGTGGCAGTACAGGCAGAGGCAGCGCGCGCCGTTGCCGCACATCTCTGCGCGGGAGCCGTCGTCGTTATAAAACAGGAGCCTGCCGTCGGCCTGCCCCTGCGGCGCGGCAAGGATCATCAGACCGTCCGCGCCGACGCCGTACCGCCGGTCGCACAGGCGGCGCGCCAGCGCCGGAAGATCGTCGGGCAGGGACTGCTCGCGCGCGTCGAGCAGGACAAAGTCGTTGCCCGCGCCGCAGTATTTGTAAAAGTCCATGGCTACCTCCAATTTTCGATCCTGCTGCGCACATAGGCGTGCATCCGGTCGCGCTCGATCACGTCGCGGTGCAGCACCGGCTTTTTCTCCAGATCGCGCAGCCCCGCCGGAATGGGGACGCCCGTCTCCCGTTCGAGCCTGCGCATGGTCTCAAACTCGTCCGCGCTCACCTCGCCGCCCAGCGCGCCGAGCACGGCGGCGGGGAATTTATAAGGAGAGGCCGTGGAGAGCACGACGGTGGGACGCTCGTTCGGTGCGGCGCTCCACGCCACGGCGGTGTGCGTGTCGAGCAGGTAGCGATGCGTGCGCCAGACCTCGCCGATGACGCGCTGCGTCTGCGCATCGTCGCAGCAGCCGCAGGAAAACTCCGCCTGCAAGCGCGCCAGCAGCGCCTCCGAGACGCGGTAGCCGCCCTGCGTGCGCAGCGACTGCATATATCCCGCGACCTCCTGCGGCGCAAGCAGCCACAGAAGCCGCTCCAAATTGCTCGAGATCAGGATGTCCATCGAGGGCGAGAGCGTGCGGTAGAAGGGGCGGCGCGCACGGTAGACGCCCGTGCGGAAAAATTCGGTCAGCACGTCGTTTCGGTTGGACGCGCAGACGAGCCTGCCGACGGGAAGCCCCATGCGCTTTGCAAGATAGCCCGCCAATATGTCGCCGAAGTTGCCGGTCGGAACGACGAAGTCGACCGGCTCGCCGCAGCGCACGACGCCGCGCCGCAGAAGGTCGGCGTAAGCCTTGATGTAGTAGACGACCTGCGGCGCGAGCCGCCCGATGTTGATGGAGTTGGCCGAGGAGAGACGCACGCCGCAGCCCTCCGGCACACCGGCGGAGAAGATCGCCTTCACGCCGCTCTGCGTGTCGTCAAAATTGCCGCGCACGGCGCACACGCCGACATTGCCGCCCTCCTGCGTGACCATCTGCGCCTTCTGCACCTCGGAAACGCCGTCAGCGGGATAGAACACCAGAATGCGCGTGCCTTCAACGTCGCGGAAGCCCTCAAGCGCTGCCTTGCCCGTGTCGCCCGAAGTCGCCGTCAGGATAACGATGTCCTGCGTCACGCCCTCCTGCCGTCTGGCCGCCGTGATGAGCTGCGGAAGCATAGACAGCGCCACGTCCTTGAAGGCCGAGGTCGGCCCGCGGAACAGCTCAAGGACGTAATTCTCCCCCACGGGCACAAGCGGCGTGAGGTCGGGCGTTTCAAATTTTCCGTCGTAGGCGCGGTGCACCAGCTCGCCCATGTGCTCGAAGTCCGGCAGGAGGAAGCCGAGGATGCGCTCGGCCATGCCGAGCGTGTCCGGCGCCAGAACGCCCTTCCAGTCGAAGCCCTCGAGACTGCTTCGGATGTACAGCCCGCCGTCGGGCGCAAGCCCCTGCAAAACGGCCTCGGTGGAGGTGGCCGTCAGGCGGTCGTTTCTTGTGCTTTGATATTTCATGGAAAAACCTCGATCTTTCTTGTTGCATTTTTCTACTGTTTATGATATACTGTTTTCCGGAAAAATGCAAGTGTTTTTGTGGTAGAGACATCAACTTGCGGTAAACGGAGAATAACGAATGGATAACAGGCAAAAACCGATGGGGATCGGACTTCTGGGCTTCGGAACCGTCGGCGGCGGCGTGTACGAATTTGTGCAGGCCAGAAGCGACATGAAAATTGAATATGTGCTCAGCCGCAGGCCGCGTCCGGAGCTGCGCTGCACGGTCACGGACGATTTTTCGCGCATCGTCGCAGACCCGGCCGTCGAGGTCGTCATCGAGGCCATCGGCGGACTGCACCCGGCCTATGAATACGTCACTGCGGCGCTGCGTGCAGGCAAGCACGTCATCACGGCCAATAAGCTGCTCATCGCGGCGCACTATCGCGAGCTTGTCACGCTGGCACAGGAAAACGGTGTCGCGCTGCGCTGCTCGGCGGCGGTCGGCGGCGGCATCCCGTGGCTCTCTAATCTGGAAAAGACGCTTGAGCAGGAG
>OIYT01001776.1_pt1 | contig 14565 bp, 10 predicted proteins | sample 1588201 | NCBI WGS metagenome assembly OIYT01 (sample SAMN03283260) | human gut metagenome | biome: human-associated habitat; material: feces | host: Homo sapiens | place: USA | collected 2013
ACGGGCATACAGCGATTTGGAGCGGGGCATATACTGCTTTTCCGCGGTCGCGCTGGTGTTCCTTCTGCTCATGCTGGAGGAGCACGAGATCAAAGAGCTGCTCTCGTCCCTGCGGGAGGAGATCGCAAAAGTTGAAGACAGAGAGGTGGCGTAATGCTCCGTGGACATTGGGGAAATATACGGGCTTTTGGGCGGGCTCGGTCTGAGAGCTGATAGCTCCTGGTTTTTTCATGTCTCGTATGCGGTATATCTGACAGTCCGGAGACCTGATCGGGCGATGCTTGCCGAGCGATGGCTGTATCCGGCGGTCGCGCAGCATTATCATACCGGCAGCCTTGATATAAAGCGCAGCATCTGCTTTGCGGTGGACCTGATCTGGAAAACAGACAGGCGAACGCTGCGGGCGATAACGAGGTGTCCGCTGGAGCATAAGCCGCACCCCTCGGAGTTCGTCGCCCTTCTTGCCGCCTGCCTTGCGGGCGGCAATGCCGCCTGATCTGAGCTTATGAAAAAGCAAGCCAAGGAGAGTGTACTTGGCTTGCTTTTTTCCATCTATCTCTTCAAAGGACGTTTTCCTGCATGAAGAAATCACTTCATGCAGCGCCAAAGGAGTACCGAAAAAGGAATGCTTCCAGATGGCTGTTTCCGTCACCGAAGAAGGACTCGCCCCTGCTGCCCTCAGTGGTGCGCCAGCGGCTGCACCGTACGCTTCCATGATCTTTCTGAAAATCTACGCCCAATAAGCGATAAGCTGGATGCGCTTTGCGTTGTCAATTGGCGCGCCCCTGCTCAGTCATTCCCCTTGCCGGTGGAGCGGAGCATCACATCGTGATAGCCGCCCTCGACGATGCTGGTGGCGGAGACGAGCGTGAGCTTCGCGTTCTTCTGAAGATCGGGGATCGTGGTCACGCCGCAGTTGCACATGGTGGATTTGACCTTATAAAGGCTACGCGCGACATTATCCTGCAAAGAGCCTGCGTAGGTGACATAGGAATCCACGCCCTCCTCAAAGGCAAGACCCGTCTTGCCGCCGAGGTCGTAGCGCTGCCAGTTGCGCGCGCGGTTCGAGCCCTCGCCCCAGTATTCCTTGACATACACGCCGTTGACAAGGAGCTTATTCGTGGGCGATTCGTCAAAGCGGGCGAAGTAGCGGCCGAGCATCAGAAAGTCCGCGCCCATGGCGAGGGCGAGCGTCATGTGATAGTCGTGGACGATGCCGCCGTCGGAGCAGATGGGAACATAGACGCCCGTTTCGCGGAAATATTCGTCGCGCGCGGCGGAGACCTCGATGAGAGAGGTCGCCTGACCGCGGCCGATGCCCTTGGTCTCGCGCGTGATGCAGATGGAACCGCCGCCGATGCCGACCTTGACAAAGTCTGCGCCGCACTCGGCGAGGAAGCGGAAGCCGTCGCGGTCGACCACATTGCCCGCGCCGATCTTCACGGTATTGCCGTAGTTCTCACGCACGAAGTCAATGACCTTCTTCTGCCAGACAGAGTAGCCCTCGGACGAGTCGATGCAGAGAATATCCGCGCCCGCCTCAACGAGCGCGGGGATGCGCTCGTGGTAGTCGCGGGAGTTGATGCCCGCGCCGACCAGATAGCGCTTCTGCGCGTCCTGGAGGGCGAGGGGGTGCTCCTTGTGCTCGGCGTAGTCCTTGCGGAAAACGAAGTAGCGCAGGCAGTCGTTCTCATCCACAATGGGCAGGGCGTTGAGCTTGTGCTCCCAAATGATGTCGTTGGCCTCCTTGAGCGTGGTGGAGGAGGGAGCAGTGATGAGCTTTTCGCGCGGCGTCATAAAATCGCGCACCTTGAGGTCTGTGCTCATGCGGCTGACGCGGTAGTCACGGCTCGTGACGATGCCGAGGAGTTTCCCGTTGGGCATGGCGTCCTCAGTGATGGCGACGGTGGAGAAGCCGTTTTTCTCCTTGAGCGCGAGCACATCGGCCAGCGTGTGCTCAGGCGTGAGATTCGAGGCGCTGACGACGAAGCCCGCCTTGCTGCTCTTCACGCGGCGCACCATCTCCGCCTCGCTTTCGATGGACTGCGAGCCGAAGATGAACGAAAGCCCGCCCTCCTTGGCAAGCGCGACGGCGAGCGTGTCGTTCGACACCGACTGCATGATCGCCGAGACCATCGGGATATTCAGGCTGATGGGGCAGTCCTCCTGCCCCTTGCGGTATTTGACCAGCGGCGTTTTGAGCGAAACGCGGTCGGGCACGCACTCCTCCGAGGTGTAGCCCGGTACGAGCAGGTACTCGCTGAAGGTATGAGACGGATCGGGATAGTAATAGGCCATGACTTGCCCTCCTATTTTTTGAAGTAACGCACCGCCGAGGCGAACAGGTGCATATCGTAAGTCCCCGGCACGTTTCGGTAAAGCGCGGGGCCGATGCGCTCGCTGTGCCCCATTTTGCCAAACACCCGCCCGTCGGGGGAGGTGATGCCCTCGATGGCGCAGACGGAGCCGTTGGGATTGAAAGCAGTATCCATTGTAGCATATCCGTCAAGGCCTGCATACTGCGTGGCGATCTGGCCGTTTGCGGCAAGCTGTTCGATCAGCTCCTGCGAGGCGAGAAAACGCCCCTCGCCGTGCGAAATGGGAACGGTGTAAATATCTCCCACCTCTGTTCCCGCAAGCCACGGAGATCGCGTCGAGCACACGCGCGTGCGCACGAGCTTGGACTGGTGGCGGCCGATGACATTGTAGGTGAGTGTCGGGAAGGACTCGTCGGTATCCATGATCCTTCCGTAGGGCACGAGGCCGAGCTTGATGAGCGCCTGGAAGCCGTTGCAGATGCCGAGCATCAAGCCGTCGCGCTGCTCGAGCAGCGCCGTCACCTGCTCGCGGACGGCGGCGTTGCGGAAAAACGCGGTGATGAGCTTGGCGCTGCCGTCCGGCTCGTCGCCGCCGGAGAAGCCGCCGGGAATGACGATCATCTGTGCGGTCCTGACGGCAGCTGCAAAGCGCTCGACGCTGTCTGCGACATCGGCGCTCGTGAGGTTGCGGACGATGAATTGCTCGGCGTCCGCGCCTGCCTCCGAAAGCGCGCGCTGCGTGTCGTACTCGCAGTTCGTGCCGGGGAAAACGGGGATGAGCGCCTTCGGACGCACCTGCTTGACGGCGGGGGCGACGCGCGTCTTCGTTTCATGGGAAAAGCTCTCGACCGTGCCGCTGTCCCGCGTCTTTGTCGGGTAGACGGCTTCGAGCACGGCGTCGTTCAGCGCGGCAAGCTCTTCGATGGAGGCACTGTCCGCGCCGAGGGCAATGGCCTTTTCCGCTGTGGTGACGCCGATGCGCACGGCGTCGGAGACTTCATCGCTCAGCTCGGCGACAATCGCGCCTGGCATGGGGGCGAACCAGTCAAGCACCGTATTTTCCGCGGCGAAGCCGATCTCGTTGCCGAAGGACATCTTCATCACCGCCTCGGCAAGGCCGTTTTCGACCGCCCACGCACTCACGACCTTGCCCGCGCGCGCAAGCGCGGTGAAACGCTCCCACGCGGCGGTCTGCTGCTCGGGCGTTTTGCCTGCGAAGAGGTAGACGCCGTGGCCCACCGCCTTCAGGTCGGTCGTCAGCAGCTCGCTTTCGAGCAGCGGCGCGATGGCGAAGGAGATGAGCGTCGGCGGCACATCGCGGTCAAGAAAGCTGCCGGACATGGAGTCCTTGCCGCCGATGGCGGCGGCGCTCAGCTCCAACTGCGCGTCCAGCGCGCCGAGCAGCGCCGCGAAGGGCTTGCCCCAACGCGCGGGCTCATTGCGGAGCTTTTCAAAAAATTCTTGCAGGGAAAGATATGCCTTATGATAGTCTGCGCCTGCGGCGACGAGCTTGGCGACCGAGGTATAGACCGCGTCGTGCGCACCGCGATAGGGGTCGGCGCTCAGCGCGTCGGGGTCGCAGCCCCAGGCCATCACGCTGCCCTGCGCGGTCTTCTCGCCGGGGAGGACGGGCAGGAGCGCCGCCATCGCCTGCGCGGGGCTGCGCTGCGTCCTGCCGCCAAAGGGCATGAGGAGCGTCCCCGCGCCGACGGTGGAGTCGAAGCGCTCGACAAGGCCGCGGCGGGACGCGCTCTTGAGGCTGCCCGCCATGCCGCGCAGCGTTTGAGCTGCGGCGGGAGCGGCACTTTCCCTCGCGGGGACGGCGACGGAGGCGTGCTTCGTCGCGCCGTTGGTGTCGAGGAAGGCGCGGGAGAGGTCGGCGATCGTCTGTCCGCGCCAGCGCATGACCATGCGGGGGCTTTCGGTCACGACCGCCACGCGGTAGGCCTCTAAGTTTTCCGCCGCGGCAGCGGCGATGAATTTCGCCTCGTTCTCCGGTGCGACGACAACCGCCATGCGCTCCTGCGATTCGGAGATCGCAAGTTCCGTGCCGTCGAGGCCCTCGTACTTCTTGCGCACGGCGTCGAGGTCGATGATGAGTCCGTCCGCCAGCTCGCCGACCGCGACGGACACGCCGCCCGCGCCGAAGTCGTTGCAGCGCTTGATGAGGCGCGTGACCGCGCCGTCGCGGAACAGACGCTGGATCTTGCGCTCCTCGGGCGCATTGCCCTTTTGCACCTCGCTCGCCATCGTGGAAAGCGATTTCATATCGTGGCTCTTGGAGGAGCCGGTCGCGCCGCCGATGCCGTCGCGCCCCGTGCGCCCGCCGAGCAGGATGACCACATCACCCGGCGCGGGACGCTCGCGCACGACAATGCTCGCGGGCGCGGCGGCGACGACTGCGCCGCACTCAAGGCGCTTGGCGACATAGCCCTCGTGGTACAGCTCCGCGATATGGCCGGTAGCAAGGCCGATCTGGTTGCCGTAGGAGGAATAGCCCGCCGCGGCGGTCTGCGCGAGCTTGCGCTGCGGGAGCTTACCTGAAAGCGTTTCGGCAAGCTCCTTTCTCGGGTCACCGCCGCCCGTCACACGCATTGCCTGATGGACATAGGCACGGCCGGAGAGCGGGTCGCGGATGCAGCCGCCGATGCAGGTGGCCGCGCCGCCGAAGGGCTCGATCTCGGTGGGGTGGTTGTGCGTTTCGTTTTTGAACATCAAAAGCCAGTCCTGCTCCTTGCCGTTCACTACGGCGGACACATGAATGGAGCAGGCGTTGATCTCCTCGCTCTCGTCGAGCTCGGGGAGCAGACCGCGGACCTTGAGCGTCTTTGTGCCGATGGTCGCAATATCCATAAGCGTCTGCGGGCGCTGGGCGGCCTTCTCCGCGCCGTAGACCTCCTCGCGCGCGGCGAGATAGCGCGCATAGGCGCCCTTGACGGCGTCATCGTCGATGCGGATCTCGTCAAGGTGTGTGGAGAAGGTCGTGTGGCGGCAGTGGTCGGACCAGTAGGTATCGACCACGCGCAGCTCGGTCACGGTGGGGTCGCGGCGCTCGGTCTCGCGGAAATAGTCTTGCAGCGCCTTGAGGTCGGCGATATCCATGGCAAGCCCCATGGAGGAGAGCAGCGCGGAGAGCGCGGCCTCGTCCATGGCGGTGAAGCCCTCGACGGACGCAACGCGCTTTGGCTCGGCAAGCTCCTCGGCGAGCGTTTCGGGCTTTGCAAGGCTCGCCTCGCGGCTTTCGACGGGGTTGATGACATAGCGCTTGACCGCCTCGACATCGGCATCCGTCAGCATCCCATAGAGCGCGTAGACCTTTGCTGTGCGGATGCGCGGGCGCTCGCCTTGGCTCAAAAGCTGGATGCACTGCGCTGCGCTGTCTGCGCGCTGGTCGAACTGACCGGGCAGGGGCTCGACGGCAAAGACCGCGCAGGCGTCCTGCGTGTCCGCCGCGTCGGACACAAGGTCCAGCGGCGGCTCGGAGAACACGCTCCTGCAGGCATTTTCAAAGAGAGGGGCCTCGATCCCCTCTACATCATAGCGGTTCCAGATACGCGCGGCGCGCAGGCCCTGCACGCCGAGAAAATCGCGGCAGTCCGTCAGCAGCGCCTCGCACTCGGGCGCGAGACCTTGCCGCTTTTCCACATAGGTCCGAAATACCATTTTATCCTCTCTCCTCCCGCGCCGCGAGCGCGGCGCTGCCGATGTCGCCGCGGCAGTATTTGTTGGCAAAAGCTACGCCCTCCGCCAGCCGGTACGCCTCCTCGACGGCGGCCCTCAGCGTGGGGGCGGCGGCGGTGATGCCGAGCACGCGCCCGCCCGCGGTCAGGAGCGTATCGCCGTCCTTTTTTGCGCCCGCGACATAGCAGTGCGCGGCGGCCTCCTCGCTCATCGTGATGGGAAAGCCGCTCTCATACTTTTGGGGGTAGCCCTCGGACGCGAGCACGACACAGCAGGCAGAATCAGTCGAAAATTCCACGCTCACATCCGCGAGCGTACCGTTCGTCGTCGCCTGCATGACGGTGAGCAGGTCGCTTTTGAGCAGCGGCAGCACCGCCTGCGTTTCGGGGTCGCCGAAGCGGCAGTTGTACTCCACGACCTTCGGGCCGCTCTTGGTGAGCATCAGCCCGAAATAGAGGCAGCCGCGGAAGGGGCGGCCCTCCGCCTTCATCGCGCGGATCGTCGGCAGGAAGATATTCTCCATGCACTCCGCCGCAATCTCCTTTGTATAATACGGGTTCGGCGCGACCGCGCCCATGCCGCCGGTGTTGGGGCCTTTGTCGCCGTCGAGCGCACGCTTGTGGTCCATGGAGGAGACCATCGGCACGAGCGCTTCGCCGTCGGTGAAGCTCAGCACCGAGACCTCGGGACCCTCCATATATTCCTCGATGACGACGCGCGCGCCGCTCTGACCGAAGGTCTTATCCTCGATCATCGCGCGCACGGCGGCCTTCGCCTCCTCAACTGTCTGCGCGACGACGACGCCCTTGCCGAGCGCGAGGCCGTCCGCCTTGACGACGATGGGCGCACCCTCGGCGTCGATGTAGGCACAGGCGGAGGGCGCGTCGGTAAAGACGCGGTATTTTGCGGTGGGAATGTTGTATTTTTGCATCAAGTCCTTTGCAAACGCCTTGCTCGCCTCGATGACGGCGGCCTTTTTGTCAGGGCCGAAGCAGGGGATGCCCGCCGCGCTCAGCGCGTCCACCGCGCCGAGGGCGAGGGGATCGTCCGGCGCGACAACGGCATAATCAATGCCGTGCGCCTTGGCAAATTCGACCTGCGCGGGGATGTCCTTCGCGCCGATCTCACTGACGCAGACCGCGTCGGCGGCGATGCCGCCGTTGCCGGGCAGACAGTAAATTTTCTCGACCGCGGGATTTTCCTTCAGCTTTTTAATGATGGCGTGTTCGCGGCCGCCGCCGCCGATGACCATGAGCTTCATGGAGAAATTCCTCCTTGCTTAATGATGGAACAGGCGCATACCCGTGAACGCCATAGTGATGCCGTATCTGTTTGCCGTCTCGATGACATTGTCGTCGCGGATCGAGCCGCCCGGCTCGACGATGTAGGAAGCGCCGCTCTTGCGCGCGCGCTCGACATTGTCGCCGAAGGGGAAAAAGGCGTCCGAGCCGACGGTCACGCCGCGCTGCTGCGCGAGCCAAGCGCGCTTTTCCTCGCCCGTGAGCGCCTCGGGGCGCTCCTTAAAGATATGCTGCCACGCGCCGTCGGCGAGCACATCGTCGCACTCGTCAGAGAGGTAGACATCGATGGCGTTGTCGCGGTCGGGACGGCGGATGTCGTCCACGAACGAGAGGGCGAGCACCTTCGGATGGCGGCGGAGATACCAGTTGTCCGCCTTCTGTCCCGCAAGTCGGGTGCAGTGGATGCGGCTTTGCTGGCCCGCGCCCACGCCGATGGCTTGACCGTCTTTCACATAGCAGACGGAGTTGGACTGGGTGTATTTGAGCGTGATGAGGGCAAGGAGCATATCGCGCTTTGCGCCCTCGGGCAGGTCTTTATTTTCGGTGACGATGTTTTGGAGCAGGCTTTCATCGATTTTGCAGTCGTTGTGCCCCTGCTCGAAGGTGATGCCGAAAACATCCTTCTGCTCCAGCGGCGCGGGAGTGTAGGCGGGGTCGATCTGCACGATGTTGTATTTGCCGCCCTTTTTCGTCTTTAAGATGGCAAGCGCCTCGTCGCTGTAAGCAGGGGCGATGATGCCGTCGGAAACCTCGTTTTTCAGATACTCGGCGGTGGCGGCGTCGCACTCGTCGGAGAGTGCCGCCCAGTCGCCGTAGGAGCAGAGGCGATCCGCGCCGCGGGCGCGGATGTAGGCACAGGCGATGGGGGAGAGCGCCGCATCAAGCGCGACGAAATAGACCCTTTTGTCCACCTCGTCGAGCGGCAGGCCGAGCGCCGCGCCCGCGGGGGAGACATGCTTGAAGCTCGCCGCGGCGGGAAGGCCCGTCGCCTCTTTCAATTCGTGCACGAGCTGCCACGAGTTGAAGGCGTCGAGCAGGTTGATGTAGCCGGGCTTGCCGTTGAGAACCGTAAAGGGAAGGGCTGCGCCGTTTTTCATGAAAACGCGCGCGGGCTTCTGGTTGGGGTTGCAGCCGTATTTGAGTTCCAGCTCGTTCATATCGTCCTCCTCAGTCGCCTAAGTTTTTGTTGAACAGCTTTACCTCGCCGTTCATGTTCGTATAAAGGGAGACCTTGTTGTCCGCGTTGAGCGCCGCCCAGACCTCCTCGGGAGAGGGGACGCTCACCTCCATCGGCTCGCCCGCAAAGGTGGGCAGGGGGTTTCCGTCCCCCTGATAGGTGCTGATGAAATAGCCCTTGCCCTCGTCGCAGCCTTCGTAGCAGAAGAACTCGCGCAGACAGCGCCCATCCTTACGCTTGAGGATGGACAGCTCGAAGGAGCCGTCCTCGTGCATGATGGCGGAGATGCGCGGCGTCCAGTTCGGCTCGTCCGGCTCGTATTCGCGTGTCATGAGGCCGCGGCGAAAGTCGCCGTGCTCGCAGATGGTGTCGGTCTGGTCGCCGTTCGTCACGACGAGGTCGCGCCCCATCGTGCGCACGGGATGATAGATGATGAGGCTGGGGTCAGAGAGCTTGGCGGGGTCGTGCGCCTCGGTGCGGATGCCGTCCTCGGTCTTGACAAAGACGCGGTTGCGGCTGTTCTCGCTGCGCCCCATGATGAAATAATACACACAGCGGCGTCCGACAAGGATGCCGCGGCCGGGATAAGAGGTCGCCCTTAAAAACTCCAGAAAATCAGTCATTTTTCTGCTCCTTCTCTCTTACGATCTCTGCGCAGACGCGCTCTGCCGCAAGCGGCAGCATCTGCCATTCCGCCTGCTCCATCACGCGCCGCTGTAACGTTTCGGGCGTGTCGTCCGGCGCGATCTCCACCGCCTTTTGCAGCAGGATCTCGCCGCCGTCGGGAATTTCGTTGACAAAGTGCACCGTCGCGCCCGTGACCTTCACGCCGCGCGCGAGCGCGGCCTCATGCACCCGCAGGCCATACATGCCCTTGCCGCAGAAGGCGGGGATCAGGGACGGATGGACATTCAGGATGCGCCGCGGCCACTGCTTTGTAAATTCTGCGCTGAGGATGACCGTAAAGCCTGCGAGGAGAATGAGGTCGATCTCCTGCTCGCGCAGCAGCACGGAAAGCTCGTTTTCAAACGGCTCCTGCCCACAGGAGGGCGTGAGCACGCGCGCCGCAACACCCGCGTTTTCCGCCCGCGTGAGCGCATAGGCCCCCGCGCGGGAAGAAACGACCAGCACGATCTCGCCGTGCGGCATTTTTCCGTCACGCTGCGCGTCGAGCAGCGCCTGCAAATTCGTGCCGCCGCCGGAGACCAGCACGGCGATGCGGGCGGGTGTCAGCATAGCTCCACCTTTTCCTCGCCCAATACGATCTCACCGATGACGCCGGCCTCCTGACCGAGAGAATGCAGCGCGGCGAGCGCCTTGTCGGCGCTGTCCTTTGCAGCGACGAGCACCATGCCCGTGCCCATGTTGAAGGTGTTGAACATATCGCGCTCCGAGATGCCGCCCATGCGCGCGAGCAGGGGGAAGATGGGCGGGATGTGCAGCGCTTTCTTTTCGATCTTCGCGCACAGGCCGTCGGGAATGCAGCGCGGAATGTTCTCATAAAAGCCGCCGCCAGTGATGTGGCTGATGCCGCGGACATCGGCGGCCTCAACGGCCGCTAACACAGGACGGACATAGATCTTCGTCGGGCGTAGCAGTTCCTCGCCGAGCTCGCAGCCCAGCTCGCCGTAATACTGCCCGAGGTCGGCGTTCTCCACATCGAACACCTTGCGCACGAGCGAGTAGCCGTTGGAGTGCAGCCCGCTGGAGGGCAGCGCGATGACCACGTCTCCCGGCTGCATTTTGTTCTTGTCCAGAATTTTGCCACGGTCCACGACGCCCACGGCAAAGCCCGCAAGGTCATAGTCGTCCGGCTTCATCGTGCCGGGGTGCTCAGCGGTCTCGCCGCCGATGAGCGCGCAGCCCGCGCGCACACAGCCCTCGGATACGCCCGAGACCAGCGACACGACCTTTTCCGGGATGTTCTTGCCGATGGCGATGTAGTCGAGGAAGAACAGCGGCTTCGCCCCGCAGCAGATGATGTCGTTGACGCACATCGCCACGCAGTCGATGCCGACGGTGTTGTGACGATCCATGAGCTGCGCGATGCGCTGTTTGGTGCCCACGCCGTCCGTGCCGGAGACCAGCACAGGCTTTTCAAGCCCGTGCAGGTCCAGCGAGAAAAGCCCGCCGAAGCCGCCGAGATCGGAGATCACATCGGCTGTGAGCGTGCGCTGTACATAGCGGTTCATCATTTTTACGCCCTGATAGCCCGCCTCGATGTCAACGCCGGCGGCCGCGTATGCTTCCGAGTGAGAGATGCCCATAATGTCATTCCTTTCCGGTCCAGCAGTAGGTGCAGACCTTGTCCCTGTCAATACCGATCGCCTCCAGCAGCCCGTCAAGGGACTGATAGGAGAGTGAATCAAAGCCGAACTGTGCGCAGATCTCGTGCAGCAGGCATTTTCCGCGCTCGGTGCGGCTGTCGGCGTATTCCTCCAGATGCTTTTGGCCCTCGTTGCCCTCCAGCTCCTGCACCATGCGGCGCGCGAGCAGGTCCATGGCGCTGTTGCCGCGCGAAAAGTTCAGGTAGCGGCAGGGGTACATGATGGGCGGGCAGGCCGAGCGCATATGGACCTCCGCCGCGCCGGTGCTGTATAAAAAATCCACGGTCTCGCGCAGCTGCGTGCCGCGCACGATGGAGTCATCCACAAACAGCAGCTTCTTTCCCTCGATCAGCTCCGGCACGGGGATCTGCTTCATGCGCGCCACTCTGCTGCGCACCTGCTGATCCTCCGGCATGAAGGAGCGCGGCCAGGTCGGGGTGTATTTCACAAAGGGACGCGCAAGGGGCTTGCCGCTGTGGTTGGCATAGCCCATGGCGTGCGGCACGCCGGAATCTGGCACGCCGGCGACGAAATCCACCTCGGGCACGCCGCCGCGCTCCGCCTCATCCCGCGCCATGATCGCGCCGTTGCGATAGCGCATCAGCTCCACATTCACACCCTCGTAGTTAGAGTTCGGGTAGCCGTAATAGGTCCACAAAAAGGCGCAGATCTTCATCTGCTTCCCTGCGGGAGAGAGTGTTTGGAAGCCCTTGGCGTTCAGCCGGACGATCTCCCGCGGCCCCAGCTCATAGGCGTCCTGATAGTCGAGCTTATGATAGGCGAAGGACTCGAACGATACGCAGTAGCCGTCCTCGCGCTGTCCGATCAGCACAGGGAGGCGTCCCATGCTGTCACGCGCGGCGATCAGCTCTCCTTCCTCGGTCAAAATCAGGATCGTCATGGAACCGTCGATGACCTCCTGCGCGTGGAGGATGCCGGAGACAAGGTCGTTTTCCTGATTGATGAGCGCGGCGGTCAGCTCGGTGACATTCACGCGGCCGCTGCTCAGCGTCAGAAATTGCTGGCCCTTGTCGGAGAGATAAGCCTTCACCAGCTCGTCAGTGTTGTTGATGATGCCGACCGTCACGATGGCGTACAGGCCCAGATGGGAGCGCACGAGCAGCGGCTGGGGGTCGCTGTCGCTGATGCAGCCGAGCCCCGCGTGGCCGCGGAAGTCCGCGAGGTCCCGCTCAAACTTCGTCCGAAAGGGCGTATTTTCAATGTTGTGTATCTGGCGCTGGAAGCCCTCCTTCTTGTCAAAGAGCACCATTCCGCCGCGGCGCGTGCCGAGGTGAGAATGATAGTCCGTGCCGAAGAAGACATCCAGCGCGACATCGCGGTCCGAGACCGCGCCGAAAAAGCCCCCCATTACGCAAAGAACAGCTCGGAGAGCGTCATGGGGTCGATGTACTTTCCGTCCCGATAGACGCGCATATTGCCGGAGGAGATCTCGTCGATCAGCATCACGCTGCCATCCGGCGCGTAGCCGTACTCAAACTTGATGTCATAGAGGACAAGGCCCTTTTCGCGCAGGTCATCCGCGACGATCTCGGTGATCTTCTGCGTCATGGCCTTGATGTCGTCATACTGCTGCTCGGTCATCACGCCCAGCGCCACAAGGCCGTCCTTCGTCACCAGCGGATCGCCCAGCGCGTCATTTTTGAAGGTCGTCTCCACATAGGCGGGCAGGTCGGCGCCCTCTTCAATGTACTCACCGTAGCGGCGGCGGAAGCTCCCCACCGCCTTGAGACGGCAGATGACCTCGAGACCGTGGCCGAAGACCTTCGCGGGCAGGACCTCCATCGTGGTCTCCTTCAGATCCGCGGAGACATAGTGCGTGCGGATGCCGGCGGCGTTGATCTTTTCAAAAAAGTGCTTGGTCATGCGCAGGTTGACATTGCCCACGCCCTCGATGGTCAGGCCCACGCTGTTCTCGCCGGGGTCAAACACGCCGTCCTTGCCCGTGCAGTCATCCTTGAACCTGAGCAGGTAGTTACCGTTGTCCAGTGCGAATACATCCTTGGTCTTTCCGGTATATACGAGTTTCATTGCTTTCCGCTCTCCTTTTATTTCTTGAAGTGTATTCCTTATTTACTGATAAAGCGCCCGAACCTCTTCGTCCGCGCGCAGCACGGCGTCCCGTTCCCGCGTCCGCGCCTCGTCCAGCTTTTGGGCGAGCTCCGCGTCGGAGACCGCCATGATCTGCACCGCCAGCAGCGCGGCGTTCTTCCCGCCGTCCACCGCCACCGTCGCCACAGGGATGCCGCTCGGCATCTGCACGGTGGAGAGCAGCGCGTCCATGCCGTCAAGCTTCGTCCCGCTGCACGGCACGCCGATCACCGGCAGCGTGGTGTTTGCCGCCATCGCGCCGGCAAGATGCGCCGCCATGCCGGCGAACGCGAGGATAACAGAAAATCCGCCCTCCCGAGCCGACGCGGCAAATTCCCTTGCCTCATTCGGACAGCGGTGAGCGGATAATACGCGCACTTCCATCTGGACGCCGTAGTCTCGCAATACGCCTACGGCCTTCTCCGCGACGGGCAGATCACTCTTGCTGCCCATAACGATCGCAACCTTTCTCATCTGCGTTCCCTCCCTCAAACATAAAAATAGGCGCTCCGCTGCCCTTTGCAGTTGGAGTGCCCAGACGGTCGGCCTCTGAAACGCGCCGCCTCAGAGCGATGCTCCCTGCTCCCCCGTGGTAGCCCACATTCCGTCAGCTACAAGGGGCTCAACTTGAATTTAGTGTACCATACGCCCTGCTTTTCGTCCATTCCGCAAAAAGGAGAAAGAAGATAGAAAATCTTAGCTATATTTGTATCGTTATAACAATTCATAAGATACGCTTATATTGCGTCTTGAGAAAACTTATCGTCGAAAAACCATTTTTTTGTCTTGACAAGGCGATCCTCGCGTGGTATTCTATCAAAAACTTGAGGAAAGAGAGGCGATAGTCGTGACCGTGGTTTTGAAGGGTGCGCAGGTGTTCCACCGAGGTGCTTTCAGCGGCGGTGATGTTTCCGTTTCCTTTGGGGATCGTGTTTTTTGCAAGGATATTGTTTTTCCTTCGTCCCTGAATGTTTCTTCCTTTACCATATTACCCGGTTTCGTTGATGTGCATGTACATCTTCGGGAGCCGGGTTTTTCTTATAAGGAGACCATCCGCACCGGTACGCTGGCGGCGGCCCACGGCGGCTATACCGCCGTATGCGCCATGCCGAATCTGAATCCGGTGCCGGACAGCATGGAGACGCTGCAAATGGAGCTGGACGCCATTCAAAAGGACGCCGTGATCCGCGTTCTGCCCTACGGGGCCATCACGAAAGGCGAGCAGGGCAGGGAACTGGCGGACTTGGACGCCATGGCCCCCTATGTGGTGGCTTTCTCCGACGACGGAAAGGGCGTTCAGGATCGTGATATGATGCGCCGCGCCATGCTGGAGGCCAAGCGCCTCGGCAAGCTGATCGTGGCCCACTGCGAGGACAATTCTCTGCTGCGGGGCGGCTACATCCACGACGGCGCTTATGCCCGCGCCCACGGACATCGGGGTATCTGCTCCGAGAGCGAGTGGCGGCCCATCCAGCGGGATCTGGAACTGGTGCGGGAGACGGGCTGCGGCTATCACGTCTGCCATATCTCCACCAAGGAGAGCGTCGCGCTCATCCGCAGGGCCAAGGCCGAGGGGCTGAACGTCACCTGCGAGACCGGCCCCCACTACCTGCTGCTGGACGATTCCTGCTTGCAGGAGGACGGCCGCTTCA
>OIYT01001778.1_pt1 | contig 14560 bp, 9 predicted proteins | sample 1588201 | NCBI WGS metagenome assembly OIYT01 (sample SAMN03283260) | human gut metagenome | biome: human-associated habitat; material: feces | host: Homo sapiens | place: USA | collected 2013
TAAGCTGGGAAGTGTAAGGAGGATCGTCCGAGAGAACCACCTGATCCGGTGCAATATCTCTGGCAAGCTGGTCAGAGATTTCCTTTACAGCAGGCTTGATCAGCGGATACATAGTTTCTACCGATTCTTGCAGATTCACCACTTCCACAGATTTTACACGGTCCGGATCCATGGAGATACGTAGACTGATTTTTGATTCTCCGAGAGTGAGTTCACTGGAGTAGACACCTGCCACATATTTTCCAGAGCTGCTGCCGGTGGACTTTCTGGAGGAAGAGATCGAAGAAGGGGATGTTGTGTTGGCGGTTTCCTTTTCCTTGCCCGGCCAGAACATGAAAAAAAGAAGAATGAGCAGAAGGATGCCCAGACCAACAAAAATAGCAGTGTAAATAATTTCCTTTAACTGAAAAATAACAATTCTGGTACGCGACATAGGAAAACCTCCCAATATGATAAATTTCCGGTTATTACAGTATATTCCGCAAGAAAAAAGATAGAACGAAAGAATCAGCAAAAAGATTCCCCGGAAAGAAATCTGAAATCTGGAAAAAGAAAGACTTTTACCGAAATATAAAGTATCGTATAATAAAACTAAAAAACAGGGAGAAATGGGGATATAAAATGGCAGTTCACTTTATTCTGGGAGGTTCCGGACGGGGAAAATCCTATTATCTAAATCATGTGGTAGTGGAAAGGGCACAGGCAGAACATGACAAAACATTTATTATGTTGGTGCCGGAGCAGTCTACCATGCAGGTACAGAGAGAAATCGTAGAGATCAGCGAAAATAAAGCAATTATGAATATAGAAGTTCAGAGCTTTGTGCGCCTGGCTTATCGCATTTTTGGAGAGACGGGGACGGCAAATCTGCCGGTGCTGGATGATATGGGCAAGACCATGATCTTGCACAAAGTGCTTCTGGAGAAGGAAAAGGAGCTTCGTTATTTTGGGAAGAACGTCCACAAAAAGGGATATGTGGCAGAGATCAAATCCTTTCTTTCGGAAATGATGCAGTATGGAATTGAGGAGGAAGGACTGGATCAGATGATCCGGTCGGCAGATTCCAAGGCAGCATTAAAGAAAAAACTGGAGGATATGAAGATCGCCTACCGGGCATTTCGGGATTATCTGAAGGATCATTATATTACTTCGGAGGAAGTGCTGACCGTTCTCAGCGGCGTCGTGTCCAAATCAAAGCTATTGCAGGATGCGGTCATCTGTCTGGACGGATTTACCGGATTTACGCCGGTTCAGTACCAGTTGATCCGGGAACTGATGAAAGTATGTGGTGACATGTATGTTACGGTGATTCTTGACGAGGGACAGGAGCTGTTTCGAACCGGAGAGAAACACGAATTATTCTACTTGAGTAGAAAAACGACAGGTCATTTTCTGAAAATGATACAGGAGAATGGACTGGAGGAGCCGGAGATCATCCGGGTTGGGAAAGAAACAGAGCAGACCAGATTCCGGGGATCCAAGGAGATAGATCATCTGGAACGTCATTTATTCCGGTTCCCGGTGAAGCCATACCGGAATACGTGTGGAGAGAGGAAGGCGGACGCAGCATCAGAGGATCAAGTAGGAGCAAAGAGGGATACATCACCAGAGGATCAAGTAGAAGCAGGAGCAAAGAAGGACGCAGCGATGGAGAATGCGGCAGATACGCAGTCCGATATCAGTATTCATCTGCTCCGGCAGCCGCAGCAGGAAGTGGCTTTTGTGGCACAATGCATCAAAAAACTCCGTAGACAGGGATACCGTTACCGGGAGATTGCGGTGGTAGCCGGGAATATGGAGATCTATGGAACGCTGGCGAGGGATATCTTTGGGCAGACCGGCATCCCATGTTTCGTAGATCAAAAGAAAAGCATTCTGGCGAATCCCTTTGTGAGTATGCTGGATGCACTGCTAGATATTCTGCAGTACGATTTCCGGTATGATACGGTGATGCGGTATCTGCGGGGGAGATATTCTCCATTAACCCGGGAAGAGACAGATCTGTTAGACAATTATCTGCTGGCTTCCGGGATCCGTGGTTCCAAAAGGTGGACACAGGAATGGACGGCAGACAAGATATTTTCTATCAGAGACCTGGAGCAGGCAAAGAAAATCAACGAAGCACTCAACCGGATCCGCCAGAAGGTATGGGGGACGTTTGAGGAAATCTGCGGCCGGATCCGCACCGGAAAGCATACCATACGGGATTTTGCGACGGCTCTGGCAGAGTTTATGGAAGCACAGGATTTCTATCACAAACTGGAGCGGGATGTGGAAGTATTCCGGCAGAATGGAGACCCGGAGTCTGCCAAAGAATATGAGCAGGTCTACGGCATTGTGTCAGACGTGCTGGACAGGCTGGTGGAACTGCTGGGGGAAGAAAAAACAGCCCTGAAGGAATTCCGGGAGCTTCTGGACACCGGATTTAGTGAGGCAAGAGTGGGATTGATCCCGCCGGGAGTTGATCAGATCGTTGTGGGAGATCTGACCCGTACCCGTTTAAGCCATGTTAAGCATTTATTCTTTATTGGGGCAACCGATGCCAACATTCCTGCCGGAGGCGGCAGCGGCGGAATTTTGTCGTCTTCGGAGAGAAGTTTTCTGGAGCAGGAGGATTTTGAACTGGCACCCACAGACCGGGAGAAAATATATACCGAGCAGTTTTATCTGTATCTGACCCTGACAAAGCCGCAGGAGCATTTATATCTGTGCCTGTGTGAATCCGGCAATGACGGAAGAGAGCAAAAACCGGCTTATTTGATCGACCGGGTAAGAAAGCTGTATCCGGAGATTACGGTAAGTATTGAGGAACAGCAAGAAGATGCTGTCCATATTTTGGGACAGGACGAAGGGGTTACTTATCTGATCCGGGGTCTACGGAATAAGTCCTGCCATGATACCCGGTGGCAGCAGATATTCAGCTACTATAAACAACATAAACCGGAGGAGCTTCAAAGAATACTGGCGGCAGCCTTTTACCAGCCGGTGCAGGCAAAGCTTACCAAAGAAGCGGCAGATATGCTTTATCAGGATATGCTGCGGGGAAGTGCATCCCGCTTTGAATTATATGCGTCCTGTGCATACCGCTATTTTCTGCAGTATGGGTTATGCCTGCAGGAAAGGCAGGAGCGGGAAGTGGCATTTTATGATATCGGAAATATTATTCATGAAACGCTGGAGCTTTACACCAGAGATATGATCGATCATCACCGTAAATGGCAGGATATTGATGAGGAGGAACGGATACGGAAGGCAGAAATGTATTTTGGAGAGATTGCGGATCAGTACAAAAACGGTCTGCTGCAGGATACTTTCCGGAGCCGTCATCTGATGCAGACCATGAAGCGTGTGGTAAATCGTACCATTAAAGCGATATCCACACAGATGGGAGACGGAGAGTTTGAAACCATTGGCAGCGAGCTTCATTTTGAACAGATACATGGTCCGCTGGTGCTCCGGGGAAGCGTGGACCGGATCGACTGCCTGAGTACGGAGGATGCAGATTACATTTCTATCGTCGATTACAAAACGGGTGAGAAGGATATTTCCCTGTCAGACTTTTATTATGGCCTGCAGATGCAGTTAGTCATTTATCTGCAGGCAGCAGTGGATGAAGCAAAAGGGAAAAGAAGGTCTCTGAAAAAACAGATCATACCGGCGGGAATCTTTTATTTTCATCCGAAGGATCCGATGCTGGATGGGTATGTGGAGGAAGCCTCCAGGGAACCGGAGATCATGAAATCGTTTCGAATGAAAGGTCTTGTTAATGAATCGGATGAGGTCATGTATGCCATCGATGAAAGATTCCGGCCGGACAGCGGAGAGGGCCTGGCGGCATCGGTGCGTTCCGGTGTTGTTCCGGTGTCCACCAAACAGGACGGGAGTATTAGTAAAATATCGACACGGTATCTTGCAACCGGAACCGATTTTGAGCTTTTGATGCGATACACAAAGGATAAGCTGCAGAGTATGAGCCGGGATATTATGGGAGGAACCATCGGCGTGGAACCTTACCGGAAGGAGAACGACAAAACCTCCTGTGATTTTTGTCCTTATCATGGCATCTGTCAGTTTGACCCCAAAATGGGACAGGAGTACCGGAATCTGCAGGAATTGTCGGACGATGAGGTGTACGAAAAATTGTACAGTAAATATAAAGAAAAGGAATAGGAGGGGGCAGAGAATATGGGAGATATGAAATGGACCGGGGATCAGCAAAAGGTGATCGACTTAAGAGATCGTAATATTCTCGTATCTGCAGCGGCAGGCTCCGGCAAAACTGCGGTTCTGGTGGAAAGAATCGTGCAGGAGGTCACACAGGGAGAACACCCCATTGATATTGACCGGTTACTGGTGGTGACCTTTACAAAGGCAGCAGCGTCAGAAATGCGTCAACGTGTGGGAAGAGCTCTGGAGGAAAGACTGATAGAATATCCGGGGGACAAACGCCTGCAGAGACAGCTTTCTCTTCTGCACAATGCACAGATTACAACGATTGACAGCTTCTGTCAGAATATTATCCGGAATTATTTCCATGTGATCGATCTGGACCCGGTATTTCGTGTGGCGGATGACACCGAGATCAAGATCATGAAGCAGGAGGTGCTGGAACAGATTCTCGAGGAGTGCTATGAAAATGCGGCTCTGGAGCCGGAAAAGGAGGAGAGCATCCAGTATCTGGCAATGGTAGATATGTTGTCCACCGGCAGGGATGACAGTGCCGTGGAGGGGCTGATCCTGGATCTGCATAACATGTCCCAGAGTGCACCGTGGCCCGCTGACTGGCTGGAGCAGGCGGAAAAGTTATATGTGTACGAAAATATGGACACATTGGAGCAGGCACCCTGGCTGCAGGAAATGGAAGGATATCTCCGTGGCATGATTCAGGGATATCTGGCACAGGCGCGCCGGACATTGAAAGTCTGCATGACCACTGGTCCCATGGAATACTGCAATGCTGTCCAATCGGATATTGAGCAGCTGGAACGATGTGCCAAAGCAGAAAACTTCAGGGACTATGCCAAATGGATCTTAAGCATCAACAAGGTGCGTCTTTCTCCCACAAAGGAAGAGAAAGCGCTTAGAGAAGCGGTTCAGGGCATGAGAAAATCTTATATGGACGGCGGGATCCTGCAGTTGAGAGAGAAATATTTCGGACAGAACTTAGAGGGGCTCTGGCAGCAGCTAAAGGAAATGGCACCGGCGGTTAAAGGACTGGTCAATACTACCCGACTGTTTGCGGAAGCATTTTCAGCCCGCAAAAGAGAAGAGGGTGTGCTGGATTTTAATGATATGGAACACTTTGCCCTGGAGATTCTCGTGGATCATGAAAACGGAGATACCCCAAGTGAGGTGGCGAAGGAGCTGCAGGAGTTTTATCAGGAGATCATGATCGACGAGTATCAGGACAGCAGTTATATTCAGGAGGCATTGTTGTCCAGCCTGAGCAGAGCCTCCGAAGGAAAACGCCCGTATCTGTTCATGGTGGGGGATGTGAAGCAGAGTATTTACCGGTTCCGTCAGGCGAGACCGGATCTGTTTAACCGGAAATATGAGGCGTATGGATCTGACCAGGAAATCGGACAGAGGATAGATCTGCACCAGAATTTCCGAAGCCGGGCAATGGTATTGGAATCTGCCAATTATCTGTTCCGCAAGGTGATGCAGAAATGTCTGGGAGGTATTGTATATGACGAGGCGGCAAGTCTGGTGCCGGGTGCTTTCTTTCCGGAAACACAGCACCGTACAGCGGGAAAGACGGAGGTTTTGCTGATCCGGGAAGACAAAAGTTTTATGGATAAGCTCTCTCTGGAAATTTCCGTGATCGGGGAAAAGATCCGTCAGATGGTGCAGGGAGAAGATCCTCTTTATATTTTCGAGAATGGAGAATACCGGCCGGTCTGTTACCGGGATATTGTGGTGCTGTTACGCAGTCCGTCCAAAATGTCGGACAGATATATCGAGGTATTATCGGAAATGGGCGTCCCGGCATATTCTGAAACAAAGACGGGATATTTCAGTTCCATGGAAGTGGAGACAGTTTTGAATTTCCTGCGGATCATTGACAATCCGAGACAGGATATTCCGCTGGCAGCCGTTCTTCGTTCGCCTCTGGGCGGTTTTACAGACAATGAACTGGCAGAGATCGGAGCAGACAAAGAGAGGATCAATTATTATGATGCATTGATCCGGGAAAGTCTGTCCGAAAATACACGGAAAAAGGTGTCCGTTTTTTGGGACATGATCAATAAATACCGGCAAAAGTCGGAAATTATGCCGGTATATGATCTGATCCGCCAGATATATCAGGAGACCGGATATTATAATATTATGGCGGCAATGCCTGCCGGCGAGAAAAGGGCAGCCAATCTGGATCTGTTACTGCAGCGTGCACTGGAGTACGCCCAAAAGGGACAGAGCGGAATCTTTTCTTTTGTGCGTTATATCGAAAGCATGAAGAAATCCGAGATTGATTTTGGAGAGGCTTCTCTGATGAACGAGGGCATGAATGCGGTAAGGATCATGAGTATTCATAAGAGCAAAGGTCTTGAATTTCCGGTTGTATTTCTGGCGGGAACCGCAAAAAACTTTAATCAGATGGATGCCCGGGGTGTCGTGAAGGATAATGATTACGGACTGGGCATTGACTATATCAATCTGCAGGAGCGTTATAAGGAAAAGACCATTCTCAAGAATTTTCTGGCAGACCGCTCCGTTTTGGAAACAATGGCAGAGGAGATCCGGGTGCTTTATGTGGCACTGACCAGAGCAAAGGAGAAGCTGATCATCACAGGGACTTCCAAAAAACCGGAGGAGGAAATGGATAAATGGAGAGACGGATGCACAGAGTATGGACTGGTGGATCTGGTGTCAGCTAAGAGCTATCTGTCCATGGTCATGCCGTTGATCTGTGAACCCGCTGCCGGGGAATATTTTGAAGTGCAGATCTGGGATCGGGACAGCCTGACACAGCAGGAAGCAGAAAAATTAATACAGGATACGGTTATTTATGACAATTTACAGCGATGGGATGTAAATATATGTTATAACGAAGAGATTAAGAGAGAAATGCAGGAGGATATGGAATTTGTGTATCCTTATGAGGCGGAGCAGGGCGTGCCGGTAAAAATCTCCGTTACGGAGCTGAAACGTCTGGAAATGCAGGCACAGCAGATCGGGGAAGAAGCCTGGGATGACAGAGGAACACAGGTGGTCCCTCCGGAAAAAAATGAAATTCCGAGACCGGGATTTCTCCGGGAAGAGGAAAAGGTCACAGGAGCCCATCGGGGAACGGTTTACCATCTTCTTTTTGAGCATCTGCCGTATGAGCGTTTCAAACAGAATCTCACGCAGAAGGAATTTGGCGTCTGGCTGCAGGAAATGGTGGACGCGGGTTATCTGACACAGCAGGAGAGTGAGATCGTGCGTCCCGGAGATTTCTGTGCATTTCTGAAAACAGAACTGGGAAAACGGATGCAGAAGGCCGCCGTTTCCGGAAAGCTTTACAGGGAACAGCCATTTATGATGGGGCTTCCGGCAGATCTTCTCTACCCGGAGGTAAAAGAAAGGGAGACCGTGCTGGTACAGGGAATCATTGATGCCTGGTTCTGGGAGGATGATGAGATCATTCTGGTGGATTACAAAACAGACTTTGTACAGAAGGATCTAAAGGAGCTTGTGGAAAAGTACCATAAGCAGTTGGAATATTATGCAGAGGCACTGGAACGGGTGACAGGACATAAGGTAAGAGAACGGATCATTTATTCCGTATCGAAACGGGACTTCATTTCTGTCAAGGCAAAGTGAGGATGTAGCAATAATATCAGGGGAGGATATATTTTTAAATACTCTGGTACACATGAAGGGAGATAACAATGAAATTTTTTACCACAAAGAAACAGAAAGCTTTGGTATGGAGTCTGGTGGCGGCACTTGTTGTCACGATGACAGTACCATTTATGGGACAGGTGGCAAGTGCATCTGTGACCGGATCCGATCGTAACCGGGAGAGTGGATCGGAGTACGGTTTTTGGGACAGCAGCAATTGGAATGAAAACAGTACGGCATCTCCGACGGTATCGGCATCAGCAGTGCCATCTGCAACGACTTCCGGCGGTGGAATTGTCAGTCCGACACCGAAGCCGACGAAAACACCAAGGCCAACCAGAACGCCGAGACCGACCAGAACACCGAAACCGGTTGTGACGGCAAAACCGAAGGCAGACACTTATCTGAAAAATACATCAGACGATATTATACTGACCAGGGGTGCCACCGGAGAATTTGATATTGACCGGACAGAATTTGCATCCTATCATCTGGAAAATATTACGACACTTCGCTACAGTGTAACTGACAGCAGTATATTGCAGGTAACGGCGGATGGTGCTTATCATGCCCTGAAAGTGGGACGGACAACACTTACCCTCGTCGGAGAAGATGAGGAAGATGATATTCTGGAGCGCACCTATACGGTATATGTTTATCCGGATATGAGTGGGGTAACTTTATCCAAAGATTCCGTTGAGCTTTATATGATGAAAAACAATTATTATGGTGACAGCAGTGTGACCATTCGTATCAAGGGAGGCGACAGTAGTCTTTTCGATGAGGATGAAAATGATGATCTGGTCTATCAGATCACTTCTTCCAATAAAAAGATGTATGTTTCCGCTGAAATTTCCGACGGAAATCTGATCCTTACCTGTGACAATGCAGGAACCACAACCGTTACATTCACTTTATATGGCAAAGAATTTAAAATCCAGTTAAAAGTATCTGTGGTGGGAATATCGGACACATCTGCATTGCTGGTCCGGCACAAAACCAAAAAACTCCGGATCAGCGGTTATAAAGGGAAAATTACATGGAAATCCAGCCGCCCAAAGGTGGCATCGGTATCCGGCACCGGAAAAGTCCGGGGCAAAAAGGAAGGAAACACCATCATCAGTGCAAAGATTGGTGGCTTTAAACTGGGATGTCTTGTATCCGTCACCACAACAAGGAAAAAGAAAGTGATCCGCTGTGCCCAGAAGATTGCATCTACCAGCCAGTACAGTCAGCCGCGCCGTATGCAGAAGGGATATTATGACTGCAGTTCTCTGGTGTGGAGATCCTATTCTAAATATGGCGTCCGGTTCGGAGCATCCTCCTATGCACCAACGGCAGCAGGACTAGCGGAATATATGGCAAGACGCCATAAACTGCTGGGGGGCGGCTTTAGTCAGAAAAATGCGGTTAATCTTAAATTTAAAGCCGGTGATCTGATGTTTGAGACAGGGGCATCCAATGGGCGGTACAAAGGAATCTATCATGTGGAAATGATCATTGGATATGAATTCTATGGATGGGATGAGAAAAATAAACCCATAGTGGCAGTGAAATGGGCGAACCGGCCGGATGGACATTACGGATACGGAGTCGGGATCGTGGGAAAGGTGTAAGGAAAGAGAAAGAATAGAATAAAGAAAAATACGATATCCGTTTATGCTGTAAATAGACAGTATAAACGGATATTGTGTTATTGTATCATATCATTAAAATAATATACTTGACGTTCTTTGTCGAAATTAGTAAAATTTGTATAGAGGGTATGAACGAGCCGATATTGGGAAAGGCATGAAGTTAAAATGAAAATTGCGATATGTGATGATGACGAGATGTTATGTCATCAGTTAGAAGAAAGGATTCTTCAGCTTGGAAAAAATGAGGATGTACTGGTTCAGATTTCTGTGTTTTTTGATGGCAAAAGTCTTTGGGAATATATGAAACAGGGGAACCGCTTTGATCTGATGTTTCTGGATATCGAAATGAAACAAATGAATGGAATCGCTGTGGGACAGGCACTCCGGGACAGTTTGGGGGATGAGGAGTGCAGGGTGGTTTATATTTCGGGTATGGAAAGCTATGCAATGGAGCTGTTTGCCGTGCGTCCGATGGATTTTGTGGTCAAGCCCGTTACGCAGGACAAGATCAAAAAAATCTGGGATCTGTATGGCAAGCTGTATCAAAGAGATCAGAGAATGTTTCATTATCCGGTAAACGGCAGCGTGAATTATATAGCATTTCATCGTATCCGGTATTTTCAACTATATAACAGAAAAGTGGAGATACATACCACGAACGGAGAAACGCTGATATTTTACGGGAAAATATCCGATGTGAGGGAACAAACCGATGCCGGACGATTTATTCAGATCAGCCGGTCGGAGCTGGTCAATTATAATGCGATTGAAGAGTACCGGGGAGATTCTGTGGTTTTGCAGGGAGGAGAAATACTTCCTATCGTGGCGTCCCGGCGGAAAGCGGCAGGGCAGCAGATATCAAAATATATGGGGGAGATGATGTAATGTACACAGGATTGTTTTTGCTGTCAGAGATTATTTATAGCTATTTAGTATATAAAATATTAGGAGGTTTGTCTGGCAGATGCCGACAGGGAAAAACGGTAGAAATTTTGTGCTATCTGGGTTATGGTCTTGTAACAGGAGGAGTTTATCTTTTATGGAATATTCCGATTCTAACGGTAATGACAAATGTGATACTCTTATTTTTAATTTCGATGTTGTATGAGAATAGAATGTCAGGCAGATTTTTTCATGTTGTATTGATATATATATTACTGGGAGCCGGTGAAACAATAGCAATGCTGATAATGCGGGAAATGCCTCGTGAAATAGTGACTCAGAATATAGAATATGGCAGCGTTTTCACAGTATATTTAAGTCGTTTGATACAGCTTATTATATCGGAATTAACAATAAAAATTCTTGGTCGGAAACAGCATGAATTTACCGGATTACAGACGGGGATCTTTTTTATGGTCTCTATAGGAAGTGTCTATTTGGAAATGACATTATATCAGGAAATGTTCGGAAAGAATCCTATGTTTGTTGTAGTTTCCTGTGTCGTTATCCTCATCTTGGATGTGTGTATTATCTGGAGTTATGATATATTATCCCAGCAGTATCAGAAAGCGAAGAAAAGTGAAATTTTATCATTGGAAAATAAAGCATATCAAAATGAAATTGAGCTCATGAAGAATCAGGAAGCTTCCACGCGCCGAATGCGTCACGATATAAAAAATCATTGTATTGCACTGGAGGAGCTGGTAAAAAGGGAGGACAAAGAAAAGGCTCTCCGGTATCTTCAGGACATGGTGCAGGATATAGAGACGAAGCAGGTATGGCTTCAAACGGGAAATCCGGTGATTGATGGATTTGTCAATTATAAATTTGCCCAGGCAGAAGAGCAGAAGATCCACTGTTATGCCGAGGCAAAAATTCCGGGGGATCTGCCGTTGGATGAATATGCATATGCCGGTATTTTGGGAAATCTGCTGGACAATGCCATAGAGGCTGCAGTGAATACAAAGGAGCCGGAGATCTGTCTGCGGTTGACCTATGACAAAAATGTGCTGCATATGCAAATGAGCAATACATATCAGGGAGAGATAAAAAAGCAGGGAGGGATGCTGATCTCCGGCAAGAAGGATAAAGAAAATCACGGATATGGAATGAGCAGTGTGAAAAGATCGGTAGAGCGTTGTCATGGGCAGTTCAACATAGAATATACCGGGGGGCGGTTCATGGTATTTCTTATGATGCCAATGACACGAAACGAGGATAAGTAAAGGATGGAAAAATTATCAAAAAAGATTGTAGACTGGTTGATCCGGACAGAAAATGTAAGAGAAGAAAAGCGTAATATATATGAGTATGGAGTGCGGCAGTTGATCATGTATTTATGCGATCTGATTGGGATTGTAATGATAGGGATCTATGAAAACGCCTTGATGGAAACTTTGGTAATTGCGTTATTGTTTATGCTGCTGCAGAGATATGCAGGAAGTTATCATGCTCCTGCACGCTGGATATGTTATGTGGGAAGTATGGTGTTGATCACAGTTAGTGTAAAGGGGTATCTACTGCTTCAAAACAGTAAAATCAATATATTGATCCTGACGGTTCTGGCAGGAGGTATTGTATTGCTTTCTCCGGTAGAAAACAGAAATAAACCACTGGATAAAATGGAGAAAACGATATATAAGGGAAGATGTTTCTGGGTGTGCTTCCTATATGTTCTGATAAGCGTTGCTGCACAGAAGATACGTATAAATATTGTTTCGGATTTCGTACTTATTACATTTCTTGATATCATGATTCTACAGTCTATCGGGAGAATATCTATGTATAATAAAACAAATTCACAACATTTAAAGCCTAATTCACAACATCGGTAGAAAAATGAGAAAATTCTTTTGTATAATAATTATAACTTTTTAACTTCCCAATTAATGTAAAGGAGAATTTTTTATGAAACAATGGAGAATTTTGTTAAAAAAAACAGTAGGTCAAGTGATTGCAACGATGGCAGTTACAGTTGCAACAGTAACTGCAAACTCAACATGTACAATGTGGATCTATGAGGATAAGGAAAGTGCAAAGTTAAAAGAATTGAGAAAATTTTAGGTGAGTAAGTGACGTGATTGTACGATTTTTGTGACGGCGGAATATTCCATATTTGGAGGAGGTGAGAGAATGTATTTATATATGAAAGGATACAGAGTAACCATTGATAAGGCGTTCTTTTCATATGTCAATAGAGGTACAAAATGAAAAGAACGCTAACTGATTTATCAAACGAATTATAACACATCAAAAAACTGCTTTTAATTCATAAAGCAAGCTTTTCTTTGAATAGCTTGAAATGGATACGGAAGAAATGGAGGAATCGTTATGAAAAGATTAGGTAAAATTTTATTGACAAGTGTATTATCATTAACAATTGTTTGCAGTGCGTTTGCAGTGATGGCTTATGCGGCAACAACAAATGGAACATATAGTAAGCTAGTAGGGACAAATGATGTGAGTAACGGTCGTGCTATTGCCACTTTGACCAACAAGACAGGCGACAGACGATATGTAGAACTGTTTATTTATCGAGGAAATGGTAATATGGTTGGAAGCCGATCCGGAGTGGTTGCTGCAGGAAACACCTTTCAAACAACTTCCAGCAATGCATACAATAAGGTATATGCTAAATCTACAATTTATCACTCTGCTGACTGGCATAGTGGTTCGGCAGAAGGGTTGAGGGTAACTATAAAGTAACTTTTTGTTTTTATTGAATCTTAAAAGGGTCTCTTGGGGAAATGCCCAAGAGACCTGATAAATGGTCGGGTGTGAAATTATGAAATATATTATTAGAAATATTCGTCTTTTTATGACGAATCAGCGGGGAATTTATTTTCTGTCCATTGCCGCTGTGATGTCGTCTGTTTTTTTGCTTCATTTTTCCTATTCATTATATCAGTCCTTTATGAAGGAAAAGGATGCCCTCTACGAAAAAGAGGACTTCACTGAAGAAGAAGATGACAGACCAAGAATTGCTATCGTAGGTAAGCCTAACGTAGGTAAGTCGTCTATTATCAATAAACTGGTAGGTGAGAATCGCGTTATCGTATCAGATATCGCCGGTACGACCAGAGATGCAATTGATACAGAATTTGAAAATGAAAATGGAAAATATGTATTAATAGATACAGCAGGAGTTAGGAAAAAGAGTAAAATAAAAGAATCAATAGAAAAATTTAGTATAATGAGAACACTACTTGCAATAGAAAGAGCAGATGTATGTATACTTATGATAGATGCAACTGAAGGTGTTACAGAGCAAGACAGCTTTGAATAGAGAGTTCAAAGTATGTTCTTGCTCTGGTTTGTTATTTTTCCCTGGTAAACAACGCCAATATCTGAAATCGTTATAACTATGTTCTGAAGGAAAGGAGAAAATTTATGCACAATAGCAGTAATATGTTTGAATTTAATTCTATATTGGACAAGGAGATAGTAAAAAAAGGACTGAATGTAATCCTTATATTATCCCATGTTAATCCTGACGGTGATGCGGTAGGGTCAACAATGGCGCTGGCTCATTATATTCAGGTGTTGTACCCAGATATCATGGTAATTCCATATCTGGAACAGATGGAAGACTGTATTCGAAAAGTAGTGGATTCAGATGAAGTTTTCAAAGATGTGTTTACTTATCCGTTCTATTTATTGAACCATGAGACAGAATATGCAGTCATATGCTGTGACACCGCAACGATTGACCGCGTAGGTGGTGGAAAAAACTTATTTGACAATGCACAGGTTTCGATTGTCATTGATCATCATCTGCTGAACAGTGGTTATGCAGATTTTAATTATCTGAATACATTAGAGGCCTGTGCAGAAAATGTTTATCAGATAATTGACTGGGAGCGTCTGGCCCAGGTATCTGCCGATAAACAGAAACTGCGGTATATTGCGGACTATATTTATCTGGGAATTCTCCACGACACAACACGCTTCACACGTATTGACCAGTTGACCTTGAAAATGGCAGGGCATCTGATTGAAATGGGAATTGATCATAAAAAAATCGAGAAAACGATGCATGGCATGTCCTTTGAAGATCTTCACCGGCAGAATCAATTGTTAAACCAGGTAACTTTGTATTCGGATAAAGTGGCGTATTTATACTTGGATCTGGACAAGTGTAATGCAGGGGGGTA
>OIYT01001781.1_pt1 | contig 14535 bp, 19 predicted proteins | sample 1588201 | NCBI WGS metagenome assembly OIYT01 (sample SAMN03283260) | human gut metagenome | biome: human-associated habitat; material: feces | host: Homo sapiens | place: USA | collected 2013
TTTGCATTACGGATTCTTGTAAGCATATCTGCAATTGGATCGCTCATTGTCATTTTGAATTGCCTCCTTCTTCTAATCTTACCAGCTGGCTTTCTTTACGCCTGGGATCTGTCCTTTATAAGCTAATTCACGGAAGCAAATTCTACAAATTCCGTATTTTTTCAAAACTGAATGTGGACGTCCACAGATTTTGCAACGTGTGTATTCTCTGGTAGAGAACTTTGCAGGACGCTGCTGTTTTACTTTCATCGAAGTCTTAGCCATGAATTTACCTCCTATTATTTTGCAAATGGCATATTGAATAATCTTAATAACTCACGAGCTTCTTCATCAGTCTTAGCTGTTGTTACGAAGATAACATCCATACCTCTTACTTTATCTACCTTATCGTATTCGATTTCAGGGAAGATGATCTGCTCCTTGATACCAAGTGCATAGTTTCCTCTGCCGTCAAATGCGTTAGGATTAACACCTCTAAAGTCACGAACTCGAGGCAGTGCAAGGTTTACCAGACGATCTAAGAATTCATACATCTTTTCGCCGCGAAGTGTTGTCTTGCATCCGATTGCCTGACCTTCTCTGATTTTGAAGTTAGCAACTGAATTTTTAGCCTTTGTAGTTACGACTTTCTGTCCTGTGATTGTTTCCATATCCTTTACAGCGGATTCAAGAGCCTTTGCATTGTCCTTAGCTTCTCCGACACCCATGTTCAGGACGATCTTATCGATCTTCGGAACTTCCATGATATTTTTATAACCAAACTTCTTGATCATAGCATCTACGATCTCGTCTTTATACATATCTTTAAGTCTGCTCACGTGTCTAGACCTCCTCTCTCCAATTAGTCGATTACTTCTCCTGTTGATTTTGCAAAACGGACTTTCTTATCGCCATCCATCTTAAAACCAACCTTTGTTGTCTTTCCTTTATGAACATACATAACGTTGGAGATATCGATTGGAGCTTCCTTCTCGATGATTCCGCCGTTTGGATTAGCTGCTGAAGGTTTTGTGTGCTTTGTAACTTTGTTAACACCTTCTACAACAACTCTTCCGTTCTTATGGTCTACAGAAAGGACTTTACCTTCTTTGCCTTTGCATTTTACTGCATCGCCGACCATAACTTTAACTGTATCGCCTTTTTTAATCTTTGATGTTGCCATAGTGAACCTCCTATAATACTTCCGGAGCTAAGGAAACAATTTTCATAAACTGTTTGTCACGAAGCTCTCTTGCTACTGGCCCAAAAATACGAGTTCCTCTTGGAGTCTTATCATCTTTAATGATAACAGCAGCATTTTCGTCAAATTTGATATAGGAACCGTCTTTACGACGAGCGCCCTTAACCGTACGTACAACTACAGCTTTTACGACATCGCCTTTTTTTACAACGCCGCCTGGTGTTGCATCTTTAACAGTAGCAACGATTACATCGCCAATGTTTGCATATCTTCTAGTAGATCCACCCATAACACGGATACAAAGAATCTCTTTTGCACCAGTATTATCAGCAACCTTAAGTCTGCTTTCCTGTTGTATCATGCCAATTCTCCTTCCAAATATTGTAAGATTATTTTACTCTTTCAACGATTTCAACAAGTCTCCATCTCTTGTCCTTAGATAATGGTCTTGTTTCCATAACCTTTACGGTATCACCGATGTTGCATTCGTTGTTCTCATCATGTGCTTTCAGCTTGTATGTCTTCTTTACGATCTTGTTGTAAAGAGGATGCTTTACATGGTCTTCTACAGCAACAACGATAGTTTTCTGCATTTTATTGCTTACGACCTTACCGGTACGTGTTTTTCTTAAATTTCTTTCTTCCACGATCTATTCTCCTTCCTGTCGAGAATTATTCTGCAACGTTAGCTTTTTCTGTAATAACAGTCTGAATTCTGGCAATGTTCTTGCGAACTTCTTTGATTCTGCTGGTATTATCAAGCTGGTTTGTTGCGTTCTGGAATCTCAAATTGAAAAGTTCTTTTTTAGCGGAAACTAACTCTTCTGCTAAGTCTGCAGCTGATTTAGCTTTTAAATCTTCTACATATTTATTAGTTTTCATTTGACACACCGCCTTCCAAATCTGCTTTAGAAACAATTTTACATCTACATGGAAGCTTATGTGATGCAAGACGTAATGCTTCTTTTGCTGTTTCTTCCGGAACACCTGCAATTTCAAACATTACACGTCCTGGCTTAACAACTGCTACCCAGTACTCTAAAGTTCCTTTACCGGAACCCATACGTGTTTCTGCTGGTTTGTTAGTTACTGGTTTATCTGGGAAAATCTTAATCCAAACCTTACCACCACGCTTGATGTAACGAGTCATAGCAACACGGGCTGCTTCGATCTGGTTAGATTTGATCCAACATGGCTCTAAAGCCACGATACCATATTCGCCGTAATTGATCTTATTGCCTCTCATGGCCTTACCTGCCATAGTTCCACGGAACTGTTTACGACGTTTTACTCTCTTCGGCATTAACATTATTTATCGCTCCCTTCCTTGTTTCCTTTAGTTGGAAGTACCTCGCCTTTGTAGACCCAAACCTTAACACCTACTTTACCGTAAGTTGTGTCTGCTTCAGCGAATCCGTAGTCAATATCTGCTCTCAGTGTCTGAAGTGGAATAGTGCCTTCTGAATAGAACTCTGTACGAGCCATATCAGCACCGCCCAGACGTCCTGAACAAGAAGTCTTGATTCCAAGTGCGCCAGCCTTCATTGTTCTTCCCATGCAGGATTTCATTGCACGACGGAAAGAAACACGATTTTCAAGCTGCTGAGCGATGTTCTCAGCAACAAGCTGTGCATCTCTGTCAGGTCTCTTGATCTCTTTGATATCTACTAATACTTTTTTATCTGTTAATTTAGCAAGTTCCTTCTTCGTTACTTCGATCTCAGCGCCACCCTTACCGATTACAACACCAGGTTTAGCTGTGTAGATGATAACCTTTACGCGGTCAGATGCTCTTTCGATCTCGATCTTTGCGATTCCGGCATTGTATAATTTCTTTTTCAGGAAGTTACGAATGTTGTAATCTTCTACTAAGAAATCTGAAAAATCGCCTTCAGCATACCATTTGGAATCCCAATCTTTAATAACGCCGACTCTCAGGCCGTGAGGATTAACTTTCTGTCCCATTACTCTTCCTCCTATCTTTCATCAAGCACTACTGTAATGTGGCTCATTCTCTTTAAGATTCTATAAGCTCTACCCTGTGCTCTTGGTCTTACTCTCTTCATTGTCGGTCCCTGATTTGCATAACATTCTGCAATATAAAGGTTTTCTTTCTTCATGCCGTTGTTGTTCTCAGCATTTGCGATTGCTGATTCTACGATTTTCTTTACGACACCTGAAGCATAACGCGGATTGTACTCAAGGATTGCAAGAGCAGTTTCAACGTCTTTGCCACGGATCGCATCTAATACAAAACATGCTTTCTGAACAGGAATTCTAGCGTAAGATAACTTTGCGCTTGGTCTTGTATCCTTGTTCGCATTTCTTTCACGTTTAATTTGGGATCTATGTCCTTTTGCCATGGATTAAAACCTCCTTTCAAATTATCTCACTTTGGATTTCTTTTCGTCTTTTCCATGTCCTCTGTAAGTTCTTGTTGCAACGAACTCACCAAGTTTATGTCCAACCATATCTTCGGTTACATATACCGGAACGTGCTTTCTTCCGTCATGAACTGCAATTGTATGTCCCACGAATGAAGGGAAAATTGTAGAACGACGTGACCAGGTTTTGATAACCTGCTTCTGTCCAGCTGCGTTCATAGCATCTACTTTTTTCAGTAAACTTTCGTCAGCGAAAGGTCCTTTTTTAAGTGATCTAGCCATTTTGTCTCCTCCTTACTATTTGATTGCCTTACCATCTCTACGTCTTACGATCAGCTTGTTAGAAGATTTTTTCTTCTTACGTGTCTTAAGACCAAGAGCAGGTTTGCCCCAAGGTGTACATGGGCCAGGACGACCGATTGGTGCTCTACCTTCACCACCACCGTGTGGATGGTCATTAGGGTTCATAACAGAACCGCGGACTGTTGGGCGGATACCCATGTGACGCTTACGTCCTGCTTTACCAATCTTAACAAGGCTGTGATCTCCGTTACCTACGATACCGACTGTAGCTCTACATTCGATCGGTACCATTCTCATTTCGCCTGAAGGAAGACGAAGTGTTGCGTACTTACCTTCTTTAGCCATGAGCTGTGCGCTGTTACCAGCACTACGAACCATCTGTCCACCCTTACCAGGATGAAGCTCAATGTTGTGTACCTGTGTACCTACCGGGATAGCTGCTAAAGGTAAGCAGTTACCGATGCGTACTTCTGCTTCTGCTCCGCTCATAACAGTCATACCGTCTGTTAATCCTTCAGGAGCAAGGATATATGCTTTCTCGCCGTCTGCGTAGCAGATCAGTGCGATGTTAGCTGTTCTGTTTGGATCGTATTCAACGCCAACTACTGTTGCCGGGATACCATCTTTACCGTTTCTCTTGAAATCGATAATTCTGTATTTCTTCTTTGCACCACCACCGTGATGTCTTACTGTGATTTTACCCTGATTATTACGTCCGGAATGCTTTGGCATTGCTACACAAAGGGATTTTTCCGGTACTGTCTTTGTAATTTCAGAGAAATCAGATCCAGTCATATTTCTTCTGGAAGGTGTATATGGGTTATATGTCTTAATTCCCATGATTGTTTCTCCTTTCAATCTGCGATTTGTTATCACACTTTACTGTGTTTATTGCCTGTCAAAGACCGATCTTACAGTCCTGCGAAGATCTCGATGTCTTTGCTTTCCTCAGTCAGCTGTACGATGGCTTTCTTTGTCTTAGCAGTTGTTCCAACTACCATACCACGTCTTTTCTTCTTACCGTCGTTGTTCATTGTGTTAACCTTTGCTACCTTAACACCGTCGAACATCTTTTCAACAGCTTCTTTGATCTGAGACTTGTTTGCTTCCGGATGAACCAGGAAAGTATATTTCTTTTCGCCCATAGCGTTCATGCTCTTTTCTGTTACTACAGGTTTCAGAATTACGTCATAATATTTGATATCTGCCATTATGCGTACACCTCCTCAATCTTTGCTGCGGAGTCTTTTGTAAGAACAATAGTTCCGGCTTTCATAATGTCATATACATTGATCTGGCTTGTTAATGTTGTATCGATTGAAGCAAGGTTTCTTGCAGAAAGAACTGTGTTTACATCGTTCTCAGCAAGGATTACAAGACCTTTTTCAACTTTGAGGTTATCCATAACCTGCTTGAAGTTCTTTGTCTTTACTTCGTCGAATTTCAGTTCGTCAACAACGATCAATTTGTTTTCCTGTAATCTGCTTGTTAAAGCGGATTTCAGTGCTAATCTCTTTTCCTTCTTATTTAACTTGAAGGAGTAATCTCTAGGTGTTGGAGCAAATACAACTCCGCCTCCTGTCCACTGTGGAGATCTTGTAGAACCCTGTCTTGCATGACCTGTTCCTTTCTGTCTCCAAGGTTTTCTACCACCACCGGATACTTCAGAACGTGTTTTTGCTTTCTGTGTACCCTGACGGTTGTTTGCAAGCTGCTGGACAACTGCAAGGTGAACTAAATGCTCGTTGACTTCTACGCCAAACACTGCATCACTCAGTTCCATTGTGCCAACTTCTTTGCCTTCCATATTATAAACAGATACGTTTGCCATCTGAATGGTCCTCCTTTCATCCTAATTAAGCTTCCACTCTAGTGGTTTCTTTGATTGTTACTAAAGCTTTTTTAGGTCCCGGTACTGAACCCTTTACTAAAAGTAAATTCTTTTCAGCATCAACCTTAACAACTTCAAGATTCTGAACTGTTACCTTTACGCAACCCATATGTCCAGGCATTCCTTTTCCTTTAAATACTTTCGAAGGAGAAGAACATGCACCATTGGAACCCTGATGACGATGGAATTTAGAACCGTGTGCCATAGGTCCTCTGTGCTGACCATGTCTCTTGATCGCGCCCTGGAATCCTTTACCCTTTGAAGTTGCAGTAGCATCGATCTTATCACCTTCAGCAAAGATATCAGCTTTGATTTCCTGTGCAAGTGCATACTCATCTGCGTTTTCAAACTTGAATTCTCTTACAAATCTCTTGGAAGAAACTCCAGCTTTTTCGAAGTGTCCTTTTTCAGCCTTTGTTGCGCCGTTTCTGTGGATTACTTCTTTCTTTCCTGCTTTGTCTTTGTTGACAATCTTGTCTTTCTTGTCTACAAAGCCGACCTGAACTGCGCTATAACCGTCATTCTCAACTGTTTTGATCTGGGTTACAACACATGGACCAGCCTGCAATACTGTAACTGGTGTTAATACACCGTTCTCGTCGAAAATCTGTGTCATTCCGACTTTTGTAGCTAATATAGCCTTCTTCATTTCTGTTTCCTCCTAATTTAATTCACAGCGGATTGCATCTGCAATCATACTAAATTACATCCGAAAATGCATTAGGTACTGTTATTTAATTGTTTCTGCGGTTTGTTTTAAATTAGTCCGCATCTAATTGGGTTTCTTTTGAATTGCTGTCTGACTTTGATTATTTCATCTTAACATCGATGAACACGCCAGCGGACAGATCGATCTTCTGTAATGCATCAATTGTCTTCTGAGTTGGTGCTACAACATCGATAAGTCTCTTATGAGTTCTCTGCTCAAACTGCTCTCTGGAGTCCTTGTACTTGTGTACAGCTCTCAGAATCGTTACAACCTCTTTCTTAGTAGGCAGCGGCACAGGTCCACTCACCTCAGAACCGGTCTTCTTTACAGTTTCGTCTCGAATTGGATGATACTGTTTCTGTGCCTGTTCATACAGATCGTCTCCGTTTGGCTCAGGTTATTTCAAACTTTTTGAATAATGCTAACAAGTTTACCCAAAATGGATATATCGCTTTGGGGTGTAAAGTAGACAAGAAGCATAGGGAGGTTCGTATATATGTGGAAGATAGTGGTAAGGGAATTGATGAAAAGGAACTTATGATGATTTTTGAGCGTTTCTACAAGCGTAGCGAGTTTTCCCAAGGCGTCGGGCTAGGCTTGTCCATCTGTGTGCTCATCGTCGAAAAGATGGGAGGACGCATCGAACTCCGCTCCGAGGAAGGTCGTGGAAGCCGTTTCACGGTGGTGCTGCCTTGTATTGAATAAATCCTTAAAAAAATGTAATCATATTGTAATGTTCTTATATATAATTTTGCGTATCTTTGCCAGTGTTTTAAGAAATATAACGTTTTAGGAACTAATTTAAAAGACATTATGTTAAAGAGAGTAAGAATTGCACTGACAGCGTTACTGCTACTGGCTGCCGTAGGTGTAAATGCGCAGGTCACCACCGCCTCTATGGCAGGTAAGGTGACGGATGCAAGTAATGAGCCCATTATCGGCGCCACTGTACAGGCTGTTCATCAGCCTTCCGGTTCGCGCTACGGAACCGTGACCAACGTCGATGGACGCTATTCTATCCAGGGTATGCGCACTGGTGGTCCCTACCGGGTGGAGATTTCCTATATCGGCTATCAGACGGTTATTTATAAGGACATCACCCTTCAGCTGGGTGAGGTATACAACCTGAACGTAGAGATGAGTGAATCTTCCGAGTTGCTGAACGAAGTGATTGTGACGGCTGCCAAGACCAAGTTCACTGCTGAAAAGACGGGTGCCACTACCAACATCTCTTCTGCACAGATAACGCAGCTTCCCACCGTGAACCGCAGCATCAGTGACATTGCCCGCCTTTCTCCCTATGCCAACGGCATGAGTTTTGCCGGCGGTGACGGACGTTCCACGAACTTCACTATCGACGGTGCCAACTTCAACAATAACTTCGGACTTAGTTCCAACCTCCCCGGCGGCGGCAACCCCATCTCCATGGATGCCATCGAAGAGGTGCAGGTAGTGGTGGCTCCCTTCGACGTGCGCCAGACGAACTTCATAGGCGGCGGCATCAACGCCATTACCAAGAGTGGTACGAACACGTTCAGAGGTACTGCCTATACCTATTACCGCAACCAGGACATGCGCGGTAACCGCATCAACGGCGAGGACCTGGGAGCACGTTCCGACGAGTCCAAGACTACCTACGGCTTCACGCTGGGCGGTCCTATCATCAAGAACAAACTGTTCTTCTTCGTAAACTACGAAAAGGAGAAGACTCCGGGAGAGGTTATAAAGTATCGCGCGCGTGAGGACGGTGAAGAGGCAAAAGGTATGGTGTCCCGTACGCTGAAGTCGGATATGGAGAAGGTGTACAACCATCTGAAGGACAAGTACGGCTACGACGCAGGCTCTTACACAAGTTTTCCTGCTGACGAGGAGAACACCAAGATTCTGGCCCGCATCGACTGGAACATCACGGACCGCCATCGCTTGAGCCTCCGCTACAACAATACGAAGAATACGGCTTGGAATGCCCCGAACGGTAACTCTTCCGATACGGGATATCGCTTGAACAATACTTATCGCGTAGGTACGCAGTCTATGGCGTTTGCCAACAGCATGTATTCCATGGACAACAAGGTGCAGTCTTGGGCGACAGATTTGAACAGCCGCTTCACCGATAAGATTTCCAATCAGTTGCTGTTCACCTACACCAATATAGAGGACATGCGCGGCACCAATTCTTCTCCTTTCCCCTTCATCGACATCATGGCAGGCAAGGACGAGAATGGAAACCAGATTCTGGAACCGTACATGAGCGCCGGTTACGAGTTGTTCACCTACAACAACGGTGTGAAGAACAAGATTACGAACATTACCGATAACTTCACCTTCTTCACCGGTAACCACAAGCTGACGGCAGGTCTTAGCTATGAGCACCAGTTTGCCAACAACGCCTATATGCGTAACGGTACGGGATATTACCGCTATAACAGTCTGGAAGATTTCCTGAGTGGCGCAGCTCCCGAATCATTCGCTTTGACTTATGGCTTCAACGGTGTGGCCAACCCCAATGCTCAGGTTACCTTCAACCAGCTTGGTTTCTATGCCCAGGATGAATGGAACCTCGGCAACAGTCTGAAACTGACCTACGGTATCCGTTTCGACAACTTGATGTTCGACAACGACGACCTCCAGAGAAACGATGCCATCTATGAGCTTGACTTCGACGGGCAGCACATCGACACTGGCAAGTGGCCGGATTCCAGATGGCAGATTTCTCCCCGTATAGGTTTCGTTTGGGACGTGTTCAAGGACAAGTCGCTGAAAGTACGTGGAGGTACGGGTGTGTTTACCGGACGTCTGCCGTTGGTTTTCTTCACCAATATGCCGACCAATGCTTCTATGGTACAGAACTCCGTTACCTTTAAGACCCAATATGACAATGGAAAGGTGGTGGGCCATGATTCCCGTCTGGACCAGTTGGCAGGCGGCATGATTACGGACATGAACCAGATAATCGACAAGTTCAACCTCCCCACCACGATTGAGAAACACGTGGCGGGAAGCAAGATTTCCGGTGTGGCTCAGGACTTCAAGATGCCGCAGGTGTGGAAGTCGTCTATCGCGGTGGACTATCAGGTACCCGTATCTTTCCCCTTGACCGTGACGGGAGAGTTCATGTTCACGAAGAATGTGAATGCCGTTACCATCAACAACATCAATATCAAGAACCCCGACGAATGGAAGTACAATAAGCTGACCACCGTCAAGGGCGCTGATGGAAAAGACGTGACAACTACGGAACTGTTGCATACGGGTATGCAACGTTTCAATGGTGCGGATAACCGCATGGTGTACTCTTATTCTCTTTATGACAACCCCGACAAGAATGTGAAATATGCAGGCGACTTCGTGCATTACAATGGCAAGAATGCCGTGGTACTCGACAATACATCCAAAGGCTACGGCTATACGGCAAACATCACGGTGAATGCCCAGCCGGTGGATGACTTGATGCTGATGCTGGCCTATACGCACACGGAGTCCAAAGAAGTTTCCGGTCTTCCGGGCAGCGACCCTATCTCCACTTGGCAGGGATTGAACACGATTGATGGTTCCAATTATGTGGATGCACAACGGTCACAGTATGTGGTTCCCGATAAGGTGATTGCTTCTGTGGGCTACTACATCCCCTTCAGACACAAAGGCCTGCTTCGCGGCACACACCTGAATCTGTTCTATTCCGGCTATTCTTCCGGCGGTTACAGCTTCTGCTACACCAACGACATGAACGGCGATGGTATCAACAACGACTTGATGTACATTCCGAAGGACGATAGTGAAATCAACTTCAAGACAGAGGAAGACCGCGTTGCCTTCTGGAAATTCGTAGAGCAGGATTCGTACTTGAAGAATCACAAAGGACAGTATGCCGAGGCTTATGCTGCCCGCGCTCCGTGGGTGCACCGCTTTGACTTCCGTCTGCTGGAGGATTTCGAATTCAAGATTGGCAAGACCAAGCATTGCTTCCAGTTGAGTTTTGACATCATGAACGTGGGTAACCTCATCAACTCCAAATGGGGTATCTCCAAGACCAATACCGTTTCCAACAGCAACCGAATCCTGAAGTATGAAGGGGTGAAGAGCGCCACTGACCTGACTCCGGTATTCTCCATGTATAAGGTGAACGGTGAATATCCTACCAAGACTTACGACACCTATCAGAACTACAGCGAATGCTGGAAGTTGCAAGTCGGTATCCGTTACGTGTTCAACTAATCGGGTGCAGATAACCTCCGTTGAATGGCAGAATATGATAAGGCAAGGGCTGTTCCGGGATTTCCGGGACAGCCCTTATTATTTTTGGCTTTCTTTACTTTATTGTATTTCAACCTCCATAATCACTGGATTGTGGTCGCTGCACAAATCCAGGTCCGGAGAGTAGTATTCGATACCCTTCAAGCTAGGGGAGTGGAAGATGTAATCAATACGCAACATGCGTTTGGCATAGCGGTAGGTGTACATGTATCCGTTTCCGGCAGTGCGGAATCCGTCTTTGAGGGTTTTCCTCAAATGATGGTAGGTGTAGGAGGAAGGTATTGAGTTGAAGTCGCCGCATAGCAGCACGGGATAGGGGCTGGTCTTAGCGTAGTGGCTGATGACGTAAGTCTGCGTGGCCCGCTTCATGAAGTTTTCGTGCAGGGTGCCTGCGGCATCTTTGGCTGCCTGGACTTCGCGGCGGGTGTCGTCGGTGGCCAGCTCGCGTTCCCACTTCCTGCGCTTCTGGCTAACGCTGGTGGTCTGCAGGTGGTTGTTTATCAGACGTATGGTATCCGTACCCATCACTACATCGCACATCATGCTACAGTTGGAGCTGTGCTGGTAAGTGATGAAACGGTGGTTCGCCAATGGATAGCGGCTGAATACGGCGATAGGCAGTACGCCCTTGACGGAGTCTTCAGAAGGGATGAGCGCGTGTGACCAATGCGAGAGTACGCGCCGTATGCTGTCTGTGGGGAAATCGCTGTTGTCTCCGAACTCCTGGAAGCACAGCACATCCACGCCTTCCTGCTGCATGTACCGGGCTATCTCCTTGCAGGAATAACCGGTAATCTCACCTCCGAAGTTGTGTATGTTGTAGGTGGCTATCTTCAGATACTTGCCTGCCGGGGTTTTGTCTTTCGGCAGATGGAGCTGGAAGACAGACGTCAGATATCCCCAGTTGCAGAAGAATGCCACCAGCGGAACCAGTGCCCAGCGCTTACGGGCCAATGCCCAGCAGAGTGCCGTTATCAGATTGACAATCAGGAGTACGGGCACTGCCAGCCCCAGTAATGGCATGATGACGGAATCGACCGGAGCTACATTTCCTGAGAAGGCTGCCATTATGGTGATGGTGGCCAAGACGAATGTCGCTGCTATCAGACAGATGTAGAACAGACCTTTTACGGCGGACTTTCCCATGTTGTTTGCTTATTTATTCACTACGTTCACCGGCTTGCCGTCTTGGTAGGCCTTGATGTTCTCGAGCATAATCTGCATGAGGCGTTCGCGCGCGGCGGTGCTTGCCCAGGCAATGTGCGGAGTGATGTAGCAGTTGCGGGCGGAGAGCAACGGATTGTCGGCACGGGGAGGTTCTTGCGAGAGTACGTCTACGCCGGCGGCATAGATGGTACCGTTGTTAAGTGCATTGGCAAGGTCTTGTTCGTTGATGAGAGGGCCGCGTCCGGTATTGATGAGAATGGCGGTGGGCTTCATCAACCGAAGCCGTTCTGCATTCACCATCTCGCGGGTGGAGTCGGTGAGGGGACAGTGCAGACTGATGATGTCACATTCGCGGAACAACTCGTCCAGCTCCATCTTGCGGATTTCGGGAGGAAGCTGGAAGTTGGTCTTGGAGGTGTAGGCACATACCTTCATACCGAAGCCGATGGCGATGCGGGCGGTGGTGAAGCCGGTGTGGCCCAGGCCTACGATTCCAAGCTTCTTTTCGCGCAGTTCGATGAGAGGCGTGTCCCAGAAGCAGAAGTCCTTGCTTGCTGTCCAGCGGCCCCGGTGCACCTCTTCAGAGTGGTGTTGCACTTGCTGGGTGATGTTCAGAATATGGGCAAAGACCATCTGGGCAACGGAGTCGGTGCTGTAGGCGGGAATATTGGTGACAATGATGCCGCGTTCTTTGGCAGCGGCGGTGTCTACGATGTTGTATCCGGTAGCCAGCACACCGATGTATTTCAGTTCGGGCAGTGCCGCCATGTGCTCGGCGGTGAGCACGGTTTTGTTGGTCAGCAGGATTTCTGCACCAGCGGCGCGTTCCAATACTTCCGCAGGGGCGGTGCGGTCGTAGATGGTGCACTCGCCCAAGGCTTGCAATTCGTCCCAGCAGAGGTCGCCGGGGTTGGCGGCATAGCCGTCTAATACTACTATATTCATGGAGTTATGAGTTATGAGTTATTTGTTGTGGGGATTTTCTGTATCCGACTTTTAATCTCTAATTTTCAATTTTTAATTTGAATTGATAGTTTACCATTTCTTTTCCTCTCCCCAGAGTTGCTGCATCCGTTCCTTATGCTTTTGCTCGGCAGGGTTGAGTTGTGGCTCCCAGATACGGCGGTCTTTCAATTCGTCGGGCAGGAATTGCTGCTTGACGAAGTTGCCGGGGTAGTCGTGGGCGTACTTGTACTTCTCGCCGTAGCCCAACTGCTTCATCAGCTTGGTGGGCGCATTGCGCAGGTGCAGGGGGACGGGGAGGTTGCCCGTTTCGCGTACCAGTTCCAGGGCATTGTTGATGGCCATATAGGCTGAATTACTCTTGGGGCTGGTGGCAAGGTATATGGTGGCTTCTGCCAGGGGGATACGTCCTTCGGGCCATCCCACTTTCATCAACGTGTCGAAGCAGGCGTTGGCAAGTAGCAGCGCGTTGGGGTTGGCCAGTCCGATGTCTTCGGAAGCGGAGATGACGAGGCGGCGAGCTATGAAGGCAGGGTCCTCACCGCCTTCTACCATGCGTGCCAGCCAGTAGATGGCGCCATCCGGGTCGCTGCCGCGAATGGATTTGATGAAAGCGGAGATGATGTCGTAGTGCATCTCGCCGTCCTTGTCGTAGGCAAGAGGGTTCTGTTGAAGGCGTTCGGTCACCATGTCATCCGTGATGAGGACAGGGTCGGTGGCTTCGGAATCTATCACCAGTTCGAGGATGTTGAGCAGCTTGCGGGCGTCTCCTCCGCTGAAGCGGAGCATGGCAGTGGTTTCTTTCAGTTCTATTTTCCGTTCCTTCAGCACGGTGTCCGTGGTGATGGCGCGTTGCAGCAGTTCCAGCAGGTCGTCCTTCTCCAGTGACTTCAGGGTATAGAGCTGGCAGCGGGATAGTAGCGGGCGGATGACCTCGAACGAAGGGTTCTCCGTGGTGGCGCCTATCAGCGTCACGGTGCCTTGCTCCACGGCTCCCAACAGCGAGTCTTGCTGCGACTTGCTGAAACGGTGTATCTCGTCGATGAAGAGGATGGGACTGGCTTGCGAGAAGAAGCGGTTGCTCTTGGCACGCTCTATCACGTCGCGTACATCCTTCACACCGCTGGTCACGGCACTAAGTGTATAGAAAGGGGTTTCCAGCTTGTTGGCGATAATCTGTGCCAGGGTTGTCTTTCCCACTCCCGGAGGGCCCCATAAGATAAACGAAGAGATACGTCCTGCATCAATCATCTTACGCAGCACTGCACCCGGTCCCACTAAATGTTTCTGACCGATATATTCATCTAATGTTCTTGGTCTAAGCCGTTCTGCTAATGGTTGCATAGTATGTAACTCTTAAAAAATCATTAATATCATGAAGCGTATACCGCCCTTCTTCACTCCCGGTATATCCGTATAGGTCAGTCGGCGTACATATTCTATGTGGAGCAGCTTGAAGATATTGTAGATACCTACACTGGCTTCCACATAGGGAGTCTTGCCCATGACGTGGCTGGTGGGTACACCGTCGCGCATGGGGAAGAGGAACAAGTCGGGATTGTTGCTCTTGTATGGGTTGTTCTTGTCCGTCAGCGTGCCCCACAGACCACGGATGCGGAACATCTCACGCCACTTCAGCTTCTTGATGAGCGGGATGCGGTTGAAGAGTTTTCCGTTCATGTCG
>OIYT01001783.1_pt1 | contig 14524 bp, 10 predicted proteins | sample 1588201 | NCBI WGS metagenome assembly OIYT01 (sample SAMN03283260) | human gut metagenome | biome: human-associated habitat; material: feces | host: Homo sapiens | place: USA | collected 2013
TCCCAGAGTTCGGTCTGACCGGCCAGCACAACAGCCATAGGACTCATGGAATCAAATCTGTAGTTGAGCAGGAAACGGAATTCTTCCAGTGTCTCCTTTTCAAGCAGATGCGCTTCATCAAGGATGCAGACAACCTTTTTATGTTGCACGCCCCGGATGATCTCGATCTCCTGTTGAAGCTGACGCTTGGAATCACCGCGATAGAAACGGGATTCAAGTCCTAACTGATCCAGCAGGCCCTTATAAAACCATCGTGGCGTCAGCTTTGAGTCAGAAAGGTAAAGAACGATGTAATCCTCTTTGGGAAGTTCCGAGCAGAATCGGCGGATCAAAGTTGATTTACCACATCCAGGATCAGCAGTTACAACTGCAAACATCTGACGGTCTGCAACATAAGACAGACGTCCAAGTGTTTCACGGAATGCATTGGATTCGTATAGCTTTTCTGGTGGAACATCCCGCACAAACGGCGTGTGTTCCATACCAAAGAAGGATCCATACATCAGTCATTCGCCTCCTTCCTGTAGGAAGCAAAGGAAATGGCATTTGCCATCTGCAGCTGATTCTGTTCATGACGTACCTCCAGTGCATCAAGAAAGCGGGAGGTCGTAGGGGTTTGTTCCTGCATGGAAGCAGGAAGAGTCGGTCTTTTATCACAATACGAACCGATTTTTAGCGGGGCTGCAGTAAAAGGTTCCATTCCCTGATAAGAAATGGTGATCTGTTCCGGTGCTGCAGGATCATAAGAAATCTCTACAGTGTGTCCAATCAAAGATGGTTTCGTTTCGTAACGCCTCCCACGGAAACTGATGCAGGCTCCCTTGTCGACTTTTCTCTGTTCATGATGGAGAAAGGCTTCAGATACCACAGCTGCATCAAGGAATGTCAGCGGCCGGCTGTCCCGGTTCCATTCCTGGAGCGGGGAGATCCCTTCTTCCGGAACAGCAGCTCCAAGGCTTTCGTAGTATTCTGCGATGCCGGCATGTTTTTGCTTATGATAGTATTCCTCCAGATAGACTGTCCAGAGGCGGTTCAGTTCTTCCAGTGTCCTGATCTCTTTGAGCTTTGATTCACGGATGAATGTATCCACCACCTAATGGAACTTTTCAATCTTTCCTTTGCTCTTGCCCGACCGCGGTTTTGCATGCATGACACGGATCCCCAGCCTGGCAAGCGAGAACCGGATCTGTTTTGCAATGTACTGGCTTCCGTTATCAAAGTAGCAGGCATCAAACGTTCCATATCTGGAAATCGCCTGATGGAAGGTGTCCTCAATAATGGTTTCCTCCTGATTATCATAAAACCGGGAGGAAAGCAGATATCTGGAATGGTCATCGATGGCAGAGGACAGATAGGTCTGTATCTTTGCACCGTTTTTCCCGATGGGCAGTTTGGGACCATACTTGATGTCACCCTGAACCAGCATCATACGGTGAGGCTTACAGAACCGTTTGGAAGAGCTGCTCCTGGCCTCTTTGTACATCTGTATCTGCTTCCGCCCATAGCCGGCTTTGTAGATATGCCGCTCCAGGGTTGACCGTTTCAGAATACCGGGAGCGACAAGACCTTCTGCTTCCAGGATGTAAATGATCTTGGCAACTGACCGTTCCGGAACTTCCTTTCGAAGCTGGATCGCCTGCTCCAGAAGATACCCGAAGTTTTCCGGAAGACTCTGCGACCGGTGTTTTTCGCGATCTGCCGGTCTGAGACCTGCGAACTGTTTTTCAGTGAATGCTTTCTCATACCGGTAAAGAGTGCGGACAGAAATGTTATTTTCGTCAGCAATCGTTCTGCGAAGCTGCAAGCGTTTTGCGTCATCCAGACCTGTTTGAAGCAGCGGTGAGATCATCTGGAAACGGTGAAGTGCTTCCTGATCCTGCCACTGTTGTTTTGTCAATGTTTCACTTGTATTCATAGTATAGTTACCTCCTTATGAGACCACTATACTATCCGTCTGTATGACAGACGAATCAAAGCAGGTGCAAAAGCTTACCAGCGGATCGGCACCAAAGATTCGCCACTGTTATAGATGATCCGCAGGATAAGCTCCAGCCAGTTTTGATGTCTGCTTCTGATCTTGTTGAGCAGTGAGTCAGAAGTAAACAGGATCTCCTCTCCCAGATGAAGTATCTGATATCCGGCTGTCCTCAGGTATCCTTCTATACGCTGAAGATTTTCATAAAGCCATTGAAGCCATCGGATCATAGTGTGGACGGATGGATAATCCTCAGAGTCCAGATCATCCGGAAGGACCACTTCATCCAGAACGCCGGCGATCACCTCTGCTTCGTAGTGTTTGTAAGGCACAAGACAGTCCGGAAGCTCATTGTGATAAGTGCGGCAGTTCTGGCAGCGGAACCTGCGGATCATCAGTCGTTCCTTCACGCCACCTTCCTTTTTACGGATGCGTGGACGGGAGTCTCTATAACGGAGCATGCCCTGGCAAACCGGACAAAGATGGGAGTTCTCACTGCTCTCAACAAAAAAACAAAAACACCAAAATCCTCCTTGAGGATCAGTGTGTAGTCTGATATAATAATCACGGTTTTAACCATGGTCTCAGAGTACACAACTTTCCAGGTAGGTGCTCTGGGACCTTTTTCTTTCTGTAAACTAATGACAGTATACAGGTCAATCCAGAGACAGGCAAGTAGGTCAGTATTATGCTAATTTAAGAAGTTAACAACAAGATATCTCCATCAATAATAAACAAAATATAACATAATAAAACTAATGCTTCCTTTAATTCTAACAAAGAGACAAAAAGCCCCCTCCAAGAATCATTCTCCCAGAGAGGGCTTCATTATTTCTATGCATTGTATTACCAATCTGGCGATTGCTCTACTTTGCAGCAATAGCTGCCTGTGCGGAGGGTTACATTGGAAAGACATTGTATCAATCAAATTTTCCTTATAATCTATATCTTTTAACCTCTAAATTTCGCAACAATCTTCTGTTTTTTATTCGTTCTCTAATCTCTTCTAATGAAGAAATCCTTCCTGCATTGCCTTAAATCCTTGTCCTAATAAGCGATATAATTCTAATTTCGCCACATCGGTATTTTTTGTATTCATTCGATCATCTCCCTAGAATCTTTTACAATTTCCAAATCAATTATGTACTATTTTCTCAATCATCTTTCCATTTCTGTATATTTCAAGTTTATTAATCTTTACAGAAACAAGTTTATCAATAGTTGAACTAGAATGTGAACTTCTATCAATCAACACCGTATATGGAATATATTTGCCATCCATCTTTCGGATACCAATATTGACACCTTTTCCGTCAATCAAACCATATTTTATATATGCTACAATAATACTTGTTTTGGGTACTGTATTATTAGGTACATAAAAAATATCTTTGTTTTTCATTATTTGATACACACATGCAAAGGATCTGATACGATGTTTCATATCATAAAATCTTTTTCTCATTCCATTTTTCCTTGTAAAATCAGTAAAATCCAGTCCTTCTTCAATACATTTAAAAAAATTAATATTAGATATTTTACCATTTATATGTTGAATACCTAACATATGATAAATTCCCCATTCCGTAAAGTGTATCTCCAGTACTTTTCCGTTAGCAAGATAATATCGAAAACAAGTTGGAATAAGATATTTATTTGCAAAATCTCTATATAATTTCAAACTAATTTCCGACCAAGAGGGCATTTCTGACAATTCCAATAATTCATCTACTTGTAACATATATCTCCTTCCTTTATATATAGAAAAAGCGTCTGCAGTACAACAGACGCAAAATTTCATATAATGGACAGCGGAACGGAATGCACCGAACAATTTTCTATGGCTATTATTTGCCCCCAATCAGGAAGTAGGCTGTCCCATCTACCTTTACTTCGCTTTCGCAGGCATCTCTCCAAAAAGCTTTTCTTAGGTTTAGTATATACGGATTTTTCAATAAAATCAAGTACTATTTTTGCTGCTTCCAAATTTTTTATAGCAGCAATTTTCAAAAAAATTCCCATCCCGGACTAAAACCTAGCCCGGAATGGGAATGTATTATTCTAATATGAATGCTGTATCACATCAGACGATATCCTACTTGTCAGCGATAGCTGCCTGTGCTGCTGCAAGACGTGCGATTGGCACACGGAATGGAGAACATGATACGTAATCCAGACCAATCTTGTGGCAGAACTCAACAGATGAAGGATCTCCACCGTGCTCACCACAGATACCGCAGTGAAGGGAAGGACGAACCTTCTTACCTTTCTCTACAGCCATCTCCATCAGCTGGCCAACACCTGTCTGGTCAAGCTTAGCAAATGGATCGCTCTCGTAGATCTTAGCATCATAGTAAGCATCCAGGAACTTACCGGCATCATCACGGGAGAAACCGAATGTCATCTGAGTCAGGTCGTTTGTACCGAAGCAGAAGAACTCAGCCTCTGTTGCAATCTGATCAGCGGTCAGTGCTGCACGAGGAATCTCGATCATAGTACCAACTTCGTACTTCATCTCAATACCTGCTGCTGCAATCTCAGCGTCAGCTGTTGCAACAACGACATCCTTAACATACTTAAGCTCTTTAACCTCACCAACGAGTGGGATCATGATCTCTGGCTCAACTGTCCAATCAGGATGTTTCTTCTTTACGTTGATTGCTGCACGGATAACAGCACTTGTCTGCATCTTAGCGATCTCAGGATATGTTACAGCAAGACGACATCCACGATGACCCATCATTGGGTTGAACTCGTGAAGTGAGTTGATGATTGCCTTGATCTCGTCTACGCTCTTGCCCTTAGCTTCTGCAAGCTTCTTGATATCAGCTTCCTCAGTAGGAACGAACTCATGAAGTGGAGGATCCAGGAAACGGATGGTAACTGGGTTACCCTCGAGTGCCTCATAAAGAGCCTCGAAATCTCCCTGCTGATATGGAAGGATCTTAGCAAGTGCTTCTTCTCTCTCTTCTACTGTATCAGAACAGATCATCTCACGGAAAGCAGCGATTCTGTCTTCCTCGAAGAACATATGCTCTGTACGACAAAGACCAATACCCTCTGCACCAAGCTCACGGGCTTTCTTAGCATCTGCAGGTGTATCAGCGTTTGTACGAACTTTAAGCTTTCTATACTTGTCAGCCCAAGCCATTACACGGCCGAACTCACCAGCGATCGTAGCATCAACAGTTGGGATAAGACCATCATAGATGTTACCTGTTGTACCATCGATAGAGATCTCAGAACCCTCTGTATAAGTCTTACCTGCGAGCTCGAACTTCTTGTTCTCCTCGTCCATAACAATGTCGCCACAACCAGATACACAGCATGTACCCATACCACGGGCAACTACGGCTGCATGTGATGTCATACCACCACGAACAGTCAGGATACCCTGTGCACTCTTCATACCTGTGATATCCTCTGGAGAAGTCTCAAGACGAACAAGTACAACCTTCTCACCGCGCTCAGCCCACTCTACAGCGTCCTCTGCTGTAAATACGACCTTACCACAAGCTGCTCCCGGAGAAGCACCAAGACCCTTTCCGATCGGAGTAGCTTTCTTAAGCTCAGCAGCATCGAACTGTGGATGAAGAAGTGTATCCAGGTTACGAGGATCGATCATTGCTACTGCTTCTTCCTCTGTCTTATGTCCCTCATCTACAAGGTCACAAGCAATCTTTAATGCAGCCGGAGCTGTTCTCTTACCGTTACGGCACTGAAGCATGTACAGCTTCTTGTTCTCAACGGTAAACTCCATATCCTGCATATCATGGTAGTGATTCTCAAGAGTATCACAAACCTTAACGAACTCAGCATATGCCTCTGGGAACTCCTGCTCCATCTGAGCGATCGGCATAGGTGTACGAACACCGGCTACTACGTCCTCGCCCTGTGCGTTGATCAGGAACTCACCCATCAGCTTGTTCTCACCTGTTGCAGGGTCACGGGTAAATGCAACACCTGTACCGGACTCATTATTCAGGTTACCGAATACCATAGGCATTACGTTAACTGCTGTACCCCATGAATAAGGGATATCATTGTCACGACGGTATACGTTTGCACGAGGGTTGTCCCATGAACGGAATACAGCCTCTACAGCCAGCTTCATCTGCTCTACAGGATCAGATGGGAAGTCTGTACCTAACTGGTTCTTGTACTCAGCCTTGAACTGCTCTGCCAGAGTCTTAAGATCCTGAGCTGTCAGATCAACGTCATACTTAACACCCTTCTCCTCTTTCATCTTGTCGATGAGCTGCTCGAAATACTTCTTACCAACTTCCATAACGACATCAGAGAACATCTGGATGAAACGTCTGTATGAATCATATACGAAACGCTCGAATGTTGGATCAGGGTTACCCTTGATCATAGTAGCTACTACGTCATCGTTAAGACCAAGGTTCAGGATTGTATCCATCATACCAGGCATAGATGCACGGGCACCGGAACGAACAGAAACGAGAAGTGGATTCTCAGAGTCACCGAACTTCTTGCCGTTGATCTCCTCCATCTTCTTTACGCCGTCCATGATCTGAGCCATGATCTCGTCATTGATCTGACGGCCATCCTCATAATACTGTGTACAAGCCTCTGTAGTTACTGTAAAACCCTGTGGTACAGGAAGACCGATGTTGGTCATCTCTGCAAGGTTCGCACCCTTACCACCGAGTAAGTTACGCATGGTCATGTCGCCTTCGCTAAACATATACACCCATTTGTTTGCCATTGTAAAGTTACCTCCTATATTTATAATTGTATTGTTGATATCGACAGACGGACGCACTTCGCCCACGGACTGCCACATCGCTGTTTCTAGTATAACACACTCCTCCCACGTATGAAAAGAGTTTTTTGACATTTTTTATGCGGGAATCATTTCTACCGGTCACCATCATCGTCAAAATCGGCATCCTCTCCCATGAACTCGCGGTTTGTCACGCGCTTTTTGTCACGGTTTTCCTCTACCAGCTTGGATAACTGCTCCTTGACATCTCTTGGCTTCTTGATATTTTTTATCTCGAAGTCTCTCATGCTCTTATCCGCTGAGGAAACCTGAATGGTTCCGATCCCAAAAATCTTCTGCGACAAAGTCTGACTTAGGGACAGATCCATAATACGATACAGACGTACCTCGTCCTCAACCGTTTTTAACAGACCGCTTGTGATAAAAAGTCTGTCATCCGTCAGGGCATACTTGGTAAATGTCCACGGCAGACCCAGTGCATTTCTTTTTCGTTCTTTCCAGATAAAATTTGTTTCCATATCATCCTCCGTTCTACACATCATGTGATTTCAATTTACTTTGTATTTCCTTTTACAAATCTCCACCGGCAGATCTTAAGATCTCCCTGACAGCGGAGCCGCAGGGTTACAGGTTCTTTCGATGTTTCCAGACCCTCGACCGATATCAGAAGCTGGCGGAATATTCTGCCATGAGGTGCGTTCTTTGCCGTCGCCGCTGCCGCCCATCCCGGATTATCTCCAGCACCGGACAGATCCTCAAAATCAGGCACAATATAGGACGTATTATGTATGTCATTGATAAATACATCCACCGTACTCTCCGGCACGGCATCCGCATCCAGCACAAGGTATGCTGTCTCCTCCGGCAGGCGGACACGGTCATACTCCAGAACCAGACAGTCATCCAGCCGTTCCCCGGACTTCTCCTCTCTGGTCACCTCATTTATATTCTGCCACAAGCCGCCCACTTTTTCAAATAATTCTTCCGGGACATGTGCATCGGCTCTGTGTGCGACACTGTCATACCCCATATGTCCTTCCCACAAGTATCCGTTCCGTGAGCGGTCATAGTGATCTGCCGGCTGCCAGAGACCGCCGTCCCGGTATCCTCTCTCCTGCCCCTTCAGTGTGACTGTAACCACAACGTCTATGTCAGCGGAGGAATGACCTGCCTGCATCTCATACATTCCCGGTTCCAGAAGCTTCTTTCGCTGAATCGTATCATAATACATCAGATCCTCAACCGGAATCCGGAATGAAACTGTCCGCTCTTCTCCTGCTTCCAGATCCTTTACTCTTTTAAATGCGATCAATGTCCGGATCGGGCGTTTTACGGCAGAATCCTTCTTCGTATAATAAATCTGAACCACTTCATCCTGCGGCGGAAGTGCATCTCTCACCTGTCCCATATTTCGTACAGTGCAGGTGACATCAATATACTTTTCATCCGTTGAAACCTTCGCTGTGAGTGCATCAATCTCCATCGGTGTATACGTCAGACCATATCCAAAGGGATACAGCACCTCTCCCTTAAAATACTGATATGTTCTTTCCTTCTGGATAATGTCATAATCATCCATATCCGGAAGCTGCTCTGTATCGCGGTACCATGTCATATTCAGCCGCCCGGCCGGTGCTTTTTTTCCAAACAGGATATCTGCCAGACCATTTCCCAGCTCCATACTGCCGCCTGCCATCGTAAGAATTGCCGGCAGATGCTGTTTCTCCCAGCCAATAGCATAAGGCACACTGGTAACAAGTGCTGCAATGACCCTATGATTTTCCTGATATACCGCCTGCAGAAGCTGTCTCTGATAAACCGGAAAGTCAATATCCTTCCGATCCACTTCCTCCTTACAGGTGATCATCGGATGTGCCCCGCCCACATAGATCACGGTATCTGCCTGAGCTGCTGCCTCGCGTGCTGCCTGGATGCCATCCTTGACCAGAACCGGACAAAGTGCGGGCAGTGTCCGGTATTTCTGACCTGTCACCGTCTCATAGATGCCGCCGCTGCGCTCCGCTTTAAAATCTTCTGCAAATACCTGATGTCCATGGACATCGGTGCAGCTTACGATCCGGCGCACCTCCCCATCCTCTGCAAAACCCTGACCATCCCGGACACGGATCCGGTTCTGCCCGTCCACATAAAGACCGCTGCCATTCCATGCCTTTAGCAGAAATTCTTCCCCGTTTTCCAGAATACTTTTGAAGTGACTGCCAACCGCCAGGGACATACCTTTTTCCCCGGACTCTTTTAAATCCGTAAGATTGACCTGTGCATGGAATGCCTCCTTGACAAACCATCCAAATGCCCTCTCAGAGCAAGCCTTAAAAATACCGCCGCGATACACTTCATCCTCATCACAGCCGTCCAGAGCCGTCAGATAACAACCATTGCTCTCTGCTTTTAATGTCAGCTGCTCCTTGTCCCATAAAACGGACTCGAAGATTTCTGCCTTGTCCTCTTCGACCAGACCAAGTGTCTCTCCATCCTCCAGCAGACCCAGATATTTATCTCCACAGGCAATCTTAAGCTTTGGCACACCTGACTCAAAGATTACATTTTCCGGATGAGAGACAGCATCCCGGATACCCTGCAGCGGCGTCACCGCATAGGGCGGAATGCCGGAGTACCAGTCCAGGAACCATTCCTCTGCCGAAGGTCCGATCACAGCCATTTTATGATCCGATGTGATCTGTGTCTTGTCTAATGGCAACAGCTTCTGTCCGTCGATTTCGTCATTCTTAAGGAGTACAACGGATTCTGCGGTAACCTCTCCCGCCAGTTGCTGAAACTCTGGAAGATTTAGTCCATAATCCGGGACAGTCTCCTTTGGATCAAATAATCCCAGACGGATCAGAGTACTAAAATGACACCGCAGTGCACGGTCGATGTCCGCCATGTCGATCATCCCCAGCTCATACGCCTCTCTCGCTCCCTCGATCACCGCATCAATATCATCCGTAAAACAGTCAATCCCTGCCTTTAATCCCTCGGCAATAGTCTCCGTATGAGAACCGTAATAATGATGACAGTCTACCGTCTGTTTCATATCGCCGCCATCGCATACCACATGATGTACGCCCCATTGCTCCTTGGCAATCTTTTGTACTTCATGATTCAGGATCGCAGGCACACCGTTAATCTCATTGTAGGAGGTCATCATCGCCTCGGCACCGCCCTCCGTCACGGCACGACGGAACGGCTCCAGATAATACTCCTGCTTATTTCGTGGATCAATGGAGGAGGATTTCCAGACACGTCCATCCTCCACATTGTTGGCATAAAAATGCTTTAATGTAGCTCCACAGCGTATCGTTTCTCCCTCTCCCCGCATTCCGCGAATATATGCGGATGCCATCTTTCCGGTAAGATACGGATCCTCTCCATATGCCTCCTCGGTACGTCCCCAGCGGGGATCCCGCTCCATGTCAATGGTCGGAGCCCACAGACACAATCCGCCTCTTCGTCCATCCTTTTCAAAGACAGCTCTCGCCTCGGTACCTACTACTTCCCCTGCCTTACGGATCAGCTCCGGATCCCAGGTAGCACTCATACCGACAGGATTTGGAAAAATCGTGGTCGGCTGCGGCTCTCCCTTATCAAAGCTCTGATCATGGCGCATCTGCAAACCATGGGCACCCTCACAGCCCACATAAAAGGACGGAATGCCCAATCGCTCTATGGTCGGATTTCCTGTACCCAGACAGGAAAATTTTTCTTCTAATGTCAATTCATGAACCAGATAGTCCAGTCTTTCTTCCATGGTTCTCTCCGTATCCCACAAAGGATTGTTTCTGTTCATATTATTATCTGACATGATCGTTTCCTCCTGAAGTATTTATTATATAGGTTGTTTCTTAATCGTCAAAACTTCACACAGTGATCTATTACCATGCAAAATCGAGTTAAAAAAGGAACCCGGCATCCTTTGGCCGGGTTCCTTTCATATGTTCTGAGCCGTAAAACTCTCATTGATCATAAAACGTAACATGCGGCAGGTGCAGGCATCCGGATTGTGAAGTTATCATACCACACTTCGTCTTATAATATATGAATTATTTTTTAATTTTCATTGTTTTTTTGATGCCGGCTTTACTTCCCAGCAATTTTCTGTATGCCTTCAGCTTCTTTGCCGGCACTTTGAATACTGCTTTTTTCTGAATGCCCTTGAATGCATTTTTGCCAACTGCTTTCAGCTTCGTTGTCTTGATCACAACATTTTTCAATGATTTACATCCGGAGAATGCATTTGCACCAATGGATGTAATGTTGGCACTGATTGTTACTTTACTGAGCTTTTTGTTATTCTTAAATGCATTTTTGGCAATGGAGTTTACCTTATAAGTGACACCATTTACCTTGATCGTAGCCGGAATCACAACGGTCTTTTTGTTTTTTCTGACCGGTGCTTTGTACTCTACTGTCTTCTTATTAACATTGGAGATCTTATAAGAAGCTGTCTTATCCTTTACAACATCCCCCTTGGCAATCGCCGGTGCAGAGGTTACAACTGCTGAAGCCGTCGGTGTCTTTGCCGCTGCCGGAGTGTTTGTCGGAACAGATGCCGGGCTCTGGCTCGGTGCTGCACTTGGATCCTGTGCCGGAATCGGAACCGGAGATCTTCTCGGTTTCACCGGCAATGGAGTAACATCCGGAAATGGCTCGTCTGATGCAAACAGCTCAATCTTTGTAATTACCGGTTTATTGGATGCTGACATCCACAGAATGCTCTTGCCCTGCAAAATATCCTCATCAATTGAGATGATCTTGCCGCTCCACTCATCCTCAGCCATTACACCGGTCTCTTTTCCGTTACTGCAGTTTTCCAGTGCACCCTTGTTTGCCACCTTAAGTTCCTCATTCTCATCATATAAACCTTTTTCCGGTGGATATGCTTCCTTAAAGTCTGCATTGGCAATCTGAAGAGTGGAGTTGTCAATATCATTGTCCTTGCAGGTAACACGTACATACAAATGCTTGACATTCTTTAATGCTTCCGAATAAACAACTGCCCAGTATCCATAGCTGTTGCAGTGGAAATACCAGTCATTCGTTCCATCGTTTGATGGCACTGTAAGCTTTGGCTCACAATATGTTTCATTGTCGCCGCCGTTCTTTTTCCAGCTTCCTTCCCATGTGTAGACCGGTGTGAGACCTTCCTCGCTTTTCACCTCTGTATAAAGCGGCTTTCCGGTATTCACCTTTGACTTCTTGGTGATTCCCTCCGCTCCTGTCATATCAAGAACCGCCTGTGCAACATCATCATAGGACATCACATTTTTCTCGCGGTTAAACCAGGTTCCATTGTCCCAGAGCACCGGAATCATTCCCTTCTCCAGTGCATACTGTCCCATTTCGTAAATATAATTAGCAACACCATCTGCAGCCGTTGTCTGAACACCGTACTCACCAATGATCACACCATAGCCCTTCTGTGTAAACTTGCTCATCATGTCCAGATCCTGATGCATAGCCTGGATCTGTTCATCGGTACCCCAGTCAAAGAGACGTGCTGCATCTCCTTCTCCCTGATGATACTCACTTCCACCACAATAGTTCCATGGAGTATAGTAATGAACGGATACGCTAAGCTTGTTCACATCATTTTCTGCAATCGGATCTGTCGGCATTACAAAACGGTCATCACAGGTTCTCTCAATATTGGTGCTGTAGCCTGCGATCAACAGATAACGTTTTTCGTTGTTTCCGCCGGATTTACGAACAATATTGACAAATTCCTGATTGATCTTATTCATGGTCTTATACTGTTCATCTACGGTAAGCACACCCGTCTTGGCACTTGTGCTGCGTTTTACCCAGTCATCATTCAGACGGTCTCCCAGCTCCTCGTTGGCAGACTCAAAGATCAGACGATCGGAATAGTCTCTATACCGGTTGCTGACCTGCGTCCAGATCTGTCTGAAACGTGCCCATGCCTGCTCACGTACGGACTCATCCTTGTCACCAAACTGTCCCCACCAGTCACCATCATAATGAATATTGACGATGGCGTAGATTCCATCATTAAGACAGTAATTGATAACCTCCTCCACACGCTCCAGATAGCCTTCGTTAATGGTATAGGTCTTCTTGTCTGCTGAGATTTCCATCAGATTAGACCATGCTACCGGAATACGGATATTACGGAATCCATATTTCTTCAGGGTATCTACGTTTTTCTGAGTGAGAGGCAGATTATTTGCAGATGTTTCACAATAATTGACATCCACCTTTTTCTTCTCAGAATCTGTCATTTTGCTGGTATCAATAGCCTGTTCCAGAGAGTTACCATAGTTCCAGCCAAGTCCCATCCGGCTCATATAAGCAGCCGAGTCCATATTATCACGCATCTGACCATTGTCTCTGGTCTTAAATCCGCTTGGCAGTGTACGCTCTTCACCAATATTGCCTGGCACTTCCGTTTCTGCCGCTTTGACAGTCTTTTTTACGGATGCAATGCCGATTCCGCTTACGGAACTCACAACCATTGCTAACGAAAGAAAAGACGCCAATAATTGTTTTTTGAGTTTTCTCATTGTATTATCCTTCCTTTTTCAAAATATAAATTCGCTTTATAGGCAAAATGCCATACCTACCTAATTATATTATCATATTTTTATGCAATTTGCAATGCTGTCCGCTTCTTTTCAATGCCAGCAGTTATGGCATTTCACAATATAAAACGATATATTCTATAAATAATGCAAACATTCCATAAATATACACTTTTGCCCCTGATCCACTCGACATGACGGGAATTTTCCGCACAAAAAAGAGACATCCTATCCGCAGATAAAATGCCTCTTAACAGTTCTAGGAATAATTATGCTTCCGCATCGCCATCATCTTCTGTCGAGGTGGAATATACAAGCTCTCCGTCAGAAGAAGCAAAATCCTTTGCAGGCTCTTCTTCTGCGATCACTTCTTTTTCCTTAGAACGATCCTTCTTGTCGTCCTTTTTGTCCTCTTCCTCAGACTTTGCTGCCTTAGCTGCACGAATTGCGGCAATCTCGCGCTCTGCCTCTTCGTCGCAGTCAAGTTTTACGGAACGATATCTCTTCATACCGGTTCCAACAGGAATCAGCTTACCAATGATAACGTTCTCCTTCAGACCCACCAGCGGATCGATCTTGCCCTTGATCGCAGCATCGGTCAGAACCTTTGTGGTCTCCTGGAAGGATGCGGCTGACATGAAGGAGTTGGTTGCCAGTGCAGCCTTGGTAATACCAAGCATAACCTGGCTTCCTTCCGGCGGCTCCTTGCCTTCCTTGGTAAGTGCCTCTACCGTGTCCTCATAATCAAGGGCATCGACCATAACACCCGGCAGATAATCAGAATCACCATTATTCTCGATACGGATCTTCTTGAGCATCTGACGTACGATAACCTCGATATGCTTATCGTTGATATCTACACCCTGCAGACGGTAAACACGCTGTACCTCACGGATCATGTAATCCTGTACGGCACGGACGCCCTTGATCGCAAGGATATCATGAGGATTTACACTACCCTCTGTAAGCTCGTCACCGGCCTCAAGTTCCTGTCCCTCAAGCACCTTGATACGGGAACCGTAAGGGATCAGATATGCCTTGCTGTCACCTGTCTCCTTGTTAGTTACAACAACCTCACGCTTCTTCTTGGTATCACGGATGCTTACGGTACCGCCAAACTCAGCGATGATCGCAAGTCCCTTCGGCTTACGTGCCTCGAAAAGTTCCTCGACACGAGGAAGACCCTGTGTGATATCATCACCAGCTACACCACCGGCATGGAATGTACGCATGGTCAGC
>OIYT01001784.1_pt1 | contig 14521 bp, 8 predicted proteins | sample 1588201 | NCBI WGS metagenome assembly OIYT01 (sample SAMN03283260) | human gut metagenome | biome: human-associated habitat; material: feces | host: Homo sapiens | place: USA | collected 2013
TTGCGCACACACGCCTGTCTATCATTGATCTTGAAAATGGCAGACAGCCCATGTCTTATACGAAGGACGGAAACACCTACTATATTGTATATAACGGCGAGATCTACAACTACAAGGAAGTAAAGAAAACACTGCTCCGAAAAAACTATACCTTTGAAACAAACTCCGATACCGAAGTTATCGCCGCCGCGTTCTGTCATTACGGACCGGGCTTTGTCAAAGAATTAAACGGTATCTTCGCAATCGCCATCTACGACAGCATGCGAAATACACTCTACCTCTACCGTGATCGCTTCGGTGTCAAACCGCTTTATTATACGAAAACCGGCGATACACTCGTGTTCGCCTCGAGGATTGATACGCTGTTTGAATACCCGCGCGTGCGGCCATGCATCGATATGAACAGCTTCAATGAGATTTTCTCCCTCGGACCAGCGAAGACATACGGCAAAGGTGTATTCTCCGGAATCAAAGAGATCAAGCCCGGCGAATATCTGACCTACTCGCCGCAGTATATGACATCCCGGCTATACTACCGGATTGAAAGCCACCCGCACACCGACAGCTACGAGGAAACGGTAGAGAAAACCTCATACCTGCTTGAAGACAGCATCCGTATGCAGATGGTGTCCGACGTTCCGATCTCCACCCTGCTTTCCGGCGGTGTCGACTCCTCGTATGTATCCGCCGTCTGTAACCATTTCCTGCCGGAGGATACACCTCTTACGACGTACTCCTTTGATTACACCGACAATGCCGTTTATTTTCAGGCGAACAGCTTCCAGCCGAGTGAAGACCGCCCTTACGTTGATATCATGAAGGACTATCTGCACTCGGATCACATCTACCTAACGTGTTCCTACACGCAGCTTGCCGATCTGCTCGAAGCGTCCGTCGACAGCCGGTGTCTACCAACGATGGCAGATGTTGACTCCTCGCTGTTGTACTTCTGTGGGGAGGTTGCGAAGCATCACAAAGTCACGTTGACCGGTGAATGTGCTGACGAGATCTTCGGTGGCTATCCGTGGTTTCACCGTGACGCTATGCTGCAATCGAACACCTTCCCGTGGACGATGGATATCTCCTTCCGCAAATCCCTGCTCCACCCGGAATTTGCTGCCAGCATGCAGATGGAAAAATATATCGCCAAGGCATACCGCACGACGCTCTCCGAGGTCGATATCCTGCCGGAGGAATCTCCGCTCGATACGAAGAAACGCCAGATTGCCTATCTGAATATCCGCTGGTTCATGCAGACGCTGCTTGACCGCATGGACCGCACATCCATGCAACACGGACTCGAAGCCAGAGTTCCATTCGCCGATTACCGCGTCGTCGACTATGTATTCAATGTTCCGTGGTCGATCAAAGCCAAGGATGGTGTTCCCAAGAGTCTGCTCCGTGCCTGCGCCGCCAAATATCTGCCGGACACGATCATGAACCGTCCAAAAAGCCCTTACCCGAAGACCTATCACCCGGAATACGAGCGCGTGCTTGCGAACCGCCTGCGCGAAGTTGTCACCGACACCGCATCGCCGCTACGGAGCTATCTGAACATCCCTGCGGTGCTGAAATTCCTCGACGAGCCAAAGGAATATGGAAAGCCTTGGTTCGGTCAGCTCATGGCCGGACCACAGATGATTGCCTACCTGCTGCAGGTTGACTACTGGATGCGGAAATATATGTTATAACCCATTGCATGAAAAAAGCAGAGGTTGGAGCGTTTCACTCCTTCCTCTGCGTTCTTTTCGTGATTGCATCGCATCGTTCCTGTATCAGCTTCTCAAACCGTTCTTTTAGGTGTTCCGGAAGCAACGATGCTTCACACATTGCAACAAACTTCTGCCGTTGCTCTATCACCGCATCCAGCATCTTCTCTGCAGACACTCTGGATATTCCACATGCATCTGCATAAACCAAAAAGTCTTTTCGATGTAGATTCCGTTTCTTTCCATTCATTGCAAGTGCAAACTGTTCCTTATCTTCCGGCATGATTACATTCACCGGAAGTAGATCATACGCGGGTGACAAACTATATGTGCCAGTGCCCTCTCCAGTCTCAATCAACGAGAAATTTTTCAAATGCATATCCGAATTTCCAGCCACAAAGCAAAACACCAATCTCATAAATAATTCTGCCATATCCAAGCCTTTTCGACAGGAATACCGCTCTATAATTTTTGCACACCGCTCATAAGACCCCTTGTATTTATCCTGTGTCAGACGCAAATCAAGCTGGCAGAAATCTTCCATCGCAAGCATCTTCGTATGTTCACCATCCTCAACCCGGTCAACGCGTCGCGTAATGTATGCCAGATCTCCATCCCCCCTCATCAGAGCATGCGGAACCGTAGAAATCCCGATTGTATCTGCCATTGTCATAACCAGTTGTTCTGCCTCTGGCAATGCTTCGAACTGCTCTACCTGTGGTTTCAGAATATATCCCGTTGGATAATTCACAAGTGTGAGACGTGGTTTATTATTTTCTGACAGCAAATGTAACGATAATTTCTTTTGTACCCCCGGAACCGTAAAACCCTTTTGAATTGATTCCATTACAATTGTCGTCAATGTCTGCTCTGTGATATCAATTTCCGGTATCGTATCCGTACCAAAAAAATGCTTTATGCAGGATGCATGCCAACCCGATTCCGTTTCCTTCTTCAATGGTTTTCCACAACATAAACAATTCATACACGTTCCTCCCTTATGCTGACATTTCCAATTGCATCCTTACATGCAACCAGCAAAAGCCCAAACCGATCTTTTAAATCAATCTTCCAATTCCTGCTTACAACACCAAGCAGCCAGCCCTCCGGAATCAATCCATCGAAAAAAGGAAACATTGTTTTCGACTCATACACCTCGTCCGTCAAAGGCAACGTCAACGAAACAGCACTCGCTTGCGCATCTTTCAAATATGTCTGATCGTAGGAAAATGAATATCCTTCATCTGTTTCCAGTAGCGTTCCTGCAAATACATTCCGCACATATACATATGCCGTTCGAAAAATCGTATCCATACCTAATCAACCTGCCTTCCCGGAACTGCCTCCATTCCAAACATTCCAAGTGCGATATTTACCTTGTCCATGCGCACCGTTTCTTTTCCCTGCTCCAATTCACGTACAAAACGCAAACCAAGACCTGCCCGCATGGCAAATTGCTCCTGCGTCAGTCCCGCTGCTTTACGATTCTTTTTTATAAATTCTGCAATCTGATTCATACGATCACCGCCTGTCTTTTTTAGTGTATTTTACACCTCATCGGGTATAAATGCAATGTTTTGTATACAAAATACACCCGATAAGGTATATTTTATTCTAATTCCCTTTGAATTATACCTTATCGGGTGTAAAAATGTTATTTCTTAATATACGTCTGCTTATTCGTCGTTACAACACCACCGTAATTATTCACTGGTGCAGCACCGCCCTTCGGTACAAGCACAATCTGGATTCCTTCAAGACGCTTGCTGAGTCCTGCGGTTCCGGCAGCTTCGCCGTTCTTCGCCCAGGCAAGCCAGCCGTAGGTCTGTGCATGGACGCGGTAGTATACGTCATAATGCTCTGCCATCTCGCCGGTCAGTGCGATACGGATTGCTTCAAGACGCTTCGCACGTCCACTCGTTCCAGCCATCTGACCATCACGGAACCATGTATTCACATTGTTCTCATTGCCCTGCCATCCGATGGACTGTACATGTGTCGTATAGACAATGCTTCCGCTGTATGGCTTGTTCGTAAGCTTGATGTTGATGCCTTCAAGTCTCTTTGCCTTACCGCTTGTTCCGCTCATCACACCATTGTGCTTCCAGCCCTGCCAGCCAAAAGACTGTACGTGTGTACGATATTCTACATTTACATTGTTCTCACCTGTCACAACCGGATTCGCATTTGCTGTGGATGATGCAATATATGCCTCTCCACGGGCAGATTGGATATTTCCGATTGCATGATCGAAGCTTTCACCCTTCTTCACGATCACGATCTGGATTGCCTCGAGTCGTTTGCTAAGTCCTGCTGTTCCTGCCGGTGCGCCATTGGCTGCCCATGCAAGCCAGCCGTAAGACTGTGCATGTACGCGGTAATATACGTTGTACTTATCCTTGTCTGCTCCTGTTAACTGAATCTTGATTGCTTCCAGTCTCTTCGCTTCGCCCTCAGTTCCGTTCATCTCGCCATTTGCAGACCACGGCAACCAGCCATAGCTCTGGCAATGGGTTGTGTACTGGATGCCAAGATTACTGTTACCTGCAACCGAAATCTCAATACCTTCGAGCCGCTTCGCCCTGCCGGAAGTTCCACTCATCGTACCGTTTGTTACTGGATTCTGCCAGCCGATGGACTGTACATGTGTACGGTAAGAAACCGTAACATTCGGTGTCACAACCGGTGCTGGTGTAGGTGCTGGTGCCGGAAGCTTTGCGATTGTTTCTCTTGCGACAACCTCTCCACAGACTGTACATTTCTTGATTCTGCTTCCCTCTTCTGTCGTAGTAGCAGCTTTTTCTCCTTCCCATTCGCCGGCGGTATGCTTTCCTGTCTTTGGAATTACTGTTCCCTTTTCAACTAATTTCTTACACTCCTTGCAATATACATCCCCCGTATAACCGTCTGCAACACAGGTGGCTTCCTTTTTGTCTCTCACCTCTGTGTCAGTATGTTTGCAAGCTACAATCTTCAGTTCGATCTCAGCAAATTTATCTTCATTATCGGCTGACACTGCTCGAATCTTTACAGTTCCCTCTGCCTTAGCTGTTACCTTTCCATCTCCATCAACGCTTGCAATATCTTCATTATCACTCTTCCAGATAACCTTCTGATTCGTTGCATTTTCCGGTGTCACAGTTGCCTTTAATTGAATTGAGTTCCCTATCTGTACCTCTTTGGATTCAGGCTCCTCAATTGCAACTGTATCAACCTTTATCGCTACCTTCGCATTTGTCAAAACATATTTACAGCAGTGTTCAATCTCAATTGCAACATTACCTGCCTGATCCACAGTTACCTGCTGTTCATCTAATAACGTTCCATTATCCTCATTGTAATAATAACAATACAGCGCTTGATCTGCTACAAGATTTGAAGAGGCTACATTCACCGTAACCTTCGCTTTACCAGGTAAATCGCCATCCTGTGCGAAATCAAGCATACAATTTGCTGTATCTTCCGGAATCAACGCTTTTGCCGTTTCATCCAATTTTTTTGTTTCTATGCCTGTTTTCAAATCAACAGATTTTGATATGGTTGATCCATCAAATGTCCATGTGTATGCATTTGTTTCAACCGAAGATTCTTTATCCAAAGATAAAGTAACCGACTTATCTTTCAAACTATCGAACACACTCTTCGAGATCGATTGATTCGCATCTTCTGAGAATACAGCATTGATTTCTTGTATACTAGCATCTGTGAAGATATCCTTTTCATATTCTGCATTTTTTTGATTTGTTACATCAACCGCTTTTTTAATATCCTCGCTATTCAAAACAGCCTGATTGACAGCGATATCAGCTTTCTTTACAACCGTACCCGTTCCATCCTTCTGTTCTGTCAAGATAACCTGACTATTTGATGCTGATGAATCGTACATGGTTTCCGTCTGTTTTCCTGTAATTTTACCCGCTTCCAGAGTAACTGAATCAACAACTGTTCCGCCATCCTCAAGCTGTGTCTGGCTTTCTGCCACTGTTGTTGAACTCATATCTGCTTTATATGGCGCAAACTGTAATGTATAGGTTGTACTTCCAATTGTATAGTTATACTTTACAACATGTTTTGTATCATATACTGTTATGATTGTATCATTTCCTGCTCTTGTAACAGTTTTCACATTATTTGCTTCACTTTGTTCGATTGGCTGTAAAAATCTCGCATCGAAGCCATTACCAATCTGTGAAATCTTAAAACTATTTGTATCATCTACCTGTACAGCATAATTTCCATACGACAACTCATTTGCCAGCCATGCATCATTTCCAATTCGGGCTGCATATGTATCCCAACGTTTCCACATGGAAGCTGCCTCAGATCCACTCATTTTGAAGATTGGTGTTTGTTTTCGAATCTGTTCTCTTACCACCGTCTGATTATTCACCACATCTCCATAACCCTGCTCACACGTTTTCCCCATAACTGTCTCGTCACAAGTAAGCATGTAAAGGATCTGAGCTGCCAAAGGATTGTCTTGACATTTAATATTTGCCGCATAATAAGATCCACCATATACATATGCACAAGGCGCAATACACATGTCATAATTATCCAATGTCTCATCATCTAATGTCCACAATAACCACGGAGCAGCAAAATATCCAAATACTTGATTTCCCTCTATATCTTCATACCACGGATCATCCCAAGCCGTATTTCCTTTTTCGTACCCGTTCTCTACTAGTTTCTGATACTTTTCATCCTGTTTTATTACCGACTTTAGAACCTGATCACTGCCACTGGTCATATAATAACCTGCTTTTTTCGCTTTCTCTGCAACAGCAAAGAATCCATCCCAGTCGTTGATATACTGTTGTACCTCATCCGGATCATCTGTTCCCAAAACAGTTTTGGCAACTGTTTTATTGTACATAAAGCAACCAGGATTTACATTATCTGAAACCATCTTCAACGAACCATTGGACGAAGCTTCCTTAATGGTATAATCATATGCATTTCTTTTGTAATACGATGCTAGATTATTTGTATTCTGTATGCCAATTTTATCCACAAATGCTATCGAAATATTTTCTAGCTCAAATGGTACGATTTCTCGATCCATGTTTACAATTGTTGCCTGATCTTCCATTAATCTCGCATCAATTTGTGTCTTATAAGATGAATCTAATGATCCCATCTCATAATTTGTAAAATGAACGTATCTCTCATATTCAGGATGTGAGCCGAAGAAACTATCCAGACTTTCTTCCAGTGCCGAGTTCCACGAATACAGATATACATCTTCCAACTTTCCAGCATTATATAATGCAGCTACTTCATTATCATATGGTGTTGTATAAAAATAATTGTTCGATGTATTCTTTACTGTGATTTGATATGTCGGATTGTCGACACCTTCCACTTCATCAGGGATAACCCATACATAAACGGTTTTGGTTGAATCTCCATAGTTTTTGCATGTAGATTCCAATGGATAAGCATCCAAATCCTCAAACCTTTCAATCCATCCATATCTTCCGTTCTTCTCCTTAATTCCCAATTCAAACGTTACATTTGTATGCGCCGGTATCTCGTATTTATATAAAATTCCAGTCTGCCATACCGAGCCAATAGGATTACCACTTTCATCCACACCGTCATAATTAACCATGGCATCCTTCTTTTGACTTTGATCTACAACGTTGATTCCTTCATTCAGAGAAATTGCACTTTCCTTTAACTCTGATAACTTCGGTATCACAGGATCCCCGCTGTCCTGTTTAAGCGTTATTGTCCATGTACTTCCCGCTTCTGCCAGAATATATATTATCTCATCATTCTCAGTATCATTTGTTCTTTCAAATACATAATCTTCCGAATAACACTTACTTTTCTTCGATAAATCCGTATAATACTCAAGGTCCTGTTTATTCAAACAGATTGTGCTCTTCTTTGGCACAATCACCTTTAGTAAAACACCTTGATCAATTTTATAATTATCGTTATAACTCAATCTTGCAACTGTCTCAATGCGCTCATCTGTATCCGATATAGAAACTGTCGGATTATCCAAGCTTAATTCAACTTGTTTGCATTCCTTTAATTGCTTTAGGTCATTAAAGCTTAATTCAAAAATATACCCATCGGTTATTAATGATTTGTTTACTCCAATATAATAGATTTTTACTTCATCCGATGAATTATTTATGATCGCACCTGAATCTGTTTTGTCTCCTACCTGTAAGCCATCTGCATCATAAACATAGAAATCTTCTGCAGTATAACTTGAATTTTTTTCTGTGACAGTCAAACCCACCATACTATTTGCCGGAACACTCAGCTTGTATAAATAGCATTTACCTTGCGTAAATGTTACCTCTTTATCATTTTCAGAACATGTCAGTTTTTCACCCTTCTTCAATTCTTTAACATCGGCAATTTCTGAAAGTTTCTTTGCCTGCCCTACTTTTAATGTACGACCAGCCAATGCGTTATTATCCAAAATTAAGATGTACTTTATTTGGTCTGTTACATGAAACTGACTTGATAATTCGTCGCCGGTTGTCTCATTTCCTACATAATCTTCCGCCATTAATGTGATGGTCTGTGATCCAACCTCATCAAAAAGCGCAACTGAAATGTAATCCTCTTTTTTAAGATCCATAATACGATAAGTTTCTTCCACCGTCGTTTTATACAGCCATCCGCTCAGCATAGTCGAGCCAGAAATAATATTTTCTACATAATTGCCTTCAGTTTTACTTAAGTTTAAGCTTTCTCCTATATCTGACGCCTTTCCACTCACATCTGTAATTTTCTGTCCAGATTTTACAGCAAACGAAAAAGATGTATCAGAATCTCCAGATTTAGCAATCCAGCAATACACATTAACCGTATCATTTTCCTGGTTCTTATATATATTTCCCTGATTATAATAGTATAAATCCGTACCTGAATCAATATACCAATATCCCCAGGCTGCGGTACCATCTTTCTCTACTTTTATCATCTGTCCTGCCGCCAGCGTAATCTTATATAAAGCACCGTTATCCGTCCCATATTGATTACCCATAGGCGATATCATATATTGATATTGGTTCTCTGTATATGTTTGTCCTGTCAACTCCTTACTTGACTCCTGCGTCATATCAATTGTCTGACATGAACCAGCCAGAGAAAAAATCCCTTTCGTCTCTGACTCCTCCGCCCACACAACCAGATACTGGTTTGAAATCAACGGCAGCACCATGCATAATGTCAGCACGAACGCCATCAATTTTCTGCATACTTTTAGTCTTTGCATACGCTTCTCTCCTCTCATTTTCCTGGATTTTATCCCTTTTTATGCTCTTTCCTATTCTAACACAATCAATTCCTGCATTTCCTTATGTTGCAGAATCCGCATTCGTTTGTGCAGAATTTACATTTATATCAAAAATTTGCCAGTTTCTACCTGTATAGCATTTTCCAATTCCGTGCATCCTTGTAGGTATCAGACTATAACGATTACAGGAGATACCAAATCATGGCAGGAAACAAAGTTATCATCTGTGGAGTGAATACCAGCAAGCTCCCATTGCTTAGCGAAGAGGAAAAGCGTGCCCTGTTTGCACGCATGAATCAAGGAGACGAAAGTGCCAGAGAGGAATTCATCCGTGGGAATCTGCGACTTGTCCTGAGCGTGATCCAGCGATTTTCAGGGAACAATGCCGAGAGCTCAGACGATCTGTTTCAGGTCGGCTGTATCGGACTGATCAAAGCACTTGATAATTTCGATCAGACATTAGATGTCAAATTCTCTACTTATGCGGTTCCCATGATAATCGGGGAAGTCCGGCGGTATATGCGTGACAACAACGCCATACGTGTGTCACGGTCACTGCGTGACATCGCATACAAGGCTATCTATACGCGGGATATATTAACGAAGAAGAATGACCGGGAGCCGTCCGTAGAAGAAATTGCGCGGGAGTTAGAGCTTCCGAAGGAAGATGTCGTCACCGCCTTAGACGCCATCGCGACACCGATGTCGCTGTTCGAACCGGTATATCAGGAAGGACAGGATGTGCTATATCTGATGGATCAGGTCAAAGACAAGAAGAACAAAGAAGAAAACTGGGTACAGTCTCTCGCCTTGCAGGAAGCGATGCACCGGTTAGATGACCGGGAACTGAACATTATACGACTGCGTTTCTTCGAAGGGAAGACGCAGACTGAGGTGGCAGATGAGATTGCAATCTCCCAGGCACAGGTGAGCCGTCTGGAGAAAAACGCCCTAAGGTCCATGCGGCATTATCTGTCGGACGAGTAATTCTCCCTCCATCATAAAATCAAAAAGAACACGATGCCCTGAAGCACCGTGTTCTCCTTGATTTTATTTCATTATCTTACCCAATATTTAAACTCTTCATCACCCATACGGATATAGTCATCGTTCTTCAACATAACATCAAATCCTGGCTGAATCATCTTGCCGTTCACATATGTATGATTCGTCGAATTCTCGTCCCGGATATAACATTCACCATTGCTGATGCGGAAACTACAGTGTCTGCGGCTTACCTTCCGGTTATCCTGTATCTGGTAATCGCACTCTGAGGACTTTCCAACCAGGAACTCCGTCTTCTCGATCGGTATCAGCGCATTCGTACGGGATCGAACCAGATATGGAGTAATATTGTTATAATTCATCTGTTGTAATACCGTTGTCTCACCTTCGCCAAGATCGATATCATCCTTCAATATATCTTCCTTCTGCAATTCAATAATAAAGGTGAAGAACTCCCTGAGTGAAAACATCATCCGGCTGTCTAAATAATGCAGGATCTGATCGACACAATTCACACATTGCATATCTGCGAACCGGATCTTGCCGATAAAGTTCTGTACAAACTCGCACACATTGCAATCCACGAAATCCTTCTCAATCGGCATATAGATGAGCTGCACATGAAGATTCGACAACTCAATATACATGTATTTCGTATTCAGAAGCACCTTCTTGATCGGCATGTTATGGTCTTCAAAATATAACAGTTGATTCAAAATATTTGAGAGAATCGATAAAAACTCACCTTTGTATAGCTGCTTCTTCAGAAACTGCGACAAAGGCAATGTCGCCGGAATCTTGTATGACAGCACGCGCACGCCTTCCACCATACTCTGCTGACAAGTCGACTGATTTCCAAGGAAGAACGCATTAAATCCTTCCATCTCCATCTGATTGACAACGACCGTATCCTCGATTCTAAAATTCAGATTAAATTCGTCATAGCTTTCCTGTACCTGATCCATTTGCTGCCCCCCTGTCTTATCTTATGATTTTACCGAAAACTCTGATATCGCACCTTCAATGGTCTTATCAGCCGCTTCCTTACCATATTTTTCTACATCCATACGGCTCTTTGCCATGTGTGTCAGGTTTCCGTTTCCATTCACACACCCACCCTGGCATGCCATACCTTCCATAAAATTACCATCCAGCATATTTCGCCGCAGCTTAAGCAGTGCAATCTTACATTCTTCAATGCCATCACAGACAACCGGCTTCAACGCAAAGTCTTCCGCCCCCTGTTCCTTCATACCCTCTTTTACAGCACTGCTCAAACCACCGGTATGTGCAAAGATTCGTCCAAAATAAGAGGCATCCTCCAGGTTCTCTTCCTCCAGTGTTGTGATATCGATATCCCGGCTGTCAAGCACTGCCTGCAGTTCCTCGAAGGTCAGCGCACTGTCAATATATGGTGCAACTGTCTCCTTGCGGATCTCCATCTTCTTTGCGGTACAAGGTCCGATAAATACAACCTTCGCCGTCGGATCCTGCTCCTTGATATGTTTACCGATCATCGCCATCGGAGACAACGTCGAAGATACATACGGCAGCATATCCGGGAAATTCTTCTCCACATAAGTTACGAACGCCGGACAGCATGAGCTTGTCAGCATGCCCTTCTCCCGTAATTCCTGTGATTCATGCCAGGTTGTCATATCTGCACCGAGTGCAACCTCCACAACTTCATCAAAGCCAAGTGCCTTGATTCCACTGATAACCTGCCCGCGCTTCGCATAGATAAACTGACCGGCAATCGCAGGCGCAACCGCTGCATATACCTTGTAGTTTTTGCCATGATCACTGCCCTTGAGCATGTTGATGACCTGCAATATATATGATTTCTCATTGATTGCACCGAACGGGCACTGATATACACACGCGCCGCAGGCAATACACTTTTCATTATCGATTTTTGCTTCCTGATCCTCATTCATCGTGATTGCGCCGATCTTACATGCCTGCTGACACGGACGCTTGAAATCGGAAATCGCACTGTACGGGCATGCCTTCGCACAGGCTCCGCACTCTTTGCACTTTGATTTATCAATATGCGCCTTCTGATGCTCATCAATCGTGATAGCACCAAACTTACAGGCATCCGCACACCGGTGAGCCAGACATCCACGACAATGCTGTCCGACTTCATATCCGCCAACCGGACACTCATCACAGGCAATCTCCATGACTTCTATCACGTTATCATTGTCCGGATTGCCCCCCATCGCCATCTTGACCTGTTCACTCACGATTGCGCGCTCCTTGAATACACAGCATCGCATCGTCGGCTTCTTGCCCGGAATAATCTTCATCGGAATATCTAAGATTCCTTCGAGCAGTGTGCCGTCCCATGCCATACGAGCAACCTCGCGCAGCACTTCATAACGGAAATATTGAGTTCTGGTGTCAAATTTTCTCATATTCTTCGTAGAGAGATTCCTCTCCTTCTCCTAATTCTATGTCATATCTTAAAACACATATAATTATCTTAATATTTCTAATAATTTCTGTCAACGGATACCGCACAATTTTACATAATTTTTAATGATTCTCCCCTTGTCCCTGCGCAAGCATCTCTTCTTTTATCTGATATAATTTCTTCGACAGATCCACGTAATGGATATGCGGATTCGTAAACCGCTGTTCTTCTTCCCATATCTGATGGTCAAGCTGTTCTGTCACATATGCCTTGATTGCGGCAAGCTCCGGCTTGTCATATACCAGCTTTCCGTCACGAAAGATCGGTACCTGCAGTTCCTTCACATCCACGTTTTCAAATTTCATCTTCTTCCATGGCTTCACCGGATCAACATAGGCAAATGGCTCATCTCCATTTACCTCCTCATCGTACATCGTGATAAGATCAGCAAGCGCATACCCGGTCTCCCGGCTGAAGATACGCCACAGCTTCTTTCTGCCAGGATTCGTAATCTTCTCAACGTTCTCAGAGATCTTGATCTTCGGTACAAATTCTCCGGCATCATTCTGCACAGCGGCAAGCTTGTAGACACCACCAAAGACCGGATCGGATTTTGAGGTAATCATACGCTCTCCGACACCGTAAGAATTGATGCATGCGTTCTGCTTCTTCAGTGACTGCATTAGGAATTCGTCCACACTGTTCGACACAACGATCTTGCAGTCCTGCATATCATGTGCATCAAGCGTCTTACGGATTTTCTTGGAGAAATACGCCAGATCCCCGCTGTCGATGCGCACACCTTTCAGACGTTTTCCGGCAGGCTCCAACACTTCCTTTGCCACGCGGATGGCGTTCACCAATCCGCTGTTTAATATATCATACGTATCGATCAGCAGCGTGCAGTTATCCGGATAGACTTCTGCATATGCCTTAAATGCTTCGTACTCATTATCAAAAAACTGGATCCAGCTATGTGCCATCGTACCGATCGCTGGCACACCATACCGTTCGTCTGCCATAACCGTTGCTGTCGCAGCCGCGCCACCGATATAGGCAGCTCTTGCTCCGAGGATTGCCGCATCACCCCCGTGTGCACGTCTCGCACCGAACTCCATCACGACCGCACCGCTCTCTGCTGCCGTCCTGCAGATACGGGATGCTTTCGTCGCAATGAGCGACTGGAAATTCATCGTAAGAAGCAGCATTGTCTCGATGAGCTGTGCCTCGATCACCGGTGCTGTTACCGTGACAAGCGGAGTATTCGGATAGCAGATGGTTCCCTCCGGCAGCGCATCGATATTTCCTGTAAACTTAAAATCCTCCAGATACTGCAGGAACCCTTCCGAGAACTCGCCCTTGCTCCTCAAAAACTCGATATCTTCCCTCGAGAAATGCATATCCTCGATATACTCGATCAACTGCTCTAATCCGGCAGATACAACAAACCCGCCGTTGTCCGGATTCTTCCGATAGAACATATCGAATACAACCATCTTATCTTTAAATCCTTTTTCGAAGTATCCGTTGGACATCGTCAGTTCGTAATAGTCCATCAACATTGTCAGATTTCTCATAGAATAAACATCTCCATTTCCCATGCCCGAAAACATAGATTTCATGCTTCCATACGCTTCATGTTTCCATAATTAGAAAAACTGCTGCACCAAAGCGATGGTGCAACAGCCTTTGTCTTTTTATTTCTTAGTTGTTAAATTTAGTTGTTAAATCCACGATAGATAATATCGGATCTCTTCGGTCCGTTGGAAACCATCGTGATTGGGAATCCAATCTGTTCCTCGATGAACTCGATATATTTCCGGCAGTTCTCCGGAAGATCCTCGTACTTCTTAATTCCCCGGATATCCTGTTTCCATCCCGGAAGCAACTTATATACCGGCTTTGCTTTCTTTAACTTTGCAGTTGTCGGGAAGTCCGTTGTTACCTCTCCGTCGATGTCGTAGCCGACGCAGACCGGAATCTCATCGAGATAGCCAAGTACATCCAATACTGTAAATGCAACATCGGTGGTACCCTGGATACGGCAGCCATACTTTGATGCCACACAGTCAAACCATCCCATACGTCTCGGACGTCCGGTTGTCGCACCGAACTCGC
>OIYT01001788.1_pt1 | contig 14511 bp, 9 predicted proteins | sample 1588201 | NCBI WGS metagenome assembly OIYT01 (sample SAMN03283260) | human gut metagenome | biome: human-associated habitat; material: feces | host: Homo sapiens | place: USA | collected 2013
TGAGTGTGCTTATATACATGGTATCCGGCTTTATCTTAGGTATATCCGATATCGAAATCCCGTTCTTTCCGGATAAACGTACCCGATCCAAGGAATATATATTGTTCACGGCACAAATATCCTGAATCTGCGCATTCATGTCCGCCAGCATCATATTATCCTGAAAGGTATCGTCCGAGACTCTTATGACAATGCAATTACCAACAAGCCGCCGTATCAATTCTATATTCCTCTTATAATCCGGTTTATCATAAAAGCCCGTCATATTCGGATATTTCCGGATGATCGGGATATTGGGATAACTAACCCCCATAAACACGACCGGGATCGATTTAGCGAGGGGATGCCTGCTATTTATCAAAGCGTTCAAGGCTTGATCGTCATTGACCAGAATAATATCCGGGTTCCATGTCGATAACTCATTCAGTTTCTTGAATAATTTCTGTCGCTGTTGCTTCTCCGAATATTGCTCACAATCCAAATAAAAAGAATAGACACTCGCATGTATCCCCTTCTTCCGCAAATCACTCGACATGATTTCCTTCATCTTCTCATAGGCGGGAAAATGTTTTTCGTAAGATTGAATCACGAGTATACGCTTCTCCTCCGATAAGTCTGTAGAGGATTTACATGATATACAGGTAACAAAGAGAAATATGATGGATATTATTCCAAATAAGCGCTTAGCTGGCATATCGTTCCTTTAAGGTGTTTTCTATGACTTTACAAAACTAAAGATTTATTTCGTACATTTGAGCATATTTTTCACGAAATACAATCAAAACATCAAATATATGAAACAAGAAATCCAACTGAACGAACACAACAAGCAAGAGTATCCTCCTATGCACACGGCGGAACATATCTTAAACCAGACAATGGTACGGATGTTCGGATGTCCCAGATCCAAGAACGCGCACATAGAGAGGAAGAAGTCTAAATGCGATTATCTATTGGCGGAAGAGCCCAGCGCGGAGGTCATGGCCGAGGTTGAGAAGAAGATAAACGAGGTGATCGACCGGCACCTGCCCGTAACCATCGAGTTCATGCCGAAAGAAGAGGCCGGAGATATCGTGGATTTAAGTAAATTGCCCGACGATGCCAGCGATACATTACGTATCGTACGCATAGGCGATTACGATGCCTGCGCATGTATCGGATCGCACGTGGCGAATACATCCGAGATCGGACATTTCAAGCTGTTGAATTACGACTATGCCGACGGGAGATTACGGCTACGTTTCAAATTGGTATAAAATTTAAAGCAAGCGCAAACGGTCAAATAAAAATATTTTATGTAAGTTTGCAAGCGATTAAAGGAACATTTTAATACAGACATTAAATACAATAGTTATGCAAACAATTGACAATTTCAATTTTGCCGGCAAAAAGGCATTTGTAAGAGTTGACTTTAACGTTCCATTGGACGAAAACTTCAACATCACCGACGACACTCGTATGCGTGCCGCTCTTCCTACATTAAAGAAGATCTTAGCGGATGGTGGTAGCGTAATTATCGGTTCTCACCTAGGTCGTCCGAAAGGCGCTACTGATAAGTTCTCCTTAAAGCACATATTGAAGCACCTTTCTGAGTTGTTAGGCGTAGATGTTCAGTTTGCAAACGACTGTATTGGCGAAGAAGCCGGCGCTAAGGCTGCCGCTTTGCAACCGGGCGAAGCTTTGTTGCTTGAGAACCTTCGTTTCTACGCTGAGGAAGAAGGCAAACCAAGAGGTTTGGCTGAAGACGCTTCCGACGAGGAGAAGAAGGCTGCCAAGAAAGCCGTTAAAGAAAGCCAGAAAGAGTTCACGAAGAGATTGGCCTCTTACGCTGACTGCTATGTAAACGACGCGTTCGGTACCGCTCACCGTGCTCACGCTTCTACGGCTTTGATCGCTGACTACTTCGATACGCACAACAAGATGTTCGGTTATTTGATGGAGAAAGAAGTGAAGGCTGTCGATAAGGTTATGAACGACATCCAACGTCCGTTCACGGCTATCATGGGTGGTTCTAAGGTTTCCTCTAAGATCGAGATCATCGAGAACTTGTTGAACAAGGTAGACAACTTGATCATCACGGGTGGTATGACTTATACTTTCACGAAAGCGCAAGGCGGTAAGATCGGTAAGTCTATCTGCGAGGACGATAAGTTGGATCTTGCTCTTGATTTGATCAAGAAAGCGAAAGAAAAAGGCGTAAACTTGGTATTGGCTGTTGACGCTAAGATCGCTGACGATTTCAGCAACGACGCTAAGACTGATTTCGCTCCGGTAGATCAGATTCCTGATGGTTGGGAAGGTCTTGACATAGGTCCGAAGACCGAGGCTATCTACGCTGACGTTATCAAGAACTCTAAGACGATCCTTTGGAACGGTCCTACGGGTGTATTCGAGTTCGAGAACTTCACGCACGGATCTCGCACGGTTGGCGAGGCTATCGTTGAGGCTACGAAGAACGGCGCTTTCTCTTTAGTAGGTGGTGGCGACTCTGTTGCTTGCGTTAACAAATTCGGTTTGGCTAACGGCGTATCTTACGTTTCTACAGGTGGTGGCGCTCTTCTTGAGGCTATCGAAGGTAAGGTTCTTCCGGGTATCGCAGCTGTAAAAGGCGAGGCTTACAAATAATCAGATAAGTAAGTGATTTAATAAAAAATCCCCCGGGACGCTCGGTATTCATCGAGATGTCCCGGGGGATTTTCTTTGATTTAGTTCCGTATTAATCTTGTTTCAAGATCAAGGCGGAAGAGGCGCTTACGGTAGTTTTACCCTGTACGGAACCTTTACCGTCCAGATAAATCCGACCGTCTTTACAAACCGGAATCCATGTTCCTTCCGGCAGAGAAACCGTTACCGCCTTCCGGTTCCCGTTAAAGATAACCATAATCTTCTTCCAACTATCCCCGTTCGCATGTTCCCCTAAGGTATACGCTACGACACCGGGCTGGTTCACTTCTTTGAATTGAAGGGCCTCCCTCACTCCCTCGGCCGTGGCGATACGGAAAGCCGGATGTGACTTACGAAGGGCGATCAAATCCTTGTAATAGTTGAAAACATCCTTGTTTTTTGCCTTTAAAGACCAGTCGATCTCATTGATTGAATCGGGCGATTGATAGCTGTTATGTACGCCTTTCTTATCGTGCAGCAACTCCTCTCCTGCCCGCATGAAGGGTACTCCTTGCGAGGTAAAGATGATGGTCTGGGCCAACTTGCCGAATCGTATCAACTCATCCGGGTTAGCGTCTTTCGGGGCCGAGAGCTTCAACTTATCCATCAAACAAAGATCATCGTGGCAAGAGACATAGTTGATCACTTGCGTAGGCTTGTTCGCATAAGGCGCTTTGCAATATAATATTTGGTTATAGTCGATTTGCGGATGGCGGATAGCGCCTACAATACCGAACTTAATAGACTCCTCGTTACCTTCCGGCTTTCCGGAGGCGAAACCGGCCTGTGTAGTCTCGAATACGCTTCCTTTTAAAGCATCCCGCAGGTCATCGCTAAATACGGCCACATCATTCAGTTTCGGGGCGTTTACCTTGATCGCCCTCTGATCCTCCGGTAGCGGGGAATCGCTGGCGGTCCAGCCCTCGCCGTATACGAAGATGGAAGGATCTAGTTTAGCTAACTCGGCTTTTACCTCGTTCATGGTCTCTACGTCATGGATGCCCATCAAGTCGAAACGGAAACCATCCACGTGGTATTCCTCGGCCCAATATTTCACGGACTCCACGATATAGCGGCGTACCATCGCCCGCTCCGAAGCGGTCTCATTACCACAGCCAGAGGCATCCGAATAGCTTCCGTCCGGTTTATGACGGTAGAAGTAGCCGGGAACGGTCAAACTGAAATTCGACCCATCCCCCACGAAGGTATGATTGTAAACCACGTCCATGATCACACGGATACCATTCCGGTGCAACCCCTGCACCATCTCCTTGAACTCACGAATACGAGCCTCGGGATTGTAAGGATCGGTGGAATAGCTCCCCTCGGGGGCGTTATAGTTCTTGGGATCATATCCCCAATTGTACACATTATCTTGCAAGCGGGTCTCGTCCACCGAGCCATAGTCATAGGAAGGAAGGATGTGGACATGGGTAACGCCCAACTCCTTCAGATGATCCACGCCGGTAGCCACGCCGCCCGGACCTTTCGTGCCGTTCTCCGCCAAGGCGAGAAACTTACCTTTATGCGTCACGCCGGAGTTCGCGGCGATCGAGAAATCCCGATGATGCATCTCGTAGATGATAATATCGGAGAAGCTTTTCAACTCGGGAGATTTATCCGCCTCCCAGCCCTCCGGATCGGTAGCCGCCCAATCGATCACGGCCGCACGGTTTCCATTCACCCCGACGGCTTTCGCCCAGATACCGGGAGTCTCATCCAGCCATTTATCGCCGATACGGATCTGGAAGGTATAGAAGGAACCTTTCAGATCCTCGCTCACGGAGATACGCCACGTACCCTTGTCCGAGGATTTCATCGGCAACTGGCGGATAGGCTCCCCTCCCTCACCGGAGGCGTAAAGATTCAAGCGGACTTCTTCCGCCGTCGGGGCCCAAAGGGTGAACACGGATTTCGTGGGGGAATAGAACAACTCCAGATCGTCTCCCTCATAGGAAGGGTATTCATCAAAGGATTTGTATTCTTTCGGTGAGTTGCAGCTAAGCAACAGCGACAGGTATATAGATACCGGAACTAAGTGTCTCGTCATGGCTGATTCAGTAATTTGTTTTCAATCACAAAGATAGAAGATTCGAATCGGATTCGCCAACGAAACAGAAAAGAAGAGGCGAAAAATCTACCGCAAACGTTTTCGCCTCTTTCGCTCATTCATGCTATATTAGAACGGAACCTCGTTACTGCTGCCTTGACTCAAGAAGTCAGCTCCCGCCGATGGGATCGGGGGCATCGGGTCTCCACCGTTCATGGTCGAGGAGAATTCCCTTACCGCTATATCTTCCTCTACATTCATAAACTTGGCGAACTCGCTCTTAAAGCGCAGCCGGACATCCCCCACGGCACCGTTACGATGCTTGGCGATAATGATCTCGGCAAGACCGATCAGAGAATTTCCCCGCTCGTCTTCCGTAATCTTATAATATTCGGGACGGTGGATGAAACATACCATATCGGCATCCTGCTCGATAGCTCCGGACTCACGCAAGTCGGCTAGCTGCGGACGCTTACCTTCCACGCCTTGACGGGCTTCCACACCACGGTTCAACTGCGACAAGGCGATAATCGGGATATTCAACTCCTTCGCCAATCCCTTCAACGAGCGGGAGATCGTACTCACCTCCTGCTCACGGCTACCGAAGTTCATACCGCTAGCGTTCATCAACTGAAGGTAGTCGATAATGATACATTTAATGCCATGCTCGCGCACCAAGCGACGGGCTTTCGTTCGCAGCTCGAAGACGGACAAGCTCGGGGTATCGTCCACGAAGATCGGGGCGTCGTAAAGCTCCTTGATCTTAAAGTCCAACTGTTCCCACTCGTAGCTCTCCAAGCGTCCGCTCTTGATCTTCTCGCCCGGTATCTCGCAGACATTCACGATCAGACGGTTTACCAACTGTACGTTACTCATCTCGAGCGAGAACAGGGCGACAGGCGTATTGAAATTCACCGCCATATTCTTCGCCATGGAAAGCACGAAAGCCGTCTTACCCATGGCCGGACGGGCGGCGATAATGATAAGGTCGGAATTCTGCCAACCGGAAGTCATCTTATCCAAGCCCTCGAAGCCCGTGCGCAATCCGCTCAGACCTTCCTTCTGGAGAGCCGCCTTTTGCAACATCTCCATAGCGTCCTTGATGACGGGGTTGATCTGGGTGACATCCTTCTTTACGTTACGTTGAGAGATCTCGAACAACTTACCCTCCGCCTCTTGCATCAAGTCCTCTACATCGAGCGTCTCATCAAATGCCTTTCCTTGGATCATCGCCGTGAAAGAGATCAACTCCCTCGCCAGATATTTCTGGGCAATGATCCGGGCGTGATACTCGATATGGGCGCTACTGGCCACCTTGCTGGTAAGTTGAGAGATATAAAACGGTCCGCCTACATCCTCCAATTCTCCCCGTTTCTTCAATTGCTCCGTTACGGTAAGCATATCCACGGGACGCTGGCTCAACGCCAAGTCTACGATAGCGGCATAAATCTTCTCATGCGCTTTCTCATAGAAACACTCCGGCTTCAAGATCTCGCTGACGATCGAGTACGCATCTTTCTCCAGCATCAACGCACCCAACACAGCCTCCTCCAACTCACGGGCCTGTGGCTGAAGACGCCCCATATCGGGGAGCATCTCCACAGGCTTTTTCCTTCCTCTTCCTGTATTTCTTGTTCCTTCTGCCATCATTCTTTCTATTTGGGGAGTCAAAGGTAATATCTTTTACCCATTTCTGAAAAAGATTCTTTATATTTAGGAATTAAAACCTGTCGAATCATGAAAGCGTATTTTATCGGATTAGTTATCATGGGAGGTTGCCTATTATACGGCTGCCATACCAAACAAAAGAAAGGGGAAAACAGTAGCGACTACTCAGCTGACTCCCAATCCATAGCACGGCAAGATTCCCTACCGTTACCGACTGATACCCATGCCGCATCTTCAGTTTCCACGGAAGGATGGACCGCCAAGCAGATACGGGACAGCATAGAATTGTTCTTCGGCAAGGAATACGATACCCTTCCCCCGCATCTCCGGAAGATCCGCAGAAACATGGCCTCCCTCTGGAACACGGACGACTCCGTCTTCCTACAGCTTATCATAGTGGAAGCTCCGTATGTAAAAGCATTTAAGACGTACGTATTCGACTCGCCCCTCATCCGGATCGGCGGAGGCCCTTACGACCGGTCGCCCGAGGAATCTCTTTGCGAGGACACCACCCACTTCTCCATGCGAGTAAGCCCGAATGTCTACCCAACCAACATCGAACGGATCGAGATCGCCATCACCAACCATACCGACCTAGAAGGGATGGGAGGCGAAAGTTATTTCATCGAGCATTTCGACGGGAAGGCATGGAAAGGGGTCCCGCAACCCAACTTTTTTGTTGATATCGGCTATCCGATCTTTCCAAACGAGACAAGAGACGATTTCTCGACCACCTTGATGCCTGAGCTCAAGGAAAATCCACCGGGATTGTACCGGGTGCATAAGACCGTCATCACCGGACAGGGCGCCGGCATCGTCCATTATCCTTTGGCCGCCACGTTCTACCTATCCGATAACCCGGAAGATTATGAGGAATACACACGCTTCGCCAGCCGGCTCCACGAGCCTCGCCCCATGGCCGAGTTCAAGGGAGGAAGAGAAGCCATGATCCGTTTCTTCGAACAAAACCTGCGTTATCCCGAATCTTATAAAGGTACGGGCACGAAGGTACGACTCTTCTACTCCTTCACGATCGATTCCTTAGGAATGTTACAGAATCCCGTAAGCCTACCCGAGAATATACTGTATCCTCGCGATACGGGGAAAACATATGATGAGTTCCGCGATGAAGCCTTACGGGTACTCCGGTTGATGCCCGCATGGGAACCCGCCGTAAGCCGTATCCATGGTCCGGTCAGCATAGATACCGGGCTCTTCTTCTACTTCAACGAAGAGGGGAAATGCGGGATTGAATAGATGGCCAGTACTGCCTAAGAAGTATTGGAGTACTTCTTAGGCAGTACTCGGGTACTTCCATGAAAGTACTCCAGTACTATTACCAGAAGTATCGCAATACTCTCAGAGAAGTAAGCCTATGCTAACGTAAACTGGCAACAATATTGCTGTCAGCATACAGCGACATAACTTTACTTACGTAAAAAAGTATTATCTTTGCACCCGTAAAAAGTAATTTTCAAATTATGGACGACAGTATCCCGCTAGAAACAGAACAGAGTATGAACTAACGAGGCGGAGGGTTTCATTGATCCTCTGCTCGGATTAAACACGAAAGGAGGCAATAATGAGACAATTTCTTTATTGTGAGGCCGGTTATGTGGAGAAGAACCAATGGCTTCCTAACAGTTGGGTAAACGTAGAGTGCCCGACTCCCGAAGATCTTCAATTCTTGATGGATCGATTTAACGTACCCGAATCATTCTTGAGCGATATAGCCGATACGGACGAACGTCCCCGTATCGAGTACGAGGGGAATTGGTTGCTTACCATCTTACGTATCCCGTTGCAGAACCAAGATCATGACATCCCGTTCAATACGGTGCCGATCGGTATCATCACGAACAATGAGATCATCGTAAGCGTATGTTACCATAAGACGGACTTGATCCCCGATTTCATCCGTTATACCCAACGGAAGGAACTCCAGATTAAAAACAAGTATGAGTTGATCCTCCGGCTGATCCACTCATCGGCCGTATGGTTCCTGAAATACCTGAAACAAATCAATTACGCCGTCACCGAGGCGGAAAAGGCGTTGGAGAAAAGCATCCGCAACGAGGATCTGCTAGCGTTGATGAAGCTGGAGAAGAGCATGGTATTCTTCAACACCTCCATCCGCGGGAATGAGGTGATGCTGGCCAAGCTCCAGAATATTTTCCAAGAGCCGGAATATATCGACAAGGATTTGGTGGAGGACGTGGAGATCGAGTTGAAGCAGGCCCATAACACGGTAAATATCTATAGCGATATTCTTACGGGTACGATGGACGCTTTCGCCTCTATCATCTCCAACAACGTGAACACGATCATGAAACGTATGACATCACTTTCCATTATCTTAATGGTTCCGACATTAATCGCTAGCTTCTACGGGATGAACGTCCCGATCTACATGGAGGATATGCCGCATGGTTTCGTGGTTATCATCTTGCTCTCGATCTTGCTATCCGCTACGGCCTTTTTTATATTCAGGAAGATCAAATGGTTTTAGGATATCAAAAAATAAACCGGACGCAGATCACCCGTGCTTGTCGGTGTCATCTGCGTCCGGTAAATATCAAATTCGGTATATCTTTATCTTGGCTTACTTATGCGTATCCTCGAGGATATAACGCAAGGTTCCGGCATTTACCAAGTCCTCTTGCGAGATGGTGTAGCCCTTTAGCTTTTTATCGCCGGCGAAAACGTCCTTGATGTAGATCGCCTCCGGATTACTATGCTTAGACTCGATTACCAATTCGCCTTTAGGATAGAATTTCTTGTCGAGCTGGATCGTAACCTTATCGAAAGTCGGGGAAGTCAATACATAGTTCACGTCGCCCGGACAAGCCGGATAGAAGCCCATCATGGAGAAAATAGCCCAAGCGGACATCGTGCCTGTATCCTCGTTACCCGGGACACCGTTCGGGGCGTTATGATAGCAATCCTTCAACAACTGACGGACCAACTTCTGAGTACGCCAAGCCTCTCCCTTGAAATAACTAAACAAATAAGGATAAGCGATATCCGGCTCGTTGGCGGGATCATAATTGCCGTCATCGAATACCTTCTGCAAATGATCGACAAATTTCTTATCGCCTCCCATCAATTTGGCCAGTCCCTTGATATCGTGAGGAACATAAAACGTATAATTCCATGCGTTGCCTTCATGGAAACCGGGACTAGGCTCGAAGTTCTCGCCTTGTTTCGGATCGAACGGAGAGTAGAAAGTGCCGTCCGGCAAGATAGGACGCAGCGTTCCGAACTCCTTGCTATAATAATGTTTGTAACCTAAAGAACGGTCACGGAATAACTTGGCATCCTCTTTCTTACCCAAGGCTTGAGCGAAATTAGCCAAGTTCCAGTCGGCGATATAATATTCCAGCGCATGAGATACGGAGTTATCGTATTGCTCACGCAAAGGAACATAGCCCTTGCTGAAATAATCGTTCGCGTCCGGACGAAGCAGGTTGAACTCTCCCGGGGTAGTAGCGCCTTTACGCATCGCCTCATAAGCGGTTTGCTCATCAAAGTCACGCAAGCCGCGCATCCATGCGTCTACGATATACGGGATCGAGGGATCGCCCTCCATCGTAAAGGTCTCACGTCCGTAAAGCTCCCATTTCGGTAACCAACCGTTTTCCCGGTACATATCCAGCATCGTACGGATAATATCTAATTGACGCTCCGGATAGAGCAAGGTCATCAGGGTACTTACGTTGCGGTACGTATCCCACAGGGAGAAGACCGTATAACGGTTTCCGGTGGTATGGCCTACTTTCAGGCTCTCCATCATCGGGTACTCGCCGTTCACGTCTTGCAGGATATTCGGATGGATCAGCAAATGATACATACCGGTATAGAATATCGTTTTCTCGTCTTTCGTACCTCCTTCCACTTGTACCTTGGAAAGATCCTTGTTCCACATCGTGCTAGCCGCCGTACGGACCTTGTCGAAATCGAAGCCGGGCTGCTCCGTATTCATGTTCAGGCGGGCGTTCTCGATGCTCACGTACGAGATACCCATCTTCACCTCGATAGCCTCGCCCTCGTCCGTATCATAATCGAACCATACGCCGATGTCGTCTCCGCTCATCTCACGGGTATAACTGGTATATAACTTATACTTGCCGGAGTAGATATCCCATTCGGCCTCTACCCCCTTCATCTCACGTTGTTTCTTCCAATAACCCATCTTCTTCGGGGCCTTGTTTACCTTCATCACGAAGTAAACCGGGAATACGGCCTGTGGATTATAGCAGAACGTACCTAAAAGCTTACTCCCCTCGATCTCCGTATCATTCACGATACGTACCGTAGCGCCGGTCTCGTTCGTCAAGCCCTCGCCTAGGTTCAAGAGGATATGGCTCTCCCCTTTCGGGAAGGTAAAACGGCTCAAGCCCGTACGCATGCTGGCAGTAGCCTCCGCCTTGATATTATACTTGGTCAAGGTATTGATATAATAACCGGGGTGAGCCACCTCGTCCTTGTACTCACTGCCGTAAGCCTTATAGTCCACGTTCAACTCGCCCGTCGTCGGCATCAATAGCAAACCTCCCAGCTCCGGGCATCCCACACCGCTCAAGCTGCCGTGGGCGAATCCCGTAAAGAATTTATTGTCTGCCGAGTAAGGAGTAGACCACCATTGACTATCCTTGTCAAAACGGTTCTTCTCCGACCCCATGACGTTGAAAGGAACCACGCTCATCATACCCTGCGGACAAACCGCGCCGGGATTCGTCGTACCGTAATTGCTCGTACCGATGAAGGGGTTCACATAATCTACCGGTTGCTGCGCCGTAGCGAACAGACTGCCACACAACAGGAAGGTCATTAACTGTTTCTTCATTTGATAAATGTATTTTAGTTGATAATTAATTGATTCATACTTACCAGATCACGATCTCATCCGTAAAGATGAAACCCTTATTTGCCTCTTTTGCCTTGATACGGATATAACGGGCTTTCCAATCGCCGTTAAACGTATATTCCTGAAAAGACAGGTCTTTATCCGTATTGGATATCGTAGTAGGGATAACTCCCTGCGAGATATAGCTCTCCCCGTCTTCCGATGTCAGCAACTCCACCTCTCCCGGTTGGTACACGCCCGGGCCGATCAATTGCATAAAGCGGGACGATACCTTATGGATATCCGTCACCTCGCCCATGTCCACCACGCAATCCAAGTCATTCAAATAACCCTGCCAACGACCGTCCAGATAAGTCAAGCCTCCCCTGTAGCCGTCCAGCAAGGCGTTCATGCCACCCGCCATATAACCGCTATACAGCTTACTATTATAATGTATAGGCTTATTGATACCCCGGTGATAATCCACCTTCTTCTCGGTAGGCGTTCCTTGAAGCTGCCCGTCACGGAAGATAGCGGCCTTGATATCAGCGGAGTCTTTCACCACGATCGGGCCGTTATAGACCCGGGAAGAGGCGGCGGGAATAGAGCCGTCTGTCGTGTAACGTATCTCCGCCGGATATTTCTCCGCATCCAACATGACCTTGATCTCTCGCCGCAAGGTATCTACCTCCATCGTGGTCTCGATCTCGTCTGAGAGCGTGAACGTATTGATACCCATCCGTTGCAGAACCGGGATATTCGCATTCATACGAGGCTTAAAATCCTCCCAACTACGATCCTCTTGCGGAGTCCATCCGATCTCGGCGACCGCCAAGGCACGAGGGAACATCATATACTCCAGATGCTTCTCATCCTTGATATACTCCGTCCATGTATTCGCCTGTACCCCTAGGATATGCTTACTTTCCTCGGCAGTCAACGAATCTACAGGCACTGGATTATAACTGTACGCCCGCTTGATCGGCGTATAACCGCCGATGGCATACGGCTGTGTCTTCGGATCGGCTTGATAGAAATCGAAATACATATAACCACCCGGTGTCATGACCACGTCGTGTCCCATGCGGGCGGACTTGATTCCCCCTTCCTCGCCCCGCCAAGACATGACGGTAGCCTCCGGAGCCAAGCCCCCTTCCAGAATCTCATCCCAACCGATCAATTTGCGGCCTTTGGAAATCAGGAATTTCTCGGCACGATGAATCATATAGCTCTGCAACTCATCCACGTCCTTCATCCCATTCCGGCGCATCAAGCCTTGACATTTCGGGCAGGTCTTCCAAGCTCCCTTCCCGGCCTCGTCTCCCCCGATATGGATATATTCGGAAGGGAACAACTCGATCACCTCGGACAATACATCCTCCATGAACGTAAACGATTTCTCGTTGCCGATGCAGAAATCACCCGTCGTATAAGGTTTGCCGGCACAACTCAACTCCGGGTACGCCACGAACACCTCGTCCGAATGCCCAGGGAATTCGATTTCCGGTATTATATTAATATGCCGGGCCGTAGCGTAATCCACGATCTCACGGATATCTTCTTTCGTAAAATAACCGCCATATGCCCCCGGAGTTCCTTCCGGCAGATACTTGCGATCCTTTCCATCCCACCATTTCTGCCAATCGGATTCCGTACGGAAAGCCACGTCCGTAGTCAGTTTCGGGTATTTATCCATCTGGATACGCCAACCACCGGCATCCGTCAAATGCATATGAAGCGTATTCAATTTATAATAAGACATGACGTTCAATAACTTCATCACCTCCTCTTTCGGGAAGAAATGACGGGAGACATCCAGATGCAAGCCACGATACGGGAAACGGGGATTATCTTGAATCGATACGCAAGGAATCCCTTTCGACGTATACAGCTGGCGCAACGTTTGTTCCCCGTAAAACAATCCGGATTTAGAGGCGGCTCTCAACTCGATCCCCTTCTTGGTCACGTTCAACGCATATCCCTCCGGATTTCCGCCATTGAAAGACTCATCGACCACGTAACGGATCGTACCCGATTGATCATTCCCGAATACGAGATTACTATCTACTTTGAAATAACCGCCAGTCACCTCGATATGGGCCGGCTTAGGGATTAAATTCACCTGCGGAACCTCCTTGGGAGCACAGGAAAAAAGTAGCGAGGAACAAGCGAGAGCAAGTCCGGTTACTTTCATGTAAGACCGTTTTGGCAACGTCATAATACTTATTTTTTAGTTGTGTTATTCTTGGTGCGTAAATATACGACAATAATGGACAATATCAAAAAAGCGGAAAGACTATCGTCTCCCCGCTTCAGAGTTATTTTAAGATGTATATCTTCTAAAATTAACGTCTAGGAATTGCTTCTTTTACAACCATCTGACGACCTTCGTACTCAGCTTGGTTTAATTCCTCGATAGCTTTTTGAGCCTCGTCTACGTTAGGCATTTCAGCGAAAGCAAAACCCTTAGAACGTCTAGTATCACGATCAACAATTAACTTTACTGAATCAACAACACCATACTCTTCTAATACTTGTTGCAAATCAGACTCTCTTACTCGATAACTCAAGTTTCCAATGTAAATATTCATACGAAAAAAATTAAAAATAAATTAATAATAAAACAAGTGATGTTAGTGAAGATCGATTTCTAGAAGAATATATTATCATTACTGAGAATAGAAACTCGAAGATAAAGAGCAAGACAAACTATCTTTTGTTTGTTGGTACAAAGGAAAGCATTCTTTTTGGATTACCAACTATAAAACCTAATTTATTTTCAAAATAATTCACTTTATCCTCAGAAGACTACTTATATGAGCTAACGAGACTACCTGCGTGAACCGCATAAAAAAGAAGAGAATCTAATTAAAGATCCTCTTCCCTATTTGAAAAAGCCGCACTGTAGATGTGAACAAACTCCGTATGACAGGATTTGAGTGCTTTGCCACCTTTGTAATCCGCCGTGCTAAGCATACCCCGAAGGGCGCGGCCCGCCATTGGCGACAAGAGCTATGTCTCGGAATTAAAATAAACTGATGAGTTTCCCAATCGAACAAGTGCGGCTTAACTCATTCCCTGTTTATCTTTTTCTTGTTACAAAGATATGTAATCGTATCGACATAACCAAACAAAAACAACAAAAAAAGAGCCTCCTTTTCGGGGAGGCTCTTTATTAACTATATAGCAAAAATCTTATTTTACTTTAGCTACGATAGCCTTGAATGCTTCCGGATGGTTAACGGCCAAGTCTGCCAAAACCTTACGGTTGATCTCGATACCG
>OIYT01001789.1_pt1 | contig 14500 bp, 14 predicted proteins | sample 1588201 | NCBI WGS metagenome assembly OIYT01 (sample SAMN03283260) | human gut metagenome | biome: human-associated habitat; material: feces | host: Homo sapiens | place: USA | collected 2013
TCATACCGGCCGCCGGAGCAGACGGAGCCGATCTCCGGGTGGTCCAGCAGGGTGGTCTCGTAGACGGTGCCGGTGTAGTAGTCCAGGCCCCGGGCGATGGTGAGATCGACGGCAAAGTTCTCCGCGGGCACGCCGAAGTCCCCCAGATACCGCACCACGGTCTTCAGCTCGGCAAGGCCCTGGTCGAACGTCTCATTGCGGCCCTGGTAGCCCTCCAGCGCCGCCAGCACGGCGTCGTTGCCGCCGCCGATGGCGATGAACTTCAAAATCTCGCCGGCGTCGCTCTGGGAAACGGCGAAGTCCTCCACCAGAATGGCCTTGACCTTTTCAGGGCCGATCTTGTCCAGCTTGTCCACGGTGCGCATCACGTCGCCGGACTTCTCACTGAGGCCCAGCATGGCGTAAAAGCCGTTGAGAATTTTCCGGTTGTTGACCCGGATCTGGAACCGCTTCAATCCCAGGGTGGAGAAGGTCTTGTAGATGATGGCGGGAATCTCCGCCTCGTTGATGATAGAGAGCTTACCGTCGCCGATGATGTCGATGTCCGCCTGGTAGAACTCCCGGAACCGGCCCCGCTGGGCCCGCTCGCCCCGGTAGACCTTGCCGATCTGGTACCGGCGGAAGGGGAAGCTGAGGTCGTTGTAGTGCAGGGCCACGTATTTGGCCAGGGGGACCGTCAGGTCGAACCGCAGGCTCAGGTCCGCGTCGCCCTTCTGGAAGCGGTAGATCTGCTTTTCCGTCTCGCCGCCGCCCTTGGCCAGCAGGACCTCGCTGGACTCGATAACGGGGGTGTCCAGGGGGGTGAAGCCGTACAGGGAATAGGTACGGCGGAGGACCTCCATGATGCGCTCCATCTGCTGTTGGGGCGCGGGGAGAAGCTCCATAAAGCCGGACAGCGTCCGGGGGGTCATTTTAGCCATAGCAAACTGCTCTCCTTTATCCTTGTTCCCACCATCCAGCGGGTCATTTTGTGGGTGTCGCGGAGCCTTTCAAAAGCCCGCCTTTGGCGGCTCTCCGGGAAAAATAAACGCTCCCGCCCCACTGCTTTGGGACGAGAGCGAACAAACGCTTCGTGGTGCCACCCAAATTCGGGGCGCAACGCCCCCTTTGGCCTCCTTGTACGGGGAGGGTGCCGTGGGCGTTTCCGCCCCCGCTCCGCCGCTGTCCTTCGTCCGGGCCGAACGGGGCGCTTTCAGCGCTGCGCCCCTCTCTGGGGATCGGCTTGCGGAGTACTGCTGCGGCATCCTCGCGGTATTTGTCATCAATATATGCGTTTTTGGGGGAAATGTCAAGCGATGGGCCGGGTGGAGGGGTTGACGATATAGCGCCAGTCCAGATCGCCCCGGGCCAGACCCAGCACCAGCATTTCCGCCGTGGCGATGTTGCTGGCGAAGGGGATGTTGCTCTGGTCGCACAGGCGGGAGATATAGGAGACATCGCCCGCCATGCTCTCGTTGGTGGGGTCGTTGAAGAACAGCACCAGGTCGAATTCGTTGTAGGCGATGCGGGCGCCGATCTGCTGGCTGCCGCCATGGGCGTAGGACAGGAAGCAGTGGACGGTCAGGCCCGTGGCGTCCGACACCATGTGGCCGGTGGCGTTGGTGGCGTAAAGGTGGTGCTGGGACAGAATTCCCGCGTAGGCTGTGCAGAACTGGACCATCAATTCCTTTTTGTTGTCATGAGACATGAGCGCGATATTCATGGAATGAGACTCCTTTCTCTTCTATTTGATACGCAGCAGGGGAACGCGGTCGCCCTGGATGCGTTTGGAGATGTTACGGTAAGCGGCGGCGGCGGGGCTCATGCTGTCCGCCAGCAATAACGGAACGCCCTGGTTCAGGCAGAGGAGGAGGGCGTCGTCCTCCGGCACAACGCCGATGAGGGGCAGGCCCGCCTTGTCGATGGCATCGTCGATGGTCGCGTGCAGCTGGCGGAGCATTTTCTTCCGCACCCGGTTCACCACCAGGTGCAGGGAGCCGCTGCCGAAGCGGTCCAGCTCCATGACCGTGTGCTGGGCGTCCCGCAGGGAGGAGGGGTCCGCCGTGGTGACCACCACGGCCCGGTCCGCGCCGCGGGTCGCCAGCAGAAAGCCGCTGCCCAGCCCCGCCGGCGCGTCCAGCAGGCAGTAGTCATATCGCTTGCGGACCTCCGCCAGAAGCGCCCGCATCTGGGCCTCCGTCACCGGCCGGCCCCGGCTGCGGACGGGGGCCGTCAGCAGATACAGCCCCGGCAGCCGGGGGTGCTCCACCACGGCGCCGTCCAGGGCGCAGCGGCCCTGGGCCACGTCGGAGAAATCCATCAGCGCCCGGTCGGAGAGCCCCAGGGCCAGGTCCAGGTTCCGCAGGCCCACGTCGCAGTCCAGACACAGCACCCGCTGGCCCGACAGCGCCAGGGCGGCGCCCACGCCGGCGGCAAAGGATGTCTTGCCCGTGCCGCCCTTTCCGGAGACGACGGCGATGCATTGTCCAAGCGTACCCATGGGGTCTCCTTTCCGCCCGAAGGCATGGATGCGCGCATACGGCGCCCGCGTACATTATAACGGATTCTTTTTGATTTTTGCAAATGTTCTGGGGTATTTTTTTGGAGTTTCCCGCACTTTTTTTATGAAAATCAGCCGGTGGCGGACATCTGTCCCCGGAATGTCATAATCCACGGTCCGCTCCACGGCGCCTCCCAGCGTTTCGATGGCGTGGGCGGCGCTCTCCAGCTCCGCGCCGGAGTCCACGGACTTCATGGCCAGGAAGCATCCGCCCCGCTTCACCAGGGGCAGGCACAGCTCCGACAGCACCGGCAGGCCGGCCACGGCCCGGGAGGTCACGATGTCGAACGCCTCCCGGTGGGCGGCGGCGAACTCCTCGGCCCGGCCATGGACGCACGCGACATCCCCCAGGTCCAGGGCCCGGCAGACCTCCTTCAAAAAGTCGACGCGCTTGTTCAGGGAGTCCAGCAGCGTCAGGTCGATGGACGGCTCCAGGATGCGCAGCGGCAGGCCGGGGAAGCCCGCGCCGGTGCCCACGTCCGCCACGCGCTTGCCCCGGAAGTCCGCCAGGGTCAGCAATGCGGCGCTGTCCAGAAAGTGGAGCGTGGCGATATCCGCGGGCTCGGTGATGGCGGTCAGGTTCATGACCTTGTTTTTCTCCACCAGCAGTTCGGCGTAGCGCAGCAGGGCGGGGACGCCGTCCGCCGGGATCCCCAGGGCGGACAGACCCTCCCGCAGCAGGCGTTCCATCACTTGTTTTTCAGCAGGTCCCGGATCTCGGTCAGCAGCTTCTCCTCGGCGGAGGGCTCGGGGGGAGCGGGCGGCGCGGCGGGGGCCTCCTCCTTCTTGCGGTGGAAGGCGTTGACGGCCTTGATCATGCAGAACACGGCGAAGGCGATGATGAGGAAGTCCAGGATGGTGGCCAGGAAGGTGCCGTAGTTGACGGAGACGGCGGCGGCGACTTCGGCGCCGCTGGCGTCCAGCACGGCCTCCCGCAGCACGATCTTCCAGTCGTCAAAGGAGATGCCGCCGGTGAGCATGGAGATCAGGGGCATGATGATGTCGTTGACCAGGGAGGTGGAGATCTTGCCGAAGGCGCCGCCGATGATGACGCCGACAGCCATGTCCATCACATTGCCCCGGGCGATGAAGGTCTTGAATTCGGCGATGAAGCCGGAAGGTTTGTTTGCCATCGAAACCACTCCTTGTTAATTTGTTATGTAAACCAAACCGCCGGATGCGGAACAGGCGCTCCTTTTCTGGCGGTCATGGTTCCCGCTTTTGCGCCGGGCGGTCATTTTCAGGTCCATACCGCGACGGCCCCCGCTTACTTTTTGGGGACCAGCACCTTGGTGCCGCCCATGTAGGGCTGAAGCACCTCGGGGATCAGGACGGTGCCGTCGGCCTGGAGGTTGTTCTCCAGGAAAGCGATCAGCATCCGGGGCGGGGCCACGCAGGTGTTGTTCAGGGTGTGGCACAGCTGCATCCTGCCGTTTTCGTCCTTGTAGCGGATGCGCAGGCGGCGGGCCTGGGCGTCGCCCAGGTTGGAGCAGGAGCAGACCTCAAAGTACTTCTGCTGGCGGGGAGACCAGGCCTCGATGTCGCAGCTCTTGACCTTCAGATCCGCCAGGTCGCCGGAGCAGCACTCCAGCTGGCGGACGGGGATGTCCAGGGAGCGGAACAGCTCCACGGAGAACTGCCACAGCTTCTCGTACCAGTCCTTGGACTCCTCGGGCTTGCAGACCACGATCATCTCCTGTTTCTCGAACTGGTGGATGCGGTACACGCCCCGCTCCTCGATGCCGTGGGCGCCCTTCTCCTTGCGGAAGCAGGGGGAGTAGGAGGTCAGGGTCTGGGGCAGCTTTTCGGCGGGGAGGATCTGGTCGATGAACCGGCCGATCATGGAGTGCTCGCTGGTGCCGATCAGGTACAGGTCCTCGCCCTCGATCTTGTACATCATGCCGTCCATGTCGGTCTGGCTCATCACGCCCTCCACCACGTTGCCATGGATCATGAAGGGGGGGATGCAGTAGGTGAAGCCCTTGCCGATCATGAAGTCCCGGCCATAGGCCAGCACGGCCTCATGGAGCCGGGCGATGTCCCCCAGCAGATAGTAGAAGCCGTTGCCGGAGACCCGGCCGGCGGCGTCCATGTCGATGCCGTCAAAGCTCTCCATCAGCTCGGTGTGGTAGGGGATGGGGAAGTCGGGCACCCTGGCCTCGCCGAAGCGCTGGACCTCCACGTTGGCGGAGTCGTCCGGGCCGATGGGCACGGAGTCGTCGATCATCTGGGGGATGACCAGCATCCGCTTGTGGACCTCTTCCTCCAGGGCGGTCTCCTGGGCCTCCAGCTCCGCCAGACGGTCGGCCTGCTCCTTGACCTGCTTCTTCACGGCCTCGGCCTCCGCCAGCTTGCCGGGGTCCTTTTTGGCCTGACCCATCAGCATGCCGATCTGCTTGGAAAGGCTGTTGCGGGCGGCGCGGAGCTGGTCGGCCTCCGCGATGGCGGCGCGGCGCTGGGCGTCCAGCGCAATGACCTCGTCCACCAGGGGGAGCTTGGCGTCCTGGAACTTCTTCTTGATGTTTTCCTTGACAGCGTCGGGATTTTCCCGGATAAAACGGATATCAAGCATCGTGCATTTCTCCTCTTAATTTACAAACTCAAATCGATTGATTGTTTCACGTGAAACATAAAGTCGCGGGCCTCGATCACCCCTGCTTCACCACCCTGGCCTCCACAGCCTCCTTCAGCTCCTGGTAGCGTTCGGCGGGCGGCGTGACGCCAGTCATGGCGGCGTCAGGGAGATGGGATGGATCGCCCTGCTGTTCCATAGTTTCTATCAGCTCCAGACAGGAATCATAGTGCTTGCCGCTGTACAGCTGCTGCAATGCATAGAGGTGTTGCAGCGCGGAGGTTGTTGCCGCTTGCTCCTTCAGTAAAGCTTTCTGTTCTTCTAGTTCTGCCTGGCCGGCGTCCGCCTTTTCCCGCAGGTTTTCAAGCTCCCGATTGGCCTCCGCCAGCTCATCCTGGAGCTCGATGATCTTCTCCTGGGTGGCCTGGACCTCCTGCATGGCGGTGACGGAGTTTTGGAGCTGGCCCAGGGCCTCGGTGTTGCTGCGCTGGTGCATCAGAAAGGACAGGGCCATCAGCAGAAACGCCGCGATGAACAGGATCATGATATAGACGACGACGGGCTTCTTTCCGGTGGGCTGCTTGTCCGCCTCCTGGGACCGCGGCGTCTCTTCGCTGTTGCGTTTTTCCAGTTTCATGCGTCCGGTCCTTTCTCTGGGCGGTGCGCCCGCAGCAGGGCCAGGGCCTCCAGCAGGTCGTTCAGGTCGTCCAATCCGTAGTATTCCAGTTCGACGCGGCCCTTTTTGCGCCCGGTGACGATCTTCACGCCCCGGCCCAGCTTGGAGGAAAGCTCCTTCTGGGCCTCGGCGGCGTAGTCCACCCGGTTCAGGTCGGCTTTCTTTTCGGGCTTCTTTTCAGCCGCCAGCCGCTTTGCGAGGGCCTCCGCCTGCCGCACGGAGAGGCCGCCCTGGACGATGGCGTCCGCCGCCCGGACCTGCAGCAGGGGAGAGAGGGGCACCAGGGCCCGGGCGTGTCCGGCGGACAGCTCCCCGGCCTTGATCCGCTTTTGTACGGCGGTGTTGAGTTCCAGCAGCCGCAGAGCGTTTGCCACCGCGCTGCGGGATTTGCCCACCCGGGAGGCGGCCTCCTCCTGGGTCATGTGGTACTGCTGGATCAGGGTTTGATAACCGGCCGCCTCCTCAATGGGATTCAGGTCCTCCCGCTGGAGGTTTTCGATCATCGCCAGCTCCGCGGCCTTGCGGTCGTCGGCCTCGATGACCAGGGCCGGGACCTCTTTCAGCCCCGCCAGACGGGCGGCCCGCCAGCGGCGCTCGCCGGCGATGATCTGATAATAGCCGGAGGTCAGCTTTCGAACGGTCAGGGGCTGGATGATGCCGTGCTGGCGGATGGAGTCCGCCAGCTGCGCCAGCGCCGCGTCGTCAAAGCTTTTGCGGGGCTGGGCGGAATTGCTCTCTACACTGGTAATGGGCAGGGACAGTACGCCGGGGCTGTCGTTATGCAGCACGTCGTCGCCAAGCAGTGCGCCCAGACCCCGGCCCAGGCCGGAGGGCTTTTTGGATGCCATGGACAGATGCTCCTTTCAGGAAGATTCATGGGGATTGCTGCTTTAAAAATTCAGCCGCAAGGGCGGTGTAGGCCTCGGCGCCCCGGGAGGCGCGGTCATAGGCGGTGATGGGCTTTCCGTGGCTGGGGGCCTCGGAGAGCCGGACATTGCGGGGGATGACGGTGGCGAAGACCTTGCCGGGGAAGTAGTGCTTCACTTCCTCCGCCACCTGGAGGGCCAGGTTGGTCCGCCCGTCGAACATGGTCAGCAGCACGCCCTCCAGCTCCAGCCCGGGGTTCAGGGAGCGGCGGACGATGCGCACGGTGTTCATCAGGTCGGAGAGGCCCTCCAGGGCGTAATACTCCCCCTGCACCGGCACCAGAATGGAGTCGGCCGCGCACAGGGCGTTGAGGGTCAGCAGCTCCAGAGACGGCGGACAGTCGATGAAGATAAAATCGTACCGGTCCCTGACCTGCTCCAGCGCGTCCCGCAGCAGAAACTCCCGCCGCTCCATGCCGATCAGCTCGATACCGGCTCCGGCCAGCGCCTTGTTGGAGGGCAGCACGTCGCCAAAGCGGGTATGTACGATGGCGTCGGCGGCCGGCGTGTCCTCGATCAGGGTCTCATAGATCCCCTTGGACACGGTTTTGTCCACCCCCATGCCGGAGGTGGAGTTGGCCTGCGGATCAAAGTCGCACAGCAGGACCCGCTGCCCGGCCTCGGTCAGGGCGGCGGAGAGGTTTACACAGGTGGTCGTCTTGCCGACGCCGCCCTTTTGATTGACAATCGCTATGGTTTTTGCCACGAAGGCACCTACTTTCCAAATATCCGGGTGAGCATACGAACATATTATAACAAGGCAACCAGGCGCTTGCAAGGTCTAAAGGCCAAAAATCCGTAAAATTCAGTGTTTCACGTGAAACAGCGTTTTAAACAGAAAACCGGGATGTTTCACGTGAAACATCCCGGTAGCCGGTCAGGTCAGAAGCAGCCCGCCATAGGGGGGGAGCGCCAGAGAGAGCACGCCGTTCTCCGCGGGCCAGACCTCGCCGGTCAGGCGGTCCAGGGCGTGGGAGGCGGGCCAGGGAAGCGTCAGCGTCCGAGGCTGGGCGGAGGCGTTCACCACGGTGACGGTCCGCTCCTCCGGCAGCTCCCTGGCAAAGGCCAGCAGGGGACCGGAGGTGAACAGCCAGCGGATGGCGCCCCGCTGGAGCGAGGGCCGCTGGCGGCGGAGACCGCCGAGATGGGCAAAGCGGGCCTTCAGCGCCTTATCCTCCCGGCCCCAGGGATAAGTCCCCCGGTTGAAGGGGTCCTCCCAGCCCTCCATGCCCGCCTCGTCGCCGTAGTAGACGGTGGGGGCGCCGGGGAAGGTGAACAGCACCAGCGCCGCCAGCCGGACCAGGGCCAGGCCACGCTTCCGCTGGCTGGGGGAGAGGCGGTAGGCCGCCCGCTCCTCCCTGGTCCCGGGAACGCGCTCCGCCCCCAGCACCGTCAGGATGCGGGCGGTGTCGTGGGTGCCCAGGAAGTTCATGGAGGAGTAGAAAGCGGCGGGGGGATAGTTCTCCCGCAGGGTCTCCATCGCCTCCCGGAAGCCGTCGGCGTCGCCGCCCTTGAGATAGTCCAGCAGGGCGTTGCGAAAGGGGTAGTTCATGACGCCGTGGAGCTCGCCGCCCAGCAGATACTTCCGGCGCTGGGAGTAGGCGATCTTCGTGCTGGCGTCCTCCCAGACCTCGCCCAGCAGAAAGGCGTCGGAGCCGGTCTCCTCCACCGCGGCGCGGAGCTTTTCGATGAACCAGTCCGGCAGCTCGTCGGCCACGTCCAGCCGCCAGCCGGAGGCGCCCGCCCGCAGCCAGCGGCGGACGACGGAGGTTTCGCTTTCAATGATGTAATCCACATAGCTGGGGCAGTCCTCACGGACCGCGGGCAGCGTCCTGATGCCCCACCAGGAATCGTAGTCCTCCGGCCAGGGGTGGAAGGAGAACCAGTCAAAATAGGGGCTGTCCTTGCTCTGGGCCGCGCCCAGCGTGGGATAGAAGCCGTCGGCGTTGAAGTACAGGCTCTGGGAGCCGGTGTGATTGAACACGCCGTCCAGCATCACCCGGATGCCCCGGGCCCCGGCCTGGGCGCACAGCTCCCGGAAATCCTCCTCGCTGCCCAGCATGGGGTCGATTCTGGTGTAATCCGCCGTGTTGTAGCGGTGGTTGGAGGCGGATTCAAAGATGGGGCAGAGGTAGAGCGCCGTCACGCCCAGCTCGGCCAGCGTGTCCAGCTTAGAGGTAATACCTTTTAGAGAGCCGCCGAAAAAGTCCCGGTTCCGGATCTCGCCGTCCGGGTCCGGCCGCCACTCCGGGCCCTCCGTCCAATCCCGGTGGACCCAGCGGTTGCCGATCATGCCCGCCGGGTCCGGCGTTTCCAGACGGCAGAACCTGTCTGGGAAAATTTGGTAAACCACGCCGGAGCCGAACCACGCGGGCGTGTGGCTCTCCCGGTAGGTGGTCAGCTGCCAGGGGGCGGTCCCGCCGTCGCTGCGGTAGCCGGTCCTGTCCAGGTCGCAGCCGGTGCCGTCGTCCCGCCAGAGGCGGAAGTGGTACCAGCTCAGCTCCGGCCGCTCCGGCGCGGCGACGGCGGCGGAAAAGCAGACGCGGTCGCCCTCCAGGCCGGTCAGGGTCAATTCCACCTCCTGGCCGGCGGCCGCGAATTCGTGGCGCAGGACCAGGGAGCAGTGGGAAAAACCCTCGCGGGCCAGAGGGCGGCAGCGGAAGAGGATCTCCTGCCCGCAGACCACGGCCCCGAAGGGGGTCTTGCAGGCTTCGCAGCGGGGGTCGAAAACGAATGGTTCGCTCATACGTGAGGCTCCTTATTGTGGAAGTAATGGGGGGATCCGCCGTCCGGGGAGGAAAGCGAAGGCCGGGGCTCACCGCAGCAGCTGGTTTTCGCCGGTGACGGCGGCGCCGGTCTCGTCGGCGGAGAAGTAGGCGTTGAGGATCTCAACGGCGACAGGCGCGGCGGTGGCGCCGGCGCCGGCCTGCTCGATGACGATGGCCACGGCGATCTCCGGCTCGTCGTAGGGCGCGAAGCACACGAACACGCCGTTGTTCTCCTGGCCGTCCACCTGGGCGGTGCCGGTCTTGGCGCCGGCGGACACCACGCAGTCCTTAAAGGCGCTGTGGACCATGCCGCCGGGCTGGGTGTAGTCGTACATGCCCTTTTTCACGGCGTTCAGCGTGCTGTCGCTGATGTCGACGAGGTTGGCGGGGGAGGTGTCGCCGGTGGCCAGCACCTCGGCGTTGTCGTAGGATTTGACGGCCTTCAGCAGGTGGGCCTGGCAGTGCTTGCCGCCGGAGACCAGGGTGGCGATATAGTTGGCCAGCTGGAGGGGGGTGTACCGCTGGTTGGCCTGACCGAAAGCCGCCCAGGGCGTCAGGTTTTCGCCGGTCTGGTTCTCCGGCAGGGTGCCGGCGCTGTCGCCGATCTCAATGCCGGTGGGCTCCCCCAGGCCGAAAGCGGTCAGATACTCCCGGAAGGTGTCCATGCCCATCCGGTAGCCCATCTCCGCGAAAAAGTAGTTGCAGGAGTTGCTGATGGCCTCGGTGACGTTCAGCTTGCCGTGGCCGCCGCGGAACCAGCAGTTGGCGCCGTCATTGGTGGTGCCGGGATAGATCCAGCGTCCGGTGTCCCTGATCTTCTCCGTCAGGTCCGTGGCGCCGGACTCCAGCGCCGCCACGGCGGTCAGGGGCTTCAGGGTGGAGCCCGGGGCGTAGGGATAGCTGGTGGCCCGGTTGTTGAAGGGCTTGGCGGGATCCGCCAGAAGCGCCTGATAGATGTCCGACTGGCGGTAGGTGGCCAGGTCGTAGGTGGGATAGGAGGCCAGGGACAGAATCTCGCCGGTGCCCACCTTCACCACGGCCGCGGAGGCGCCCCGGGACACCAGGCCGTCCTCGTCGTTCATGGCGGCGACGGCCTCCGCCAGGGTGTCCTCCACCACCTGCTGGAGCTCCAGGTCGATGGTCAGCTCCACGGTGTTGCCGGGCTGGGGGTCCGTGCTGTAATACTCGCCGGTGATCTTGCCCTCGCTGTTGGAGGAGACGACGCGCCTGCCGTCCGTGCCCTTCAAATACGGCTCAAAGGCGGCTTCCACGCCGGACTTGCCCACCAGATCGTCCAGGTCGTAGCCCGCGCCCAGGGCCGCCAGCTCCTCGTTGCTGTCGATGCGGCCCACGGTGCCCAGGATGTGGGCGGCGTAGGTGGTGGCGTACTCCCGGACGGAGGACCGGGAGACCTTGACGCCCCGGTAGCCGCCGTCGCTGAGCAGGGAGATGAACTCCGTGTCAATGTCCTCCGCGAAGGTGTAGGCGATCTTGGTGATATCCAGCGCCCGGAGGGACAGCTCATACCGGACGCCCAGCACCAGCCGGGCCTCCGACAGGGAGAAGCCGGCGGGCAGCGCAAAGTCCTCCCGCATCCAGCCCAGCAGCTTCGAGGGCGTGATGCCCGCGCCGCTCAGCAGCTGGACGGTCAGGTCCTCAACGGTCAGCCGCTTCAAAAGCGCCTCCGCCGCCTCCTCCGGGGAGGCCGGGGCGGACGCGTCGGCCTCCGTCTCCGAAAGCGCCCCCCGCGGCTCCGGCGCCTCCTCCGACGCCACGGCCTCGGGGTGCTGGAGCAGATAGGCGGACAGGGCCTCCCTGGCGGGAGTCAGGCTTTTTAAATAGGAGAGGAACCGCTTCTTCTGTGTGTCGGAGAGCTGGTCCAGCGTATAGGTGACCGGCAGCTGGCGGGAGACGGGCAGATTGTCCACCCACGTCACGCCGTTGTCCTGGCACAGCTCCACCAGGCGCAAAATGGCCTCGTTCTGGTCGTCGTCGGCTTTCAGCAGACTGGCGTCAAAGGTCAGGGAGTAGGTGGAGCGGCTGCTCACCAGGGGCCGCCCGTTCCGGTCGGTGACGACGCCCCGGGAGGCCTCCACCTTCTCCTCCCGGGCGATGGAGCGGATGGAGCGGGCGACGTAGTCGTCATACTGGTTCACCTGGATGTCGTACAGAACGCCCAGATAGACCAGCAGCACCGCCGCCAGAAAGCCCGCCAGCAGGTACAGGCGTGTGTGTTGAGTCTCTTTGTGGTCCATGTGTGCTCCTTTTAATCGTCCAGATGGGTCTTCCGGTACACGGCCCGGTACAGCAGCGTGACGGGGATGGTCAGCGGCGCGGTGACACAGAACTCCCGCAGCGCCACGAAGGCGCAGGCGCTCCAGGCGGCCTTGCCATGCATCCACAGCAGCAGGCCGTGGGCGGCGCCTGTGATCAAAAAGGCGGCGGCGGTCCCGGCCAGGGAGCACAGCACCCCGGCGGGCAGCAGGCTCTGGGACATCAGGGCCGCGCACAGCCCCGTCAGGGGAAACAGCAGGGTGTAAAAGCAGGGGCCGCTCCCCGGCAGCAGCAGATCGCAGACCACGCCCACCGCCAGGGCGAACACGGTGCCGGGCACGGGGCCCTCATAGGCGGCGGGGATCACCGCCAGCAGGGGATAGACAAAGGGGATGACGCCCCAGAGGGTGACGCGCTGGCACAGCGCCCCCTGGACCAGGAAGCACAGCGCCGTGGCGGCGGCGTACAGCGCCCATTTGAAGATGGTTTCGTTACGGGCCAGCACAGGCGGCGGACCTCCTTTTCGCGGAAAATAGCGGAGCGGGTTCGGTGGCAGGCGGACGCGGGGGATATGGAGCTTGGGGGCCCCCGGCGAAGCCCAGCGGAGCGGGATCGGCGGGGAAGAGACGGAGCAGCGGAATGAGCGAGGGATCGCCGGCAGGCGGACACGAGGGATATGGAGCTTGCGACGTCTCAGGGTACGATGTCAAAAGACTTGATGACGAAGACCTCCGTCAGGGAGGCGAAGTCCACGCCGGGGGTCAGGATGGCGTAGGAGGCGGCGCCGGAGTCGTCCACCTGGACCTCCTCCACGGAGCCGATGACCAGCCCGGAGGGGTAGTACTCGCCAAGACCCGAGGTCACCACCAGATCGCCGCCCAGCAGCTGGCAGTCGGCGGGCAGGTAGTCCAGCCGCAGCCGGTCCTCCCCCATCAGGGAGAAGTCCCCCTGGGCCAGGCCCAGGTCCTTGGTGCGGAAGACCTGGGCGCCGAGGGAGATGTCCGTGTCCACCAGCGTCAGCACCGTGGACCAGTTGGTCCCGCACTCGCTGATGATGCCCACCAGGTAGCCCCGCTCGTCGATGACGCAGTCGTTGACCTCCACGCCGTGGGCGGTACCCTTGTTCAGTGTCAGGGAGGAGGTCCAGTTGGTGACCTCGTGTTCCGTGATATAGGCGGCCTCCAAATCGCTGAGGTCCCGGCGCTGCTCCCGCAGGTTCAAAAGCTCCCGCAGGCGCTCGTTTTCGTCCAGGGCCGCCTCCGCCTGCCGCACGGTCTCCTCCATCTCGGCGATCCGTTTGCGCAGGGCGGCGTTCTCCTCCTCCAGCGCGGTGGTGTCCCGGTAGTAGTTCTGCTTGTCGTTGAACCAGGTGGCGACGGCGGTGTAGGCGGAGCGGAAGGGGGAGGCCACGATGTTGGCCACATTGGTCAGAGGGGCGGAGGTGTTGCTGAGGGCGGACATGACGGCCAGCGCCACTGCGATGACCGCCGCGGCGAACAACACCCACAATCCGTGATTTTTCAGGAAGTTTTTCAAATCAAGTCCTCCTTAGAGAGGGGAAAGCCGATTGGGACGCGGCTCAGTCGAAAAAGGTGACGCCGAACCGGCCCAGCATCCGGCTCAGCCGCAGCACCGGCAGACCCATGACGTTGAAGAAGTCGCCGTTGAGCCGCTCCACCAGCAGCGCGCCCTTGCCCTGGACGCCGTAGGCCCCGGCCTTATCCATGGGCTCGCCGGTGGCGATGTAGCCGCGAAGCTCCGCCTCCGTCGCGGGGCGGAAATAGACCTCGGTGGACTCGCTCTCGGTGACGGAGCGGGCGCCCTGGCGCACCGTCACGCCGGTGCAGACCGTGTGGCGGCGGCCCTGGAGGGCCGTCAGCATCCGCAGCGCGTCGGCCTCGTCCACGGGCTTGCCCAGGCGCGCGTCGTCCAGAAACACCATGGTGTCGGCGGTGATGACGATCTCGTCGTCCGCGCACAGGGCCCTGGCGGCGTCCGCCTTCTCCCGGGAGATATACTCCACGATCTCCCGGGGCGTCAGGCCGGCGGGGTAGTCCTCCGCCGTTTCCGGCACACGGACGTCGAACTCCGTGATGCCGATGCGCCGCAGAAGCTCCTGCCGCCGGGGGGAGCCGGAGGCCAATACGATCTTTGCCATGGGGCGCCTCACTTTCCGGTGGAGCCGAAGCCGCCCCGGTCCGGGCCGTCCAGACGCTCCACCCGGGTGAAGGTCAGGGCGGGCTGGTTTCGCATGACGCGGAACTGGCAGACGCGGGCGTTTTTCTCAATGGTCACGTCCCGGGTGGCGTAGACCGGCATCCGCCACTGGTCGTTGTCGCCGCAGTAGGAGCAGTCCACCACCCCCATGGAGTTGGTCTGCAGGATGCCGTAGTTTTTAAACGTGGAGCTGCGGGGGACGATGTGGGCCTCATAGCCCTCCGGCAGGGCGATGGCCACCCCCAGGGGGATCAGGCGGAACTCCCCGGCCTTCAAGGTCACTTCCTCGGCCGTGTGGAGGTCGATCCAGTCGGATTTTCCATCTACATAGCACAGCTCGTCGATGTCGTCAACAAAATATTTTACCTTGATTTCTTCCATATAAAACTCCAAATTTTGATGATGTTTTGTAATATTAAATTGATATTATACGATTCGTATTCGGAGGGGGCCGCCCGGAGGGCGGGGCGGGGTGCGCCGTGTCGCGGCGCTGGGAGTTGCACCCCCCATTCTCTTTTTGCCGCGGCA
>OIYT01001791.1_pt1 | contig 14489 bp, 8 predicted proteins | sample 1588201 | NCBI WGS metagenome assembly OIYT01 (sample SAMN03283260) | human gut metagenome | biome: human-associated habitat; material: feces | host: Homo sapiens | place: USA | collected 2013
TATTCTAAAATATTTTTAGAACTATCTTTATCTTTAGGCTCAGGTATCTTATATACTGTTTCTGCATTATCTATATCATTATTACCAATATATTTTTGAATAATCAAATCATTATATTCTATTGAATTCAATATAATTATTCCTCTTGATATAGCATATCTTATGTTACTTTCCTTTACCTCTACTTCTATTATAGCATAATTATAACATAACTCAACAAAAAAAGTATCATTATTTTGAGTTATTTTCAAATAACCACTCTTATTATTATTCTCAAATTCATAGTATTTATAATCATTTAAATCATGTGATGTTTTCATCTTGTTTTTATAATAATAACTTACTATATCTATATTTAAATAATATCTAGTGTTATCATCACTTAATAATTCTTGATTATATCCATTATCTTTTGAAACTATAAATCCAGTTGGTAAATAATATTTATACCCTTTATTATTTGTATTAGTAGTTTTTCCATTATCATTAATTGATACATTAATTATGTCTTCATATGATAAATTATTTATATAATATGTTTGCTTAGTACAAGCAGTTAAAAATAATAGACATATTATTATAGTTATCTTTTTATACATCTTTCTCTCCTACTTAAAAATTATAACAAATTATTTACTCTTTAACAACAAAAATATAATTAATATTTTTACCTTTAGCGATAAATTTGTCTTCATACTCAGTAGTAAACTTATCAAAATAATTAGTATTACATTTAATAATCTTATATCCATAATCTAAAAATGACTCAGTTGAATATTCAAATAAATCATCATTATCAGTTTTCATTTCTATTTTATTTTCACCCTTAAATAAATCATCATATTTTTCTAAGAATATTTTTGATGATAATCTTCTTTTTTCATGCCTTTTCTTAGGCCATGGATCAGAAAAATTAAGATATATTTTATCAATCTCATGATCAAATACATCATTAATATTAAATGCATCAAAACATATTAATTTCAAATTATTTATATGAAGTGTTTCTAATTTTTTAACTGCTGATACTAAGGGACTATCATATTTTTCAATACCAATATAATTTGTATTTGGGTTTTCAAGTGCTTTTGATATTATAAATTTACCCTTTCCTGTACCTACTTCTATTTCTATTTTATTATCATTACCAAAGAATTTATTCCATTTGCCTTTATATTCACATGGATTTTTAACTAAATATGGTGATGACATAATTATTTTATCCGCATCTTTTATGTGTTTAAGTCTCATTTTTTACACCTCGAATATATTATACACTAAATATGGTACTTTGTCATATACTATATTAGGTGAAAAATATGAATGATAGAAATATGTTTTATCAAAATGTAAATCAAGGCTATTCTGCTCCAGGTGGTTTTATACCTCCTAGTGGTTATAATATGAACAGTCAATATCAAGCATATGGCCCAAATGTAATACCTGATAATTATAATCAAAATCAAAATCAGAGTTATAACAATGACCATGAAGAAAGAATAAGTAAATTAGAAAGACAAATTAGAAGTCTAGATGTAAGAATTCAAAAGTTAGAATCTGTATCTAATGAAATTAATGATAATATCTATATGATCTAAGAGATTTAATCTCTTTTTTTATGATAATATTACTGATGCAAATGTAAGTATTACAATTGAAGATAGTCCTATTAAAACTAATAACTTCATAGACCATTTTAACCAAGTTGTATAGTTAACTTTAGCAAGTGCTAGTCCTCCCATGATTGCACCACATGTTGGAGTAAATAAGTTAACAAGTCCATTTGCAGCAACGAATGTCATAATTGTTGTTTCAACACTATAACCAAGTTGGAATGCAAGTGGAGCCATAATTGGTGTAGATATAGTAGCAAGTCCAGATGATGATGGAACAAGTACTGATAATACTAAATGTAGTATAAAGTTACATGGTGTAAATAATGCCACCGGTGTTCCTTCTAACATATCAGAAACATTATAAATAATATAATTATCTAAATATGTTTTACTCATAAGTACACTAACGCCACGCGCTACAGCTATAATCAATACTACTGATAAAATATCTCTAGCACCATTAATAATCTCATCAATTATTTCATTTACCGTAAATTTATTGATTAAACCAATAATAATTCCAGATAATAAGAACCATATAGCTGAATCATAGAAGTACCAAGCTCCTAATGACTCTCCTGTTAGATATGATGTCCATCCTTCAAATATTGAAACATTAAACTCACCCCATGGAATAAATCCAATAATCATTACTAAGAATGTAAAACCAAAAATCCATAAAGTAACTTTTTGTTTACCAGTTAAAATTGCTTCTTCAGCATTATCTTTTTCTTTGAATTTTTCCATCTTCTTTTGTTCTTGTAATGATAGGAATGTAGAGCCTTTATCAGCTTTAACTTTCTTAGCATAACTCATAACAAAGTAAATTGATATTCCTAATGCTACTAACCATAAAACAGCACCTAATGCAATTAAAGTACCTTGATTAACAGCAATACCTTTTGGTAAAGCTGCTACTGCTGCTCCTGTTGCAAATGGGTTAATAGTTGAACCTAAAACACCACTACCAGCACCTAATAATACTACTGCTGATGCAACGATTGTATCCATTCCTGCAGCTACCATAGTAAATGCAAGTAATGCATAGAAGCCAACCGTTTCTTCCAACATTCCATAAGTTGTTCCACCTATTGAGAATATTGTCATTAATATTGGAATTAATATTAATTCTTTTCCTTTTAATTTTTTTACTAAGACCTTAATACCATTTTCAAGTGCACCTGTTTTTTGCACTATAGCTAGAAATCCACCAAGTATAAGTACAAATATCGCTACATCTACTGCATTTTCAAAACCATATATTGGTGACATTAATACATCTGATAATTTAGCTTTTACTACACCAGAACCATTAATTATCTCACCAGCAGAATCAAAACTAGCAGATGGCAAAAAATATGTAAATACAGCAAGTACTGCTATTAGTAAGAAAATAATACTAAATGCAGACATTCTTTCTTTCTTCTTCTTTGTTTTAGCCATTTTCTTTCCTCCTTTTTGACTACTTCTTATAATTGTACCTGTTTCATTATTTAAAGCAGGAAGTGCACACTCTAATGATGTAATAATACCAATTCCACCAGTACTTTCACAAAAGTCTACACATGATTCAACTTTAGGAAGCATACTTCCTTTTTTGAATTCACCACTCTTCATATATTTTTTAGCAGTAGTAGAATCAAGTTCTCTTAAATTTATTTGATCAACTGTATTATATTTAAGACAAACAGTCTCAACTGTTGTTAAGATAAGCAATATATCTGCATGTAACTCTTTAGCAAGCAAAGCAGATGATCTATCTTTATCAATAACAGCAGCTACACCTTTAAGTTCCTTTCCTTCTTTAACTACAGGTATTCCACCACCACCTGATACGATAACAATATTACCTTGATTTAACAGGTCTTTAATTAAACCAAGTTCTATTATTTCTTTAGGCTTTGGAGAAGGTACTACTCTCCTATAACCTCTTCCAGAGTCTTCAACAAACGTATAACCTTTAGATTTTTCTATTTTTTTAGCTTCCTCTTCAGTATAAAACGCACCAATTGGTTTCTCTGGATTATTAAAAGCTTGATCTTTTTTGTCAACCAATACTTGTGTAATTACAGTAGCACAGTTTTTATTTATAGATCTTGCTCTTAATTCTTCTTGAATAGCTTGTTGCAAATGGTAACCAATGTATCCTTGCGACATAGCACCACATTCAGGAAATGGCATATCACACATTCCTTCTTCCTTAGAAGAATTTTCAAATGCTAGATTTATCATTCCTACTTGAGGACCATTTCCATGTGAAACCACTACATTATATCCTTCACTTACTAAATCTACTATTGATTTAGCAGTATTTTTAACTAACTTTAATTGTTCAGTAGGATTGTTACCAAGAGCATTACCACCTAAGGCAACAACGATACTTTTCATGCCTTATCACTTCTTACAAGTGGCATAGACATACATCTAGGTCCTCCTCTACCTCTTGATAACTCAGCACTATGCATTTCAAGTACTTTTATTCCATTAGCTCTTAATAATTCATTAGTAACATTATTTCTATCATAAACAATTACTACTCCTGGAGCTATACACAATGTGTTACTTCCATCATTCCATTGTTCTCTTTCGGCACCAATTGGGTCACCACCAGCACATGGAATTAATGTGATTTTTTTACCTAAGTATTCTTCTAATATTCTTTCTAATGATGCATTTTTTTCTTTAACATTAAGTCCTTCTTCTCCATCACTAGTTATTTCAAATACCTTAAGTGTACCCATAATACCTGGATGATAAGTAAACTTATCTTTATCTATTTGAGTAAATACAGTATCTAAATGCATAAATGCACGACAAACTGGTATATCAAACGCTAATATAGTATCAATTTTAGCATCTTTATCAGCAAAAATTTTATGAGCAAGTTCCTCAATTGCATCAGCAGATGTTCTTTGAGAAATACCTACTGCTAAAATATGTTCGTTTAAATTTAGAACATCACCACCCTCAATATGATAGGCAGAATATCTATCAAAATATTTATCCACCTGTCCTTTATAATCAGGATGATATTCAAAGATATATTCAGCATAAATAGTTTCCCTATTTCTTGTCACAGAATACATTCTATTTAATGAAACACCATTTCCAATTGAAGCAAATGGATCTCTTGTAAAGTATAAGTTAGGCATTGGATCTACTACAAATGCAGTATCTTCTTTTATAGAGTCAACTAAACTCTTACCTTTCCTAGCTTTAGCCTTAATTACTTCGTTATTAATAATTCCTTCCATTGTTTTTAATACTAAAAGTCTATTACTTTCAATTGAAGTTAAATAATCATATACAAGCCCACGATATTTAGGTGTTCTAATACCAGCTTCATATATGAATTGAGTTATAAATCTTTCTCTAATTGAAGGATCTAAATCAAGAACTTCTGTCATCAAATCTTCCAAATATACAACTTCTACTCCATTGTCTTTTAATATTCTAACAAATTCATCATGTTCTTCTTGAGCAACTGGTAAGTATGGAATATCATCAAATAATAATCTTTCCAAACTATCAGGAGTCAAGTTTAACAACTCTTTTCCAGGTCTATGAACTAATACTTTTTTCAAAGGATTAATTTCACTTTTGACATTTATTGGATACATAATTTTTTCCTCCTATTATTCTATATTACAATTATAGCATACTTTTAAAAAAAAGAAATAACTTTTTTTGTTATTTAATTTTTCATATAGAAAAAAAGAAGTATTTAAACTTCTTAATCACAATATAAATAAATTAATAAAGGTTCTTCCTTATATTCATAATTTTTTAAATTATCAGCATCTACTCCAATGCCTGTTTTTTCCATATCACATGATTTATGTGTATTTGGATTAACCATCATAGAAATATCATATCCTAATTTTTCTTTAAGGGTATTTAATGACAAAAAATATATTCCATCTTTTTTCTCAACTATTTTATATTTCTCATCTTTATATATTTCTTTTCCGTACTCTGTTAATTTAATATTCATTTCCATTTTAGTTAAATATTTCTTTTCAGGTTCCTTTGTTTCATTTGGTTTTGTTTCTTGTTTTTTACATCCACTTAGTATTAATAAACATACTAATGTTATTGTTAATATTTTTTTCATTTTCATCTCTCCTTATAAAAATTTATTTTTACATATCCATTACCTGTATTTGTTCCACTTTCTGATTTTGAATCTTTTAGATTGCTACTTAATACATTAGATCCACCATATCCAGATTTATATTCCTTAGTACTAGTATCGCATCCATATTCGCAGGTATTGTGACCTGTTTTACATGGATTATAGTAATTATCACATCCAGATGCACACGTGTTTTCACCTGTTAAGCATGGATTTTCTCTTTCGTCACATTTTCTAACACACTGTTCCTCTTGAGTTTTACATTTATTAATTATTTCATCATAACCGCATTTATCACAATTTGCATTAGTTACACTATCCGGATCTATCGCATCACCATAGGCTTCATGTCTACAAACGCCTGTTACTGAGAAAGAACCATTTTTTATTGCAGAACAAGCTGCTTCAACAGTTCCATATTTATCTATAGTTGTACTATATCTGTAAAAATTAGATTCTCCAAGACAGCCTTGGTTTGTGCAGCTACTCAATCCATTATATTTTCCATTTGTGCATGTACAAGAACCTGTTACTATAAAATCAGGTTTAGCACGACATTTTTGTTCTGAAGCATTATACACCATATTATAAGAACAAGTTGTTCCTTTATATGTACATGTTTTACATTTCCTATCATATCCTTCTTTGCAAACTTTTTTCGTACTTGCACAATCATTACAATTATATTCTTCTTTGCCAGATACACATGTATTATGGCCCGTGTGACAACTACTACAATTATATGAAATAGTGCCGCCAACGCAAGTATTTTCACCAGTATAGCAATCATTACAATTATATTTATAAGTATAATTATAACTTGAACCACCACCGCCATGATTAGTTCCATCGCTTCCTGCTTCTGCTCCTACTGATGCACCACCTTTTGAATCTCCATTACCTCCGGCGTTAGCATCTTTGCCACCGCCTCCACCAGCAGCAATCATTAAATCTTCTCCGGAGGCATTAACAGTTGTAGCACCGCCACCATTATAATAACCAGAACCACCGCCATTATAACCGTTTTTCCCACCTGTATTTATTACTAATTTCGTATCTTTTTCTAAATATACTTTTCCATATGTATGTCCACCTTTACCGCCAGAACCATTGCCTTGAGCACCATAGGCATCTAATTCATAATATCCGCTATATTTAACATCATACGTTTGTTCCTCTTCTTTATAAGAAATTGTTTTACCTGGATTTACAAATTTAACGGTACATTCAGTGTTTGCAAATATACTTTTAATATTTATTTTACCATTTTCATACACAGCGTTCTGACTATTAGTACAACTAACACTATCAAAAGCATAACCATTATTACCGACAACAGAAACACTTCCATCCATATCTTCAATAATATATAAAGGCGTAGTTGCCACTATTCCATTTTCTACAATTATTTTAACTTCAAATTGTCTTTTAGCAAATTCCCATGGATTAAGTCTTGTTCCTAAACCAGTTACTCTTGCATTACTTTTTGTAAAAGCAGTAACCCTTACACCTGACTTATTGCTTTGAGACATTGTATTATTTATATAATCATTATTTTTATATTCAGGATCTACTATAGAATATTTACCATCTATATTTGAAATTATCCAAAAATTAAGACCATTATATAAATATTCTTTACCAATTTTAAATTCATCTTCATTTAATAGTCCTCCACTACCTGTGAAATTACTAGATGAATTAACCTTTCCATTCTTATATATAAATTTATTATTGCTCATTGATATATATTTATCAACATCCTTATATGAATTAATGTATGTTTTTGAAGCATTCATAGACTCATTATATGTTCTTATTGATGTTGCTGCTTCAACATTTATAATAAATAAAATGCTTAATATTCCAAACAATACTTTTTTCATATAATCACCTACTATAAAAATTATATCATGTCATAAAACAAAAAGGAATACTTTTTTCATTCCTTTTTAATTATATTTATTATATTTCAGGTTTTATAACCCAGCCATAACCACACGAAGCATTATTACACCATGCAACTAATTTAGAATAATAATATGTTTTTCCATTAAATGTTTTTGTAGTGGCCGTTCCATAACCAGGGTATCCTTCAGTTAATACGCCACCTTTATACTTGAATTGGCTTTTTTCAATCCATGCTGCTATAAATTTTGCATTAGAAGTTGATGAAATTGTTTTAACGTAGCATAATTCAGCGCCCTGAGATATAACACCGATTGTATCTTTTTGCATTTGGCCACAAGGAGATTTACTAGCATTAGTACAAGAAGATTCACCTTTCCATACAAATATATTGCCCTCAGCCGTAATTGTCTTATCCGTACAATTATTTTGTGCTGCAAAAGTCTGAGGTATTATATTTATGTTTAGAATTACCGTACCTGTTTTGCCTTGATTATTAGTTGCAGTAATTCTTAGCTTTCTCTTACCAGTTGAACCTATACTTGTTTTTGCAGTATATGTATTACCTGACTTAGTAGGAGATAGTTCATAAGAACCAGTAATGTCAGTATAACTTGTTTGTCCTGGTTTATTATATTCTAGTTTCATATTAGTTACTTCATTTGTATCAGTAGCCACTATGCTTAATGATAATGGTGCATAATATCCATCATTAAATGTACAAGAACCATGACTTGTTGTATATGTATCAGTACATGTATTTGTATAACCAGCAGATGTTGTAAACTTTACAGTTAGACTTGGGGGTGCTATATGCTTACATACTCCATATAAAGTTAAATTACTACTACCATTAGCATTAGGTACATATGTAGCACCAGATTCATATGTATATATTGTTGCAGTTGATGAAGTTGCCCAACCACATTTGTATCCTGATTTAGTTATAGTTGGTAAGGTAACACTTTTTTGAGTCCAATTGGCAGTCAATTTAACTGTTGCATTATTTGTCACAGTTAAATTCTTATAATATGTGTATGTTGACTTTGTACTACCGCTTGACCATTGAGTATTAACTGAAGAGCTACTTGTTCCTCTCCTTGCCGTTGTTGTATTTAAATTAGTTGCAGTCCATCCTGCGAATGTTTGTGCTGCACTTACAGATGTCGAACTTATTGTAGCATTACTTGCATTTGTACCTCTACTTAAATTTATTGTTACTTTCTTACTAGGTTTTGATATATTTATGACATCTTCATATTTAGCAGAGGTAGGATGTGAACTTCCATAAGTTCCATTTGCTAAATTATAATTTATATTATAATTTATATAACTACAGTGAGCATAAAGCGTTCCATTATCACTACTTGCAGTAACTTTTGTACTATTAGTTATTTTATTTCCTCCACTTGAAGAAGTATACCATCCATCAAAATTTTTGCCTGTTGTTAGAGCAATCGATGGAAGCCCATCTCCATCATCTGCATCTCCATATGTTTTACCAACAGTTGCAGTAACATATGAAACTCCAAGCGTACCACATCCATTAGCATCAAAACTTAATGTATATGAGTTGGCACTCCAATGAGCATAAAGTGTTATATTTTCTGTTGGCGTATATGTATTATTTACTTTAGTTCCTCCACTGCTTGCTGTATACCATCCAACAAATGTGTATCCTGATTTAGTTGGTTTTGGTAGATTAACTGAATTATTTTTATAGTTTGCTGTTATATATCCGCTACCCTCACCATATGTATAAGTTGTTCCAGAGAATGTACCTGGGCTTGAATTATTCCATCCATTAAATGACTTTGTTGAAGTTATACTACTAACAGAACTTCCTCCATTTGTATTAAATGATACTGTATAACCAGATGGAGGTGTTGGATTTGGTATGTCAATTGTTGAGCCTATTTTACCAGTATATTTCGTATTTCCATAGATTGATGGTTTTGGATTAGCTAGTGGTTCTATTCTTGTCTTTTCAGTTGTCCCATTCCATGTTCCACCATTTGGATAAACATCTAATATATATGCATAATATGAATAACATGCTCTTAACGTTACATTACTTGTTGGCGTATAACTTTCTCCAGCATTACCAATAAATGTACTACCACAGCCATTACTATACCATCCTTTAAAGTTATGTCCTGCTTTTGTTGCACTTGGAAGTGTAATACTACCATTATTATAATTAGCAGTTAATGTTGCATTTCCTGCTCCAAATGTATATGTTGTTCCACTCATGCTTCCTGGACCACTTAAACTCCAATTTTTAAATGTTCTTTGTGAAGTTATACTGTTAACATTATTTCCGCCATTTGGATTGAATGATACTGTGTATCCCTTTGGCTTTGGATTTGCTATTGACAATTTTGAATTAGCTGTTCCTGTCTTTGTTGAATTACTTGTTGTATTATTCCATGTTCCACCATTTGGATTTATTGTTAATGTGTAATTCACATTAGTCCAATGAGCGTAAAGTGTTACATTTCCTGTTGGCGTATATGTATTACTTACTTTAGTTCCTCCGCTACTTTGTGTATACCATCCATCAAATGTATTTCCTGTTTTGGATGGTGTTGGTAATGTTATACTTGCTGAATTCCATTTTGCATATAGTGTTGTATCACTTGCTTTATCATATGCTTTTACACCACTACCACTTGCATTAATATATTGTATACCTTTTCCATTTGCTTTTGAATAATACCCACCAAATGTTAATTTGACCATTTTTTCTTCAGTCTTAGTTGAGTCATATACAAGAGTTACTTTATATTCTTTTGCAGGTACTGTAATATTTGATATATTTTTTCCATAAGTTACAGACACACTTGATGTCCCAGCAGTAGTTGCTCCTTGATTATCAAGCAATACTTTATAACTATTAGCATTACATATTGCATAAAGTGTTATATTTGAATTTGCACTATATTTAGTATAGCCAGATGAATATGAAGTGCCACTTCCATTACTTTTAGTATTCCATTTGCAAGTATGACCTGCTTTAGATATTAAAGCTAATGTTGTATTATTAGAATTAACTTTATAATTAGCCTCGATAGTTTTATTACTTGTACCAAATGTGAATTTATTATTTTCAAGTTTAGTTGTAACATCATTTACATCTTTAGTTAATTTCCAATTATTAAATGGTCTTTCAGCCTCTACTATATTTTTTGATATTGTCGCATTAGTATTATTACTATCAAAAGTTATTTTATAAGTGCTGCCTTTAGTTGGATTATCAATTGTTGTAGTAGACATATATTCTTGTTCTATTGTTTTGTTTTCTGTTTGATTATTCCAAACTCCACCATTTGGTTTAACTGTTAATGTATATTTCTTTATTTCCCACTCTGCAGTTAATTTTAAGTTATCATTTACAATAGTATCTTTAGTAACAGTATTTCCACTTGTATCTTTCCATCCTTTAAACATATAACCGGGTTTAGAAACACTTGTACATATATTAGTTAACTTACTACCTTTAGTTACTGATAAGTTTTCACAGTTACCAGTGCCTCCATTTAAATCATACTGTACTAATAAACCAGTGGCAATTAAGTTAATAGTACATTCTTTATCACTTGTTATATCTTTATTAGACTTAAATATTCTATGTATTTTATTTGTTTTATCATATTCATATTCAAAATCACAGTTATTATTATAATATGCAAATGTACTATCAGGTTTAAAATTAATAACAATTTGTCCTTCTGTGCTTTCAACTGCATAAACAATATATTTATTTACCAATAAGTTATTATTAGTTATTTTACCATTTTCTATATAGAAAGTAAGTTTATGTGTACCAACAAATTCCCATGGATTATTTTTAGTTCCACTTCCTTTTGTCTTTGTACCTGGTATTACAAATTCAGTAACTCTTAGTGCATATTTTTTATCTCCGGCATCTATTACATCATTGTTAAGGACATTTATTGCTTTAATAGTGCCATCCTTCATTAAGAAGAATTCAACATCTTGGCTTAAATATGTATTGCCATTACTATCTTTTGATATTATAAATTCCTCTTCATTTAACAAACCACCTCTTGTAAAATCAGTATTCACCGTTGATTTATTGTTTTTAAACGCAAAAGGTATGATTGCTGTATCAGAGTTCACAATTTCAATATACTTTTTATCTGTTATTATATACTTCCCATATTTATTAAATTTATAAACATATCTTTGAGAATTATTTACTGCTTTATCATATGACATAGTCACATCAGCATTAATATTTATTATAAATAGAAAAGTTAATAATAAAAATGTAAACACTTTTTTCATACGATTACCTACTTTCTCTTTTATAATTTTATCATTTTATTAGAACAAAATAAAGACATTTTTTAAAAATAAAAAGAGATTTATTTATCTCTTAATACTCCATTATGATTTTTAATTACAGAAGACACTACATTATCAATAATTGGATTTACTTCTTCATCAGTAAGTGTCTTATCAAAACTTTCAAATGTTAATTTGAATGTTATAGCTTTTTTATTTTCTCCTAGTGATTCATCTTCATAATAATCACTTGCATTAACTGACTTTAATGAACCTTTTCCATTCTTTCTGATTGTTAAAATTATATCATCACAAAGTACATCTTTATTAACTATGAAGCTTAAGTCCTTAGTTATACTAGGATATTTAGTAAATTCTCTAAACTTAATTTTTCCACTCTTTATACTAAATAACGTATCTAAATTAATTTCCATTACATAAATATCTTCTTTATAAAGACTTGGATGAACTTTACCAAAATATCCAACTATTGTTCCATTTATATTGATATATGCACTTTGGTATGGGTTCATTTCACAAGGAAATTCTCTTACTTCAAATGTATATCTATTTTTATATCCTAGTCTTTCTAATAATTCTTCTACTATACCTTTTAATGTATAAAAATCATGTACTCTTACTTCTATACCTTCATTATATCTACCAGTTACAAGAGCACATAATACACTTTCCTCTACTATTTCACTATTTATTTTAGAGAAACTCTTACCGAGTTCAAATATACCCAAATCTTTTATATTTCTTGCTTTATTATAGTCATAAACAGATAGTAATGATGTTATTAAACTATGTCTTAAAGTAGTTTTATCTTCACTTAATGGAGATGATACTTGTATTAAACCAAACTCATCATTAGTAAACTTAAACACATCTTTTTCATTTATTAATGAATATGTAATTACTTCATTTAGTGACATACTACTCATAATATTTCTAACTAACCTTGGTCTTTTATCATAATTACCTGGAGATGTTTCAAAATCAGGTAATGTACTTTCAATATTGTCAACTCCATATATTCTTCCAACTTCTTCAATTAAGTCTTCTATTATACTTATATCAGTTCTTCTTGTTGGTACTGAAACTTTAAATACATTTTTATTTTCTTTAACATCAAATTTTAATTTCCTAAATACATCAAGTACATCATCTACACTAAGTTTATATCCTAATACTGAATTAATTTTATCAAGAGTAATTTCTATTTCTTTATTATTTCTATCAAGTGTATTGTATTCAAGCATTCCTTTATATACCTTTGCTGATGCATACATTGAAAGTAAAGTACATGCCCTTTCAATGGCAAAATAACACCTATTAACATCAAGTCCCTTTTCATATCTTGAACTTGCTTCGCTTCTTAATATTTTTTTAGAAGTATTTCTAATATTAATTGGTCTAAAGATTGCTGATTCAATAACTACATTTTTAGTAGTACTCTCTATTTCAGTAGAAAGCCCACCCATAACTCCAGCTAAACCTATAGCTTCTTTTCCATTAGTTATAACAATATCACTACTTGATAGTATCCTTTCATTATTATCAAGAGTAGTTACTTTTTCTCCATCTTTTGCCATTCTTGCACTAATAGTATTTCCAAGTCTATCAGCATCATAAAAATGCAATGGTTGTCCTGTTTCTAACATTACATAATTAGAAATATCTACTACATTATTTATTGGTCTAATACCGCATGCGATAAGTCTATTTTTAATAAAATTAGGGCTTTCTTTTATTTCAACATTAATTGCTTTCTTTGTTAAGAATGTAAATACATTATCAGTTTCAACTTTAAGATTTAACTCATCACTAATATTTTTATCAACTTCATTATATTTAATTTTAGGTTCTATTACTTCTCTACCTGTGATAGCAGATACTTCATATGCAAGACCTAATTCACTTAATAAATCAGCTCTATTAGATGTAAGCTCAAAATCAATAATCTCATCATCAAGTTCTAAATATTTAATTGGGTCTTCTCCAACTGGTGCGTCACTTGGTAGTTCACTAATACCTTCTATATCTTCTTTTTTAAGGTATTTTTGTTCTATACCTAACTCATCTAAAGCGCAAAGCATACCATTAGATTCATGTCCAAGTATCATTGATTTTTTAATAGTCCCTTTGGGTAACACACAACCATCTAATGCTACTATTACTTTAATACCTTTTCTAACATTAGGCGCACCACATACTATATTCAATATTTCACCTTTAATATCAACTTTACATAGATTCAAGTGATCACTTTCAGGATGAGATATGCACTCTATAACTTCTCCTATAACTAGTTTAGTAGCAGAAACTAGCGTTTTAACTGATTCACTCTCATTACCAATTCTAACCATTTCATCAGTTAAATATTTAGTGTCAATATCATCTATTTTAGTATAAGCGTTTACAAATTTTCTACTTAACTTCATATTATATCTCCTCTCTATCAAAGATATTTAAGAATCTTTCATCATTAGAATAGAAAAGTCTTATATTATTAA
>OIYT01001798.1_pt1 | contig 14450 bp, 10 predicted proteins | sample 1588201 | NCBI WGS metagenome assembly OIYT01 (sample SAMN03283260) | human gut metagenome | biome: human-associated habitat; material: feces | host: Homo sapiens | place: USA | collected 2013
GTAATATCGATCTGGAAGATTTCCGCGCGAAAGCCGAGGAGAACAAGGAGCGTCTGGCTGCCAGCATGATTACCTATCCGTCTACGCATGGTATCTTCGAGGTGGACATCAAGGAGATGTGCGAGATCGTTCACGCTTGCGGTGGACAGCTTTATATGGATGGCGCCAACATGAACGCGCAGGTTGGATTGACAAATCCGGGTACGATCGGCGCCGATGTATGTCACTTGAACCTGCATAAGACCTTCTCTTCTCCTCACGGAGGTGGTGGTCCCGGCGTAGGCCCGATCTGCGTGGCCGAGCATCTGGTTCCGTTCTTGCCGCAGCATCCGGTGCTTTGGGGCAGCGACTTGAATACGGTATCCGCGGCTCCTTATGGTAGCGCCGGTATCCTGCCGATCACGTACGCTTACATCCGCTTGCTGGGTACGGAAGGTCTTGAGACAGTGACGAAGACGGCCATCTTGAACGCCAATTACTTGGCCGCTAAGTTCAAGGATACGTACGGCATCGTTTATACCGGAGCGACAGGCCGTGTAGGTCATGAGTTGATCTTGGAATGCCGCACGGTAAAAGAGCGTTCGGGCATCGACGAGGGCGATATCGCCAAGCGTTTGATGGACTTCGGCTACCATGCTCCTACCCTATCTTTCCCGGTACACGGCACCTTGATGGTAGAGCCGACCGAGAGCGAGAGCAAGGCCGAGCTGGATCGTTTCGTAGAGGTAATGGAATGTATCTGGAGCGAGATCAAGGAGGTGGAGGAAGGCAAGGCATCCAAGGAGGACAACGTCTTGAAGAATGCCCCGCATCCGGAATACGAGGTGACCGCCGACGAGTGGAAACACGCGTATCCCCGCACGAAGGCCGCCTTCCCGCTGGAATGGTTGCACGACAGCAAGTTCTGGATTAACGTAGCCCGTGTAGATAACGCTTACGGCGACCGTAACTTAATACCGACTTTATGCGCTTGCGAGATATGAAGAAGCTCTTTATCGCTTTGGCGGCCGTCGCTCTGACGGCTTGCGTCAAGGCTCCCGAGAAAACAGTCAAGGTCTACGCATGGCAAGGCGAAGGTGGGAATACCACCGAGCAAACCTTACAGGCGGACTTTAGTAAATGGCATGCCCACGGAGTAGACGGGATGTGCTACAACGCCGGCCATGACACGGAGAAAATTCAGCGTGCCGCCAAAGCGGCCCATGCCAATGGCATGGAATATCACGCATGGATTCCCGCCATGTTGCAACATGGGCTGGACTCCACCCTCTATGCCGTGAACCGGAAAGGCGAGTCGGCCTATTCCGTACAGGCGTATGTGCCTTATTACAAATGCCTGTGCCCGAACCAAGAAGGTACGGCGGAGTTCTTGCTGAATCTGTATGGCAAGGTAGCCGATATCCCGGAGGTGGATTATATCCATCTGGATTATATCCGTTACGTGGATGTCATCCTAGCCCGCGGACTTTGGGAAAAATACGGATTGGTGATGGACGAGGAATATCCTACGGCGGACTATTGTTACTGTGACAAATGCGTGGCCGATTTCAAGGCCGCTACCGGTATCGACATCAAATCCGTAGAGGATCCTTCCAAATGCGAGGAATGGGCGCGGTTCCGTTGCGACTTGATCACGAAATTGGTAAACCGCATCGCCGACGAGGTTCACGGCAAAGGCAAGAAAGTGAGCGCCGCCGTATTCCCGGGGCCGGACTCTCACGCCAAGTGGATGGTTCGTCAAGAATGGAATAAATGGAATATCGACGCTTTCTTCCCGATGAATTATAACGATTTCTATCTGGAGGACGCTTCTTGGCTGGCTCCGATCGTGAAAGAGGAAGTAGCCTCCGTGCAAGGCAAGAAGCCGGTTTATAGCGGTTTGTTCATCTGCGAGGATTGGCAGAACAAGGCGAATATCAAGGACCCGGAAGGCCACGGACTGATCCCGTCCGAGATCGAGGAGGCCGTAAGAGGCTCCATGGAAAACGGAGCGGCTGGCGTGGCGTTGTTTACGCCGGGCAACATGACGGATGAGCATTGGAAAGCTTTCGATAAGGCGATCCACCAACCGTATACCGTAAAGCCCTAATTCGTAATTACTATACGATAAAACAAAGACAAGGAGGCGCAGCTCTTCATTTTCTCACCTGCGCCTCCTCTTTTACTTATCCATCTAATCTATCTTACTAATAAAAATATCATGACAACTAAGAAACAAGAGAAAATCAAGTTCAGTAAAGCATTCTGGGTAGCGAACACCGTCGAGTTGTTCGAGCGAGCCGCTTATTACGGCGTATTTATCGTCATCACCCTTTATCTTAGCCGCATCTTAGGCTTTAACGACATTCAGGCTGCCAGCATCGCCGGTATCTTTTCCGCCTGTTTGTATTTGCTGCCCACGTTTGCCGGAGCGTTGGCCGATAAGATCGGTTTCCGCAACTCGATGCTACTGGCTTTCACTTTGTTAACTTGTGGTTATCTAGGACTGGCAGTTTACCCTACTTGGCTTCAATCCGCCGGACTTGTTGAATACAGCACGACGACTACCTTTACGGGATTGCTGGAGAGCAATCTTCAGTACGGCATTATCCCTATCATGGCCTTGATCGTATGCGGCGGGGCTTTTATCAAGAGCGTTATCTCCGGTACAGTCGCTAAAGAGACCACGCCGGAAACCCGGGCAAAGGGCTTCTCTATCTTCTACGCAATGGTAAATATCGGGGCTTTCTCCGGAAAGACCATCGTGAAGCCGCTTCGCGAGGCGTTGGGTAACGAGGGGTTGATTACCTTGAACTATTTCTCGGCGAGCATGACCTTCCTCGCATTGATAGCGATCTGGTTCTTCTACAAAAGCGCCCAGCATTCGGGCGAGGGCAAGACGTTCGGGCAAATCTGGAACGCCCTGATCAAGGTTTGTAGTAACGGACGGTTATTGATCTTGATCCTCATCATTACAGGCTTTTGGATGGTTCAGCACCAACTGTATGCCACGATGCCTAAATACGTGCTTCGTTTGGCCGGCGAGGGGGCCTCTCCTTCTTGGTACGCCAACGTAAATCCATTAATCGTAGTTCTGACAGTCAATCTGGTCACGCGGATGATGCGGAAACGGACAGCGCTTACCTCCATGACGGTAGGGATGTTTATCATGCCGGTATCCGCCCTCTGCATGGCATCCGGCAATATGCTGGATACTAATTCCTTGATCTTAGGGATGCATCCCGTAGCCTTCATGATGGTGGTGGGTATCGTCTTCCAAGGGCTGGCGGAGACGTTCATCTCTCCTCGCTTTCTCGAGTATTTCTCCTTGCAAGCACCCAAAGGAGAAGAAGGTCTCTATCTTGGATTCAGCCATTTGCATTCTTTCTTATCCTCTATCTTCGGATTCGGATTATCTGGATTCCTTTTAAGTAAATACTGTCCGGAACCCACGCTGTTCGCCTCTCACGAGGAATGGCTCGCGGCAAGCGCAAACGCTCATTACATCTGGTATTACTTCGGTGCGATAGCCTTGGTCTCCGCTATAGCGTTGATCGTGTACGGACAAGTCGTAAAGAGATCGAGAACCAATCATCGCTACGAGTAATCAACAGGCAATACATGCTCAAACAGATACGAAGTGTGCAATTTCCCGACTAAAGTTCTTTGTTATAAAGAATGTTTGATTACTTTTGCACCTCGAGATTAACAAGAATGTAGAAGTATTATATCAACATAAAAATCTAATATTCCTAATATAATATGAGTTTAAGAATTATTGTTTTAGCGAAACAGGTCCCGGATACACGAAACGTGGGAAAGGACGCCATGAAGGCAGACGGTACGATCAATCGCGCCGCCTTGCCAGCGATCTTTAACCCGGAAGACCTGAACGCGTTGGAACAAGCGTTACGCTTGAAAGACGCTTACCCCGGGACGACAGTTACGCTGCTGACGATGGGCCCGGGACGTGCCGCCGAAATCATCCGCGAGGGTTTGTATCGTGGTGCTGACGGCGGTTTTTTGTTGACCGACCGTGCGTTTGCCGGAGCCGACACGTTAGCCACATCCTATGCGCTTGCCACGGCTATCAAGAAAATCAACGATTATGATATTATCATCGGTGGTCGCCAAGCGATCGACGGCGATACGGCACAGGTAGGTCCGCAAGTCGCCGAGAAATTGGGACTGACCCAGATCACGTATGCCGAGGAAATCCTGAACGTAGATAAAGAGGCCGGACGTATCACCGTAAAACGTCATATCGACGGGGGTGTCGAGACCGTGGAAGGTCCGCTTCCGATCGTAATCACCGTGAATGGTTCCGCCGCTCCCTGCCGTCCTCGTAACGCGAAGTTGGTACAGAAGTACAAATACGCCATGGGCAAGCAAGAGCGGAACACGCAACCCGCCTGTCACCAAGATGGAGAACCAACCGTTCGCTACCCGGAATTGTACGAGACCCGCCCGTATCTGGATATCCAGGAATGGAGCGTAGCCGACGTGAATGGAGACTTGGTTCAATGCGGCCTTAGCGGTTCGCCGACAAAGGTAAAAGCGATCCAGAACATCGTCTTCCAGGCCAAGGAAAGCAAGACGATCTACGGTTCCGACCAAGATGTAGAGGATTTGATTGTCGAACTATTAGCTAACCACACCATCGGATAAGATTATGAACAACGTATTTGTATATTGTGAGACAGAAGGCACGAGCGTTGCCGATGTAAGTCTTGAGCTTCTGACCAAAGGTCGTAAGCTAGCCAATCAATTAGGCTGCCAACTGGAAGCGATTGTTGCCGGCTCCGGCCTTGAGGGTGTAGAGAAACAAGTATTGCCTTTTGGCGTCGACAAGGTTCATGTGTTCGACGCTCCGGGTTTATTCCCTTATACATCACTTCCTCATTCTTCCATCTTGATTAATTTGTTCAAGGAGGAGAAACCGCAGATCTGCTTAATGGGCGCTACGGTGATCGGTCGCGACTTGGGTCCTCGTGTATCCTCGGCCTTGACAAGCGGCTTGACGGCCGATTGTACCTCTTTGGAGATCGGCTCGCACGAGGATAAAAAAGCGGGTATTACCTATGAGAACTTATTATATCAGATCCGTCCGGCGTTCGGTGGTAACATCGTAGCCACGATCATCAACCCGGAACACCGCCCGCAAATGGCGACCGTTCGTGAGGGCGTGATGAAAAAGGAAGTCCTTGACGAGAACTATAAAGGCGAAGTGATCCGCCACGACGTAGCGAAGTATGTCCCCGAGACAGACTATGTGGTGAAGGTGATCGACCGTCATGTAGAGAAAGCGAAGCACAACCTGAAAGGCGCTCCGATCGTAGTGGCCGGAGGTTATGGCGTAGGTTCCAAGGAGAACTTTAATTTATTGTTCGATTTGGCGAAAGAGCTTCACGCCGAGGTAGGCGCCAGCCGTGCGGCTGTCGATGCCGGTTTCTGCGACCACGACCGTCAGATCGGTCAGACCGGTATCACGGTCCACCCGAAGGTCTATATCGCCTGTGGCATCTCGGGACAGATCCAGCATATCGCTGGTATGCAGGACTCGGGCATCATCATCTCGGTCAACACCGACCCCGAGGCGCCCATCAACCGCATTGCCGACTATGTGATCACGGGCAGCGTAGAGGAGGTGGTTCCCAAGCTGATTAAATATTATAAGGAAAATACAAAGTAAAAAAGACCCCTCATGCCGGGCTCCTAAGGGCTGGGCGGCAGGGAATTCATATTATGGCAAATTACTATACCGACCATCCGGAGATTGAGTTCCACCTCGATCACCCGTTGATGAAGCGCATCGTGGAGCTGAAGGAGAAGGGCTATGCTGACAAGGATCAGTTTGCCGACGCTCCCGTCTGCTACGAAGATGCGATAGAGAACTATAAGCGCGTGTTGGACATTACGGGCGACGTGGCCGCCAACATCATCGAGCCGAACAGTGAGTCGGTCGATTTGGAAGGTCCGCACCTCGTCGATGGACGCATGGTCTATGCGAGCAAGACGGTCGAGAATATCGACGCTACGTGCAAGGCGGGTCTGTGGGGTGTCTCCATGCCGCGCAAGTACGGTGGCCTGAACCTTCCCAACGTGGTCTTCTCCATGCTCTCCGAGGTCATCTCGGCGGCCGATGCGGGTTTCCAGAACATTTGGAGCCTGCAGAGCTGCATCGACACGCTCTATGAGTTTGGATCGGAGGAGCAGCGAGAGAAGTACATCCCCCGCGTCTGCGAGGGTGCCTCGATGTCCATGGACCTCACGGAGCCCGACGCTGGCAGCGATCTGCAGCGCGTCATGCTCAAGGCCACACAGGACGAGGACGGCACGTGGCGTCTGAACGGTGTGAAGCGATTCATCACCAATGGCGACTCTGATATCCACCTGGTGCTTGCCCGCTCTGAGGAGGGCACACACGACGGACGTGGCCTCTCGATGTTTATCTACGACAAGCAGAGTGGCGGCGTCACGGTGCGCCACATCGAGCACAAACTCGGTATCCACGGTTCGCCCACCTGTGAGCTGGTCTTCAAGAACGCCAAGGCAGAGCTCTGTGGCAGCACACGCATGGGCCTCATCAAGTATGTGATGGCGCTCATGAATGGTGCGCGCCTGGGCATTGCCGCACAGAGCGTCGGCGTGGAGCAGGAGGCCTACAACGAGGGGCTCTCCTACGCCAAGGAGCGCATGCAGTTTGGCAAGAAGATCATCAGCTTCCCCGCCGTCTATGACATGCTCTCGCGCATGAAGGCAAAGCTCGACGCGGGTCGCTCCCTGCTCTATCAGACGGCACGCTATGTCGATCTCTACAAGGCTTTGGAGGATATCGGCCGCGACCGCAAACTGACGCCCGAGGAGCGTCAGGAACTGAAGAAATGGAACCGACTGGCTGATGCCTTCACGCCGCTGGCCAAGGGCACCAACTCCGAGTGGGCCAACCAGAATGCTTACGACGCCATCTCCATCCACGGTGGTTCGGGCTTCATCATGGAGTATAAGTCGCAGCGCCTCTTCCGCGACGCGCGTATCTTCTCTATCTATGAGGGTACGACCCAGCTGCAGGTAGTGGCTGCCATCCGCTACATCACCAATGGCACCTACCTCAACATCATGAAGGAGATGCTGCAGGGTGAGGTCTCCGAGAGCCTCAAGCCGCTGCAGGAGCGCGTGGCCAAACTCGTGGCTACCTACGAGGCTTGCCTCGACAAGGTCAAGGCGGGCGCCAACCAGGACGAGCACGACTTCCTGGGCCGTCGTCTCTACGACATGACTGCTGACATCGTCGCTTCCCTGCTCATCCTCGACGACGCGACGCGTGCGCCGGAGTTGTTCGAGAAGAGTGCCAACGTCTTTGTGCGCATGGCCGAGGAGGAGGTGATGGGCAAGGCCGCCTATATCCAGGCCTTCCAAGCCGACGACTTGAAGAACTTCGAAGCATAGTATTTGACAATCTTTCATCCCCAATCGCATGGTGGACTCCCGCTTGTCTCATTCTATATAGGACTGTAGAAAGGACTATATAGGATATGGAGAAGGACTATATAGGACGCAACAAAGACTATATAGGATACAAGAAGGAAGATCATGCGCTTGGGGATTTTTTTTCTTTCTAAAAAACGCAGATGGAAAATTTTATTGAAGTGAGAAATGTCACCAAGGCGTTCGACCGTCACGTCGCGCTCAGCGATGTCTCGCTGGCCATGCGTCGTGGCCGCGTCTTCGGACTCCTTGGCCCTAACGGTGCGGGCAAGACCACCTTGATCCGTATCCTCAACCGCATCACTGCTCCCGACAGTGGCGAGGTGATCTTCGACGGACGGCAGATGCAGCCCGCCGACGTGGCCCGCATCGGCTATCTGCCCGAGGAGCGCGGACTCTATCGAAAGATGAAGGTGGGCGAGCAGGCGGTCTATTTGGCCCGACTCAAAGGACTCACAAGGCGCGAGGCCGAGACCCGCCTCAAGGAGTGGTTTCGGAAGTTTGGCATCATGCCCTGGTGGAACCGCAAACTCGAAGAATTGTCCAAGGGAATGGCGCAGAAGGTGCAGTTTATCATCACCGTCCTCCACGAGCCCGACCTGCTCATCTTCGACGAGCCGTTCTCGGGCTTCGACCCGGTCAACGCCGAGCAACTCAAGCAGGAGATTCTTCAACTCAAGGAGAAGGGACACACCATCATCTTCTCGACCCACAACATGGCCAGCGTGGAGGAGATCTGCGACGACATAGCGCTCATCAACCACTCCGAGGTGGTGCTCAAGGGCGACATGAGGCAGATCAAGGAGGCTCACCGCACGGGCCTCTATGAGCTTCAGACGCCCGACGTGCTCTCTGTGGAGCCTGACAGCCCCTTTGACATAGTTCGCCAGGAGGAGCGCGCAGGTATCCACTCCTACTTGCTCAAGGCTCACGGCAACGCCACGGGCAACCAACTGGTCGGCTATCTGGCCGGCAAGGTGGAGGTGCGCGCTTTTGCCGAACAGATCCCGTCGATGAACGACATCTTCCTCCAGCTGATCGGCAAAGACGCGCAGTGGGCCGATGAGCAGATAGAAAACCGTCAGCAGTCGAAGGCGGAAGAAAGTGTGAATCCCTCCAGCAATCTTTAACCCCCCGCAACCATGAACAAAATATTGATAATCATCGAGCGCGAGTTTCTCAAGCGCATTCAGAAGAAGAGTTTCATCGTGCTCACCATCGTCTCGCCACTCATCATGGCCGCGCTCATCTTTGTGCCGCTTTGGCTCTCGTCGATCGAGAACGACGAGCAGCAGCACGTGGCCGTCATCGATCCCTCGGGACAATACTTCAAGGCGCTGAAGGAAACGGAGACCTTCCACTTCACGCTGGTGCCAAGTCTCAACAACGAGATGCGTAGCGAGGAATCTCCATACGACGCTGTGGTGAGCATTCCCCGCGGACTGCTCGACAACAAGGCGAAGGTCTGTATCTATAGTAGGAAGGAGGTGCCTGTCAACTTGCTCTCCTACGTCCAGACGACCCTGGACGATCAGGTGAGGCAGCAGCGGCTGAAAGCCTCGGGCATTGCCCAGCTCGACAAGATCATCAGCGAGGTGGAAAAAGGTACGAAGGTAGAGACCGTGAAGTGGAACGACCAGGGCGACGAGACCATCTCCAGCGGTGTCGTAGCCATGCTGGTGGGATTCCTGTTCACGTTCCTCATCTATATGTTCGTCGTAGGCTATGGAGGCCAGGTGATGCAGAGCGTCATCGAGGAAAAGGCCAACCGCATCGTCGAACTGATGGTGAGCAGTGTCAAGCCTTTTGAACTGATGATGGGAAAGATTATTGGCGTGATGCTCGTAGGTCTCCTTCAAATGGCTATTTGGGCCATCCTGCTTGTGGTGATTCTCTCGGGCGTGTCCGTCTATTTCGGTATCAACGCCATGGACACGATGTCTGCTGCCAATCCTGCCGTGATGCAGGCGGCTCAGGCCCAGCCCAACGTCGAGGCGCAGGAGATGCTTTCTATGCTTGGCAACTTGCCTTTGGCCGAACTGGCCATCATGTTCCTGCTCATGTTTGTCGGAGGCTACCTCCTCTATGCGAGTTTCTTCGCTGCCACGGGAGCCAGTATCAACGAGCAGGAGGACAGTTCGCAGTTTGTCATTCCCGTCACGATGATCACCCTCTTCGGTCTTTACGCCGCCATGTATAGTGTCGAGAATACCGATGGTCCGCTGGCTTTCTGGACCTCTCTGTTTCCCCTGACCTCTCCCATCGTCATGATGGTGCGCATCCCCTTTGGCGTGCCCTTGTGGCAGGAATTGCTGAGCGTCGTCTTGCTCTACGCCACGGCCTTCTTCATGGTTTGGGCTGGTGGCAAGATCTATCGTGTCGGCATCCTCATGTACGGCAAAAAGCCGAGCATGAAGGAGATCATCAAGTGGATGCGCTACAAATGATGGCGGACTGACAAAGTGGTTCTGCAAGATCAGTAATCAGTAAGCAACAAAGGCTGCGTGGTGTCGAAAGAAGACCAGCGCAGCCTTTTCTGTCTGTGGCGAGCAGCTTTCTGTAGCAAGCAGCTTTCTGTGGCAGCAGCTTTCTGTGGCAAGTGGTTTGCTGTGATGAGCGACTTGGCCGTATGTCTCTCAGAGATATTTCGCCCTGAGCACTTTGGGCAGTTTGCTGACGACCAGGTCATGCGACTCCCTGATCCAGTCTCTTACCAGCGGTGTGGCCAATTGCTCATAATATACGTCGCTCCAATGCTTCTTGTTCCAGTGGGAGGCTGGCGTCACCGCCTCATACTGCAGGCGCAACGTCTCGTTTCGATCGGGAGGCAATTTGCAGGCAAAGCGTGGCCCGCCCTTCCAGTCTTGTCCCTCTCTACCCAGCCAAAGGCACAGGAAGATTTTGCCTTCCACGCGGAAGGTGACATTGTCCTCGCCAAACGGTTGGTCTTCGGTCACGCCTGGCAGCGAAAGCGCATAGCTCCTTACTTCTTCTATATTCATTTGCTCTCTGATAGTTTTTGCTCTGTGATTATCTCTTGTTCGACTACAATCTCGACTACAATTTTCGACTGGAAAATCGACAGCAATTACGACAGCAATCTCGACTGGAATTTTGGCTGCAAAAATAATGCCAATTCTCGTAGGACCAGCATTTGTCACGCAGCGTGCTTTGTCACTATTTTTTCTTTTAAAGACTTTTTGTTTGTAATTTCTATAGATTGTCGATATTTAATTGTACCTTTGCCCCCCGAACGAACATCTAATCAATAGCAAATCATTATGGGAAAGAGAATAACCGACAAAGTGACATGGGTAGGCAAGATTGACTGGGAACTGAAGACCTTCCATGGCGACGAGCTTTCTACCCACAAGGGTACAAGCTACAATTCCTATTTGATCCGGGACGAGAAGACCGTCCTCATCGACACGGTATGGAATCCTTATGACCAGGAGTTTGTGGCCCATCTCAAGGAAGAGATCGACCTCCAAGCAATCGATGCCATCGTGGTGAACCACAGCGAGAGCGACCATAGCGGTGCACTGCCCGTGCTGATGCGCGAGATTCCTGATACGCCGATCTATTGCACGAAGAAGGCGGAAGGCATCTTGCGCGGACTGTATCATAAGGATTGGAACTTCCATAACGTGAAAACGGGCGACACGCTCTGCATCGGCGAGAACACGCTCACGTTTGTTGAGGCTCCGATGTGCCACTGGCCCGACACCATGGTGACCTATGCGGACAAGGAGGAGATCCTCTTTTCCAACGACGTCTTCGGACAGCACTACGCTACGGAGAGCCTTTACGACGACACGGTGAACCAGAAGGACCTGTTTGATGAGGCTGAGAAGTACTATGCCAACATCCTCAATATCTACAACCCGATGGTCAACCGCAAGGTGAAGGAAATAGTAGGCATGAACCTGCCTCTGAAGATGGTCGCTCCGTCCCACGGAGTCATCTGGACCAACCATATCGGCGAGATCGTAGAAAAGTATCTCCAGTGGTCAACCAACTATCAGGAGCATCAGAGCACCATCATCTATGATACGATGTGGCAGAGCACGCGACGCATGGCCCAGGCCATTGCCGACGGCATCCGCGATTTCGACCCGACCGTCCGTGTGGTGTTGATGAACGCTGCCAAGGACGACAAGAACGACATTCTCGTCGAGGTGTTCCGCTCCAAGGCCATTATGGTGGGCAGCCCGACGGTCAATATGGGCATTACCTACGCCATTGCCGGACTCCTGGAAATGATCCACGGTATGAAGTGTAAGAACAAGAAGGCTGCGGCCTTTGGCTCCATTGGCTGGGGCGGCGGTGGCGAGAAGCGCATCCAGCAGCGATTGGAGGAAGCGGGCTTCGAGATTGCCGCCGAACCGGGCAAGCAGCTTTGGGCTCCCGACATGGAGGCTGAGCGCAAGTGGCGCGAATATGGCAAAGCCTTCGCCGCTGCCGTGCTTGGCGCGTAATAGTATAAAGAGGCTGTTATCCCAGCTATCATCTCAAAAGGCTGGCAAGGGAATTGGTCCCCTGCCAGCCTTTTGAGTGTCTTTGTGAGCAACGTGCCGCCGTCTTGTTCTTATATCTTGTTGATTTGTTCCTGGGTCAGCCCTGTAGCTTTCAACACTTGTGAGACAGGTATGCCAAGGGAAAGAAGGTTGCGTGCTATCTCCAAACTCTTTTCCAATTCACCTTCTGCTCTTCCTTCCGCTATTCCCTGAGCTCTTCCTTCTGCTCTCCCTTCTGCTCTTCCTTCCGCTATTCCTTCTGCTCTTCCTTGGGCTCTTCCTTCTGCTCTCCCTTCTGCTCTCCATTCTGCTCTTCCTTCTGCTCTTCCTTCTGCTCTTCCTTCCTCTATCCCCTCTTCGTAGCCTTCGTAGTGGCTGGTATCAAAAATGCTTTTCATGTGTCGTATAGACTCCATGTGTCGAACGTACGCTCGCTTGTCATGGTCGGAGAGCGAGTCCACCCGTAAGCATTCGCGCGCCTCGGCAAGGCCTTCGGCCGTGGCCTTGTCGCTAATTTGTCCCGTTTTGAGAAATTCTATCCACTCGTCGAGTGGGGTAGTGGCCACTTTGTCAAAGTCGTTCACGCGCAGTATGTAGTATTCCGGAAACAGGTCGCCCGCCTCTTTTCTGCTCATAAGGCTCCGCTCATCGATACCGAAGAACTTCTTGTTCTGACGGACGGAGAGTTTGAGAATGTCATGTGGTTCATGCGCACCCCTAAATTCTGTCTTGCCGTGATACACATAGTCTTTGCCCTGGCCCAATTCGAAATAGACGATGTTGATGGAATAGACTTTACGCACCTTGTCGTAGGGACTTCCCAGCCCAATATATTCCGTGATGGCCTTTGACACACCGTAGAGCATGCGGTGGAAATAGGTGAGCTCGCGGTTGTTCTGCACCTCTATGATGCAGAGTTCTCCGTTCTCGTTCTCTGCCAATATATCCACTCGGTTGTATTTGTCGGTCTCGTCCTCCTGGTTGCTCTCGCTCTCAAGAAACCGTTGTATCTTAAACTTCTTTCCTATCAATGAGGACAGAAATCCTTCCAACACCGCATGATTGGCCTTGTTGCGTAGCAGGCGTTTCATCGCCCAGTCGAACCGTATGTAGTTTTCTCCGATTATCGTCATGTTTCTTGTCGCTTTTGGTTTTCAGCCGCTAAAATACGATTTTCCATCGAATCCACCAAATGTTAGGCTACAAAAGTTGATAGCGGCCGTTTTGAAAAGTTATTTCCGCTACTCTAAATAAGTTATTTCCGCAACCCCAGATAAGTTACTTTCGCTCGGCCAAGCCCTCGTAAAAGGGAAATTCTTCCCTTTTCCTTTGGCTTTGCGCTCGCTTATTCGTAACTTTGCAAAAATTTATAAGTGGGAAAAGAAATGGCGGAAGAAAACCATCGGATACTGCTTGACCAAATAGATTATCCAAGCGACTTGCGCAAACTGGAGGTGAAGGACCTGCCAGAGGTGTGTCGTGAGCTTCGCAGAAACATTATAGAAGAGGTGGCGGTCAACCCCGGCCACTTGGCTTCGAGCCTCGGTGTCGTGGAAATCACCGTGGCCGTACATTACGTGTTCAATACTCCCGACGACCGGATCGTCTGGGACGTAGGTCATCAGGCCTACGGCCACAAGATCCTGACCGGACGCCGTGAGCAGTTTAAGCTCAATCGGAAGTTGGGCGGACTTCGTCCGTTCCCGTCTCCTTTGGAGAGCGAGTACGACACGTTCACCTGCGGCCATGCTTCCAACTCCATCTCGGCGGCGCTGGGAATGGCCGTGGCGGCGAAGCTCGGCGGCAAAAAGACGGAAAACCGCCATGCTGTGGCTATCATTGGCGATGGTGCGATGAGTGGCGGACTGGCCTTTGAGGGACTCAACAATGTCTCCAGCCAGCCCAACGACCTGCTCATTATCCTCAACGACAACGACATGAGTATCGACCGGTCTGTGGGCGGTATGGAGAAATACCTGCTCAATCTGGACACGAACGAGACCTACAACCGTCTCCGCTTCAAAGCCAGCCAGTGGCTGCACGAGCGTGGCTACCTGAACGACGACCGGAGGAAAGGCATTATCCGACTGAACAATGCCCTGAAGAGTGCGTTGGCCCATCAGCAGAATATGTTTGAGGGGATGAACATCCGCTATTTTGGTCCTTACGACGGCAACGACGTAACGGAGTTGGTGCGTATCCTCCGACAGATCAAGGATATGAAGGGACCGAAGCTCCTCCATCTTCACACCAAGAAGGGCAAAGGCTATAAGCCTGCCGAGGAGAGCGCGACGATCTGGCATGCTCCAGGCAAGTTTGATCCCGAGACAGGCAAGCGGCTGAAGAGTGAATCCGCCGAACCGCAGCCACCAAAGTTTCAGGATGTGTTTGGCGAGACGCTGCTGGAACTGGCGCGCCAAAACGACCGCATCGTGGGTGTTACCCCAGCCATGCCCAGTGGTAGCT